>Ga0209059_1000450_pt1 | contig 18916 bp, 15 predicted proteins | sample GraSoiAngelo_151_FD_186165 | JGI IMG/M metagenome (GOLD analysis project Ga0209059, IMG submission 186165) | Grasslands soil microbial communities from the Angelo Coastal Reserve, California, USA - 14_1009_12_20cm (SPAdes) (version 2) | ecosystem: Environmental > Terrestrial > Soil > Grasslands ...
TCACCGGCCTGTACACTGTCGGAGCGGAAAGCTATGGAGGACAACAAATCTCGCACGTGCCGGTGAGCAGGGGCCAGACGATCACACTGCCCGTGACACCCGCACCTCCTATAAGTCTCTATTCGCTGACATTGAACCCAACCAGCGTCACAGGCGGCGGCCCGCAACCCTCCATCGGCACAGTGACGCTGAGCGGGTTAGCTCCGGCAGGCGGTACACAAGTTAGTCTTTCCAGCAGCAGCGCGTTAGCTAGCATTCCTCCCAGTGTGGTGGTTCCGGCTGAAAGCACCACCGCAACGTTCACGGTCAACACCAGCGCGGTGGCCACATCAACCGTAATCACCATCTCAGCGTCGTATGGTGGCGCGAGCAAATCGGCGTCGCTCACCGTGACTCCTCCACTACTTCCAATGGTTTCTTCGCTGGCGTTGAACCCCACCACTGTCCTTGGCGGCGTGCAATCCTCTACCGGTACGGTGACGCTGAGCGGCCCAGCTCTCGCAGGCGGTGCGCAAGTTACCCTTTTCAGCGACAACACTTCAGCTAGCGTTCCTGCCAGTGTGACAGTTGCGGCGGGAAGCACCACCGCAGCCTTCACGATCAGCACCGGCGCGGTGGCCGGATCGACCGTGGTCACTATCTCCGCGTCCTATGGTGGCGCGAGCACATCGGCTTCGCTCACCGTCACTCCTCCGACGGTCGCTTCGCTGACGCTGAACCCCACCAGTGTCGTTGGCGGCGTGCAATCCTCTACCGGTACGGTGACGCTGAGCGGCCCAGCTCCCGCAGGCGGTGCGCAAGTTACTCTTTCCAGCGGCAACGGGGCAGCCAACGTTCCTGCCATCGTGACGGTTCCGGCCGGAAGCAGCAGCGCAACCTTCACGGTGAACACGTCTATCGTTCTCGTATCAACTTCTGCCACGATTTCGGCTTCGTATAACGGTACGACCCAAACGGCAAGTCTCGCAGTATTGCTGTAGAAAAATGGAAACGTCAACAATCCCAAATAGCTGGTACGCGGACCCAGCAGATCTTCGATTTCGAGTCTCGAAAAGTTCCGGCGACGCGGCATTCAGTCGGCGCCACCAGGATCTGGCATGGACAGGTGCGCAGAGGTCAAACACTGTTACTGCCAGTGCTTTATAGGACAAATAGAAAGGGGTTACCGTGAGCAAGATATCCGACGCCTTGACCGTCGCGCGCGAGGAGAGGCTAAAATCTTTGCCGCCCGTAGACAGGGAGCCCGGGGACGGCTCGTCCGACGTCTTGCAGAGGCCCGTCGTTCCCACCGACGTTGATCGGTTCGGCGGGCTGGAACCTAACGCCCAGCTTCCCGGCAAGGTCGCCTTATCACACAAAAAGATCAGAAATTACTTGATGCTTGCCCTTTTTGCAGCCGGGCTGGTGCTGCTGGGAACGAATCATGCATTTCACCTGCATGGAAGCGCATTCGCCAACAGCCAGTCGGTCTATGGGGTGGCATTTGAAGGCACAGTTCGCCCGGCCAGTGAAATCCGCATCACGGCCGAGTCCACCGGCACGGTCTCCAACATTTCGGTCAAGGTGGGCGACAGGGTACAAAAGGATCAGCAGCTTCTGAGAATGGATGATCGCGACGCGCAATTGGCCGTCAAACAGGCGAGCGTCGAGCTCCAGGCGGCCCGCGAAAAGCTTGACAAATTTCGCATGCAGCTGGCCGATGCGGACGCCCGAGTGGCCATATCGCAGCGTCAAGAGCAGTTAGTCCCGAGCCGGCAATGGCGGGACTCTCCGGAAAGGGCTGCAGCCGCTTACGACATAGCTTCACTCAACTACAGCCGCGCCAACAAATTGTTCGAAGCAGGTCTCATTTCGCAACAAGAGCTGGATGCTCGAGCTACGGAGCTGCGCATGGCCAGGGATGACCTGGAAAATGCCAAGCAACTGGCGGCGGTATCAACGAAACTGGCGCACGATCAGGTCGAGCAGGCCAACCTGCAAGCCAAGGTCACGCGAGAGGAATTACAAGAGCAATTGCGCCAGGCGGAAGTGAACTATGAGCGCGCCAAGCTGCAGGCCGATCGAACCGTCGTGCGTGCCACGACTGCCGGTGTGATCGCGGAAATCCCCGTGCGCTTGGGAGATCGTGTTCCTGGCGGCGCGGTCCTTGCGCGGCTGGCAAAGCTCGATCATATGATCGCGGAAGTCCCGGTTGCGGCGCAGATGATTTCGGAGCTGAGCGTCAGCCAATCGGCGCAAGTGGGGCTGTCTTCTTTTCCCCCTCGCAAGGTGGAAGGCAGAATCCGAACCATCGATCCGCTCCCCTCTCAGAACATGACGCACATCGTCGAAGTGGAATTCGATAATCCAAGTCTCTTGCTGGTGTCGGGTCAGCCGGCAGAGGTTAGATTTATGAAACCATGAACGATCAAGAACCGATTTCCGTTCTGCTGACAACGGAAGGAACATATCCCTTCTATGCCGGGGGTGTGAGCACGTGGTGCCATCGGCTCACGCACGGCTTGCCCGACATAGACTTCACTGTGCTCGCCGTGGTTACCAACCCGTCCCCCCAGTCAAAATACGACCTCGCACCCAATGTGCGGGATGTGATTAAAGTGCCACAATGGGGCCTGCTGCGGCCCGCCGAATATTCAGGTCATCAACCGACTTCTGTGGTGCTGCACAATCTATGGAATACCACGCCCCAAGTCATCGCTGCCCGTTTCAAACCAATCTTCCAACGATTTCTTGGTCTTTTGTTCTCTTCTAATTGTGACAAGGAAGAACTTGGCCAACTTTTGCTCCAATTGCATCGTTACTTTCAATGGTTCGACTACCAGAAAACCATGGATTCGCTAGACGCCTGGAACGTCCTTCAGGACGCGCTCGGCGCTGCATGGGCGTGCCGTCCACCGCCCACGGAACAGCCAACCCTCGCCGAAGTGAAGCAAGTCTATCGTTTCCTATATCACTTGCTGATGGTGCTTCACTTCCCCATTCCTAACTCAGACATTGCCCATTCATCGGCAGCGTCTTTCTGCGGGCTTCCCTGCGTGTTGGCAAAGCTCGCGCATGGCACATCCTATTTGCTGACCGAGCACGGGGTCTATTTGCGCGAGCAATACTTGAACCTACGTCGGCAGGTGGAGTCATTTGTTGTTCGCTGGTTTCTTTACCGCGTGATTGAAAACGTGGTCGAATTGAACTATTACTTTGCCGACCTGGTCGCCCCGGTGTGCGCCTTCAATTCGCGCTGGGAAAAACATCTAGGCGTGCCCCAGAGCCGCCTCCAGGTAATCTTCAATGGCGTTGATCCCGAGAAATTCAGCCCTCAGGGGCAGGAAAACGGGCGCCGCGCGCGGGTTTCGAGTCTCGGCCATATTTATCCCCTGAAAGGGCAGCGCGATTTAATTGATGCAGCTGTCATGCTCAGGCCCAAGTTCGACAACCTGGAAGTATGCTTCTATGGGACGCCTGCCGACCGCGAATATTTCGAGTCCTGCCTGGCCAAGGTCGCTCAGCATAAACTGGACGACTGCGTCAGTTTTGCGGGCCCCACAACGGAGCCGTGCAGAGCGTACAACGAAGCCGATGTCATGGCTTTCCCCAGCATTTCAGAGGCTTTTCCCTACGCTGTGCTCGAGGCCATGTCGTGCGGCGCCGCAATCGTTGCGACGGACGTGGGAGGAGTACGAGAAGCCTTAGGCGATTGCGGGCTGCTGGTCCCCGCCAGGACGCCGCAGGCGATGGCCGAGGCCATTTCTTTCTTACTAAGCAGTCCGACAGAGCGCAAACGATTGGGACAGATGGCTCGGGCGCGGGTGCTCAAACATTTTACGGAGGAACAATTCTTGAGGTCGTACGCAAGCACTTACTCAAAGTTGCGTTCCGACCGGTCCCAGCAATTCTTACCGGCATATCATCCGAAATCGGAGTGTGTGTGCGGTTAGCTTTGGCTACCATGACGCTCGCCGGGTCAAGCTTGGTTTTTGCCAAGACCATCGTCCCGGCCACTACTTCGACTCCCGCGCGCCTGGCTATCTATTACGGATATCCCAGTCTGGTCAATGGGGCCAACGGAGATTTGGAGAAGGCGGCGCGTGTGTTTAGTGCGTACGACGTGGTGGTCTTGGGCGATGGCCTGGAATTCCCGGACCAAAAGTCCGGGCGCTACCCCTCGGGGGACCCCGAGGAGCAGCAGAAGACCCTTAGGATCATCGCGGCGGTCCGGGATGTCAGCCCGGGGACGAGTTTTTACGGTTACGTCTGCCTGGGTGAGATTCCAAACCCTAAGGGAGAAGAAATATCTCTCACGCCCGGGCAATTGGAAGAACGCGTGCACCTGTGGAAACGCATGGGTGTAGCAGGCATTTTCCTGGATGAGGCTGGCTACGACTTTTCTGTAGTCACTCGCAAGCGGCAGAATATGGCCGTCAGGATCATCCATGAGCTCGGCCTCAGCGCGTTTCTGAATGCGTACTTTCTAGACCATTTGTTCAGCCTGGAAGACGAACTCCCTTACGCGAATGGTGCGGCGAAGAATCCTGAGCATTTACCTGCGCTCTTAGACCGCCGTGATCTTTTCCTGCTGGAATCATTTCAGGTGCGCAAGGGGACCTACGAAAGTGCTTCCGCCTCGCAAGCACGCTTGAACCAGGCTCTCGATTATCGCCGACGCTTCGGGCCCCGCATTTTTGCCACCACCACCACGACAGAGCAGGAGCCCTACAGCGCGAAGAAGTTCAATTATGCTTGGTGGACCGCCCTGCTCTACGGCCTGGATGGTTTTGGCTGGGGAGAGCCGAACTTTGCTGCGCTGAGCAACACCTTGCCTGATCGTCGCTGCAGCTTGGAGGCCGCCCTGCTCCGGGCTGTTAAACAGTCATCCGCGGTCGATTCTGATGGCCGGCGCTTTTGGAGGAGAGCGGGCAGTTTCTTAGTTGTTGCGGATACCGCTTCGCATTCCGTCTATCGCGTCCCCACCGATGGCTCCGTCAAGCCAAAGGAGATCGAAACTCTGTTCAATTCTCCCCGGGAGCGATCCGTTCTGACCTGCGGGGGAGGCGCATGAATTATCAAGAGGATCAAGAGCTGTTGTTCGACGGTCGCGAAGGTACGGTGCCGGTCGTGCATGCCCACGAGGTGGCAGCCTTGATGGAGTCTCGGGGGTATACCGATCTCTCCGTGAGACGGTGGGGCTTCCCGGATATTTTTTCCACAGCCGAGCATCTGTTCACACTTCTTCCACAAAACCCTCTGCCGGGTGAGCGGGCCAAACACAAGGGCGGCCGGTCTTCCCTTTGGGCAGAAACAAGATGCGCGCTGAAGAAGGTTTCGCTTAGTTTGGCTTACGCCATCCCTTGGGTGGTGATGCTGACCTTAGAATACTTGCGACCGGATGCTCTCCGGGTTTCCCCCGAGATCGGGGGAGCATTAAGTCTTTCGCTCATCGTCAGCCTTATAACCACCGGCGGCTGCGTCCAGATGATCTCCCGCAGCGGGAACTTCTATTACGGGCTGAAGGAGCCCGTTTTGGCGCATCGCATCTGCCTCTCACTCCTGAACATTGGGCTGACCGGAACTCTCTTTCTGGCGTTGCTAGGGATGATCGCGGGTGCATACTTTCATCTATTTGCCGGCAACTACCTGGTGCTGGCGGCCGTCAACTACCTGGCCCTGAGCCTTTTGTGGATGGCCTGCGCCGTGCTTTCCGCGCAGGGGATCGGCTGGTGCATCCCGTTCATTTTTTTCCTCAGCATTCTCGCAAGTTGTTTGATAAAGATTCTCATCAACCCGGGTACCACCTTTCTATTGATCCTCTGCCCGTTGTTGGCGGTGGCGGGCGCTCTCGGTTGTGTGCTGGCTGGTGCTCATCACGCAGAGAGCAAGCATCCGCAGAGCAAGGAGAGCGCTCCTCCACGACGCGGCGTCCTGCTTATCTCCTTGGTCCCGTTCTATATCTACGGAACCCTCTATTTCAGCTTTCTCTTTGCCGACCGACTGGCCGCGGGAAGCGCGGTTCCCTGGGTTTCCGGCTTAAGCTTTGGCATTGACGCCGCCTATAAGCAGGCCACGGATATGGTCCTGTTGGCTTTTCTGATCACCGCCGCACTAGTCGAATATCTCGCTGATGCATTCCTGCGGTTCTGGCAAAGGCTGGCTTTGGAACTGCCGCAAACCGCAAGCGAGCAACTGACGGTAAGTCTGTGGAAACGCCACTCGAAAACGATGTCGGCGATCCTTACGGCCTTCGTGGTGATTGCCTTAAGCGCTTGGTTCGCCTTCTCCCGCTCCAACGCCCTGGCACCCCTTCCCCGCTTATTACCGACGGCTGCTCTCGGCGGTATCGGATATCTCCTGCTAAGCCTGGCTCTGCTGGAAATCATTATATTGGCCAGCACAAACGCTATCTCGATGGCCTCGTTTGCTGTAGCACTGGGGCTGGCAGTGAACCTGCTGACTGGATATGGGCTCAGCCATTTGTGGGGAGTGCAATATGCCGCCGCCGGGCTGCTCGCCGGGGCAGCTGTGGTTCTGTGGATATCTAACGCGGCGGTCCGACATGTCCTGCGTCACCCTGATTATCATTATTCCATTTCGTGAGTTTTCCTGATGCCCGCTCTGGATGCCGTAAAGGCGTTTTGGATCCTCGGCATCTTCCTTGGCATGTTTTTTTGGCTTCCCACACGTCTGTTTTCGGGCAGACCGAATTCCTCCGGGGTCATTTGTATGGCCGGCAGCTGGGCCCGTATGGTGCTGTGTGTGACGATCTTAGTTTTTCTCTTGAGCAGTTTGAAGGTGTTCGGTGCGATCACCGTCGTGTTGCTTTTTTTGGGCGCGATAACCGTCAGTTGGTTTCGCAAGCGTGCGGGAATGTCTCGGCGCTTGTTGACAAACCTGCAAGCTACGACGATAAATCTAATACGCCACTTTGAATCTCGGTCGTTTGGCCGGTTCCTCGTGCCCCGCAAGAGCTCGCCCAGATCGGCCCGCCCGTCTTGGGCATCACGCGTAAAGCCGTGGCTAAAAATGCTCGAAGGCCGGGAACTACTGGGCGCCTGCCTTGTCGTGGTGCTGGCAACAAGCGCCGTACTGCGCACCGAACATGCGGTTCGGGAACTGCGTTTTGATCAACCTGAACAATACTCTGCTCTGCTGCGCGCACGACAATTGATGCTCAATATCCACCCTGCCGACCGACCGGTCGTATTTCCGGCGATGATCGCAGCCACGTCCTTCCTTAGCAGTACCGATCCGATGCAGGTCACGCGCTTCCTAACGCCGGCAATTGGCCTGTTACTGATTCTGGCCACCGGCTTGCTCGTTCAGGTATGCGCGCGTGCGGGTGTTGCGTCGGTCGCCGCCATGTACTGCCTGGGAGCGGCTGGGTTTCCGCCTGCCATAAACCAAACAGGCGCGGCAGTTTCCGCGACCGCAAAAATTGAGACGATTTTCAGCACTTCCCCGGCAACCATCCGACCCAGTCCCGAATTTGCGCTCGGCTTACTATTCCTTCTCTTAGCTCTCGTTTTTCTCGCCGACTGGTATAGGAACTCGCGGGGTTGGGATTCATTGTTGGATTTCACATGCTGCCTGTTGTTGACCGCCATCGTTTCCGAGGTCTTGCTCGTGATATTAGTGTTGACGGCTGGGGTTCTGCTGCTTCGGCCAATGGCGGGCCTCTTCGCTCTGGTGATGCTGTGTTATGGATTGGTAGCTTGGGCGTCTTTGTCCGCCGGCATCAATATCCCTGACGAAATGCGCACGCTCTTACCGGTTGCCGCAGCCATCCTGGTGGGTTGCGTCCTTGCGTTTATAAAAGCGCCATTAGCCGCCCGCACCAGCAGGAGAGCTGAAACGGTACTTCTCGTTGTCTGCCTCGGCGTTGCGGCTATTTGGTTACGACCGCAAAGGTTCGTTGGCCGATGCCTCGAGTATGAAGCCGCAGCCCGGGCGACCCAGGAAATCGCCTATGGCTTTCCTCGGCAGACGTGGGTTGTGGCGGCGCCCGTAGAGCAGTTAGCCGAAACATTTGGGTTGGGAGGGCATGAAGATCTGGCCGGATTTGTCGAGACCTATCGCAGCCAAGTCTCGAGCCCGCGGTTCCGCTTTCCGGATGCACGGCAGGATCTGTTTATTTACGTGGAGAAGAGACCGTTTCAGATTTTCTCTCGCGAACCTGAGAAGGTCTCTTTCTCCGTGCTCGCCGACCCCACGTACCGCAACTATCGCTCACCGGGCGGGCGGGCCAGTATGGAGGCAGCGGCGCTACAACTCTGTGAGAGCTACCGGCAATCCCACTTCAACGTCGATGTATTCTTTGAGAACGAAGTTCTCCGTATCTACCACATACACCAGGAACAAGCTTCGGACAGCGGGGCAGGAAACTGAGGACGTGTCAAGGTCGCGGTAGATTCTGAGTCCCAGGCTGTCTGGGTAGCCGGGCAGAGAGCTATTGCGAATTCGGGAGCGGTCCCGCGCTCCCACACTGCCCCGTTCCTGTCCCCAGAGGCACAACAATCGGACCTTGCTGCAGGCTCTGCCACCAGCGGCGCCCTTCCAATGCAAAGATACGCTGAGGGGAAGCGCAATCTCTCCCCGACTCCTGATATGCTGTGCCGCGCGAGCAAGAGTGTTCATCGAGGGACTTTTACCAAATAGAATTCGAGTGTCCACGTCGAGCTAGAGGAAAACCGAATGAACGAATTTGGCACGACAACTCTCAAAGAGCACATTTCACCAACTTCGCTTTCTATGAGAATTAGCTGGCTTGCGGTTGCCCTAATTCTCTGGTCACCGGCGTGGGCGCAAATGAAGGCCCGGCATGCTGCGGCCGGTCAGACCGAAGGGGAGCGGCGCGGCGCGCTTAATTTGGACGCTGCGCGCGCAAATCCGCTGCAACTCCGCAATTTTCTCAAGAACATGCCGAAAGGCGCGGACCTGCACAACCACTTGAGCGGGGCCATCTATGCGGAGTCCTGGATTCGCGCCGCCGCGGAAGACCATCTCTGCGTCAATCTGGCCTCTCTCTCTTTTGCCAAGCCTCAAGCTGCAGCCGAAAAGGATTCGAGTGATGCAAACTGCGGAGAGGGCAGACTCCCAGCGGCGCAAGCTTACAAGGACCAGGGCCTCTTCGATGCGCTGGTGGACGCCTTCTCGATGCGCGGCTTCGTTGCGTCTACTGGCGTGACAGGCCACGATCATTTTTTCGATGCCTTCGCGAAGTTTGGGGGAACGGGCCACCGGCACCTCGGCGAGTGGCTCGACGAAGTGGCGACGCGCGCCGACGCGCAGAATGAGCAATATCTCGAGCTTATGCACACTCCGGAATTCGACCATGCCAAGGCGCTCGCGTCAGAAATCGGCTGGCAAGAAGACTTTGCCCAATTTCGCGACTCCCTCCTGGCTCACGGCTTACGTGACGGAGTCGCAACCGCGAAGGCGGAGATCGATCAAGCAGAAACTCTGCGACGACAACGCGAACGCTGCGGCCAGGCGGACGCTTCTTCGGCTTGCGGCGTCGAGATTCGCTATCTCTGTCAAGTTCTGCGCGGGTTTCCCAAGCAGCAGGTGTTTGCCCAAACGCTGCTCTGTTTTGAGACTGCCTCAGCCGATCCTCGCTTCGTGGGCATTAACTTTGTCATGCCCGAAGACGGCTACATTTCCATGTCCGATTACACGCTGCACATGCGCATGATTGCGTTCTTTCGCAAGCTATATCCCAAAATCCATTTGACCCTGCACTCGGGAGAACTGGCACCCGGACTGGTGCCCTATGAGGGTCTTTGCTGCCACATTCGCCTCGCCGTCGAGGAAGCTATGGCCGAACGCATCGGCCACGGCGTGGACGTGATGTACGAGGATCGACCTCATGAATTGTTGAAAGAAATGGCGCGCAATCACGTGATGGTGGAAATCAGTCTGACCAGCAACGACCTGATCCTTGGCGTGAGCGGAAAAAATCACCCGTTTCCGCTCTATCGCCAATTCGGCGTACCCGTTGCGTTAGCCACTGATGACGAAGGCGTCTCGCGCATCGACTTGACTCATGAGTACGTGCGCGCCGTGCAGACCTATGGCCTGAGCTATCGTGACCTCAAGCAAATGGTGCGTACGAGTCTGGAACACAGTTTTTCGCCGGGCGACAGTCTGTGGCGCGCACTGGATAATTTCGCCACACCCGTCCCTGCTTGCTCGAAGGATTCTCTTGCCAGCGACAAGTCTTCTTCGGCGTGCGGCGCTTTTTTGAAGTCCAGCGAGAAAGCCTCGCAGCAATGGGAACTTGAGCGCCGCTTTCGTGAATTTGAATCTGCATTGTGATCCCTTCCGATTTCATGTAAGAACTTTGCTGGCAATTACGAAAAACGTTTTCTTGCACATACCCGGGATTCTCGGGGGAATACCGAGGCAAACAATCCCTAACCCACTACATCTCAACGAAAATAGGCATCCAACCAGGAGGGGGCTTACGGTATGCAAGGGAAGGCCGTAGTGGTGGGTTTGCTTGTAATATTCACTCTTCCTGCTTGTCTGCGCGCCCAGACGGCATCCATGGGGGGAACCATCACGGATAGCACCGGCGCCCGGATACACAACGCAAAGATTACGGCCCAGAATGTTGATACGGGCGAGGCGCGAGCAGGTCAGACCGACGAATCCGGTGTCTACCGGATCACCAACCTCAACCCCGGCGTCTATGACATCACTATCGTACGCGCCGGTTTCAATACCGTTCTCTATTCGCGAATTCCCCTGAGCGTCGACCAGGTCCTTTCACTGGACGCCAAGCTGGAGGTCAGCGCCGTCCGCGAAACCATCCGCGTCGCGAGTGAATCCGTTGCGCCGGTGGATTTGAACGACGCGCAAATCACCAATCTTGTGGACAGCAGGCAGATGGCGGATTTGCCCCTCATCCTTCGCGATCCTTACCAGCTTGTTCTGCTTTCTCCCGGCGTGACGCAGACGAACACCCTTTTCAGCGGGTTTTCTGTGAACGGTTCGCGCGAGCGCAGCAACAACTTCATGCTCGACGGAGCTGATAATAATGACCCGGACATGGGAGGCTTCCCCGGCGGCCCTGGCAGGCTAAATCCGGAGAATACGCAGGAATTCCGCGTGATCACTAACAACTATATGCCGGAGTTTGGCCGCAACAACGGCGCCATCATCGACATTGTCACCAAGCAGGGCACCAACAATCTTCACGCCGATATTTACTGGTTCGGGCGCTACACCGCGCTTTCCGCCAAAGACTTTTTTGCCCAGGACCGCCATCAGGATCCTTTCGTGCGCAATCAGGTGGGCTATTCGGTTGCTGGACCCATTCAAAAAAACAAGACCTTCTTCTTCGTTAACGAAGACATCTGGCGGTTTAGCACAACGCTCTTGAAAACCAGCATTGTGCCCACCGCAGCCTTCAAGACCGGCGTCTTCACTTATACCAGCAATGGGCAATCGGCTAACGTGGACGTTAGTACGCCCAATTCTCCCAACAATGGCACCAACTTTGGCGCTGGCGGGCTGCCCCTCGACCCGCTCATCCAGCAAATCTTCGCCGTTTACCCGAATCCAAACGGAACCATTGTGGATGGCGCTCGCGGCCTTCTTCATTTCCCCAGCCACTCACTGGTGAACTCTAACAACGTTACCGGGCGCATCGACCATGACTTTTCCGAACAGGCGATTCTTTCGGTCCGCTACACTTTTAACCAATATTCGGACTCCGATTACCAGCATGAAGACTTTCTCTCGGGCATCGGCGGGGTTTCCACGCTGCAGCACAATCACAACCTCACCGCGCGCTTGACTTCCACGGCCGCGCGGGGCCTCATCAATGAGCTGCATCTGGCCTTCAATCGACTGGAGTTCCCGCTGACATGCACGGGCACGAACCTTTTCGATAGCCCCAGCCTCAATCCTCTCGGGCTGGACCCTGTGGGCCGCGGGAAAGATGTTCCGTTGACGGGCAGTCTCGCCGGCTTTGGCTGTATATTCCTTGGTGATACCAGCGGCTCGACACGCAACGCCGGAACCTATACCGCGGGCGAAAACATTTCCTGGGTCCTCGGACGGCACACGCTCAAAACCGGGGGCGAGTATCGCGGCGTCTATTCCAACAGCTCGAACAATTTCGCTTCGCGCACCATCACCGACTCCGGCGTGTTCTCCAATTTTGATATCCCTTCGACCACCGGCACGGGCTTCGAACCCAGTTCGTGCACTCCGCAGCAGATGCAGGCATGCGTGAACCTGCAGAACTTGGTTTGGCAGCTTTTGGGCGGCGTCGATTTCCAAACGCAAGCGCAATTCTTTGACACTTCGGGAACGCGCACCGCCACGGACGAGCGCGGCTTTCGCCAGCGGGAGTTCGCCGCCTACGCGCAGGATTCTTACAAAATCATTCCCAATCTGACTTTCAGTTACGGGCTGCGTTACGAGTTCTTTGGTGTGCCCGTCGAGGTTCAGAACCGGATGTCCACCCTTACCGTTTCGCCGGACGGGCCAGGGCCATTCACGTTTACGCAAATCGGCGAAGGCCCGGGAAGAGCTCCGCTTTATCAGGATGATGGGAAGGGCTTCGAGCCGCGCGCTTCGGTAGCGTGGGATCCATTCCGGACTGGCAAGACCTCCCTTCGCGCCGGTTACGGTATTTACCGCGACCGCGTGTTCGGTCAGCTTGTCAGCCTCTTGCGCGGCGACCCGCCGTTCCAAATGCTGGAAACGCAAGTCTGCTCCGGTTTTTTTGTCGGAGCCTTTCAAGCTTGTACTCTTTCTGCGCAGACGCCCGTGGGTACTTTTCCCGATTCCGCGGTGGTAAACAACTGTCCCCCAGCTGGCACACCCTGCTCCCCGATTCTCCCGTTTCTCGTTGATCCGCATTTGAGTACGCCTTATTCGCAAAGCTGGAGCACGGGCATTCAGATTGAGCCGTATCCCAGCCTTCTTCTCGAGGCCAACTACGTGGGGTCGAAAGGAACGCATCTCATCCGTCTGGTCGATGGCAATCCCCCGCAACCCGACCGGCTCGCGCAGTACGAATCCTTCTGCGTTCCGGGGAACCCTTCAAACATGGGCCTTAATGATCCTCCCACCGGCCAGTGCAGCCAAAGCACATTACAATTCACGAACCTCTGGCTTGGTGTGAACAACGGCTCGCTGCCGCCCCTTTTTCCGGATGGCAATGCTGTCGCCAACAACAGCGCCTTTCTTCAAGCGGAACTCTTCAAAGGCATCTCCAACTCCATTTATCACGCGTTCCAGTTGAACATCACCAAGCGACCGTCGCATGGCTTTGCCATCCAGGGGGCCTATACTTATTCGCACGCCATCGATGACGGGCCGGACCCGCTGATTCCGATTAGCAACAATATTCTCTTCCCGCCATACCCGAGAGACTCCTTCAACCTGCGTGCCGAGCGCGGAAATTCCGAATTTGACGTCACGCACCGCCTCGCGGTGAACTATTCCTGGCAGCTTCCCCTGGGGCGCAAACATCACTCGCACGGAGCGGCTACGAATCTGCTCGTCAGTGGCTGGACCATCTCCGGCATCACTACGCTTTCAAGCGGCCTGCCCTTCGAGATTTTTACGAGTTTTGACACTCAGCACACTGGCTTGGTTGCTCGCCCCGATTTGAACAAGGGAGTGACCGTTCCACCCAGCAGCGACCCGCGGACGCAAACGGGGCCTTCGCCCGCGCTTTTTTCCACCCCCGCCTTCGGCTCAGGCGGCAACCTGGGCCGCAATCATTTCCGCGGTCCAGGGATCAACAATTCCGATGCCGTTCTAAATAAGCAGGTGGGAATTCACGAACGCATCAAGCTCGACATGCGCTTCGAATTTTACAATCTCTTTAATCGCGTGCAGTTCAATCAGCCCGATAATCTTCTGGCCGACACGACCGTCTTTGGGCAATCGACTTTGGAAACGTTTCGGCCCGATTTCACCACCGGTGCGCGCCAGATTCAATTGGGCATGAAGCTCAGCTTCTAACCAGCAGCGGGTCAACCTTCGATAGCCTCCTCGGAGGCCGTGGCCATCAAGCGAGTTCTGGCGTGGCAACTGCAACAGGCCATGCACGAGCAGCAAAAGACGAAACGGGCCATGGCGAGACAGCTTCGTACGAGCCGGTCACAACTGGATCCGCGCAATGTCTGCTCGATACGATCACTCGCGCGGCGCGGGCGCTCGGCGAGCGCGTATTCATTCGTGTGGCCGATGCCAAGGCAGCGAAACGCGTATAACAAACAAGTTTTTGAACGCCACCAACTTAGCGCCCGTCGCCCATATTTTGCAGCGCTTCCGGTTTCGTCACGGAATCCGTAGCCGCCGTCCCAGTAATCAACCGCGCCCCCCGGCTGAAGGTCAGGTATTCAAATCCCCACTGAACAAAAACCAGCACGCGGCTCTGAAATTCCACGATGTACATCAAGTGTACAAAAAGCCAGATGAGCCACGCGGGCCAGCCGGAAAGGTGTACGCCAAAAATATTCGCCACCGCCGCGGCCCGCCCAATGACCGCCATGTCCCCTTTGTTGAAGTAATGAAAGGGGCGAAGCGGCGGCTTCCCTTCTACGCGCGCGCGAATCGTTTTCGCCGCATACGCTCCGCCTTGCATGGCCACCTGCGCGACTCCCGGCAGCGGCTTCCCTTTTTCATCCACGGCGTGTGCCAGGTCGCCGATGATGAAAATATCCGGATAATTCGGTATCGTCAGGTCCGGTCGCACTTTGATGCGGCCGTTTCGGTCCGTCTCCGCTTTCGCGCGTTGCGCAAGCCTCTCTCCGAAAGGCGTGGTCGTCACTCCGCCGGCCCAGATAACCGTCCGAGCCGCCAGCGACTCCGTTGAATCTCCGCGCTTGAACGTCACGCCGTCCGCGCAAATGTCCGTCACCATCACGCCTTTGATGACTTCCACACCAAGGCCCGTCAGCAGCTTCTCAGCCTTCGCCGACAAATCCTCCGGATAAGCGCCCAGCACGCGCGGCGCTCCTTCAAGCAAAAGAATTCTCGCCTCCTGCGGCCGAATTTTCCGAAAATCGTGCCGCAACGTCTCGCGAGCAATCTCCGCAAGTGCGCCGGACAGTTCCAGCCCCGTCGCTCCCGCTCCTACAATGACAAATGTCAGCCACGCACGCGCTTCCTCTTCCGTTGCCGCCCGCTCGGCGCGTTCGAACGCATACAAGATCTTGTGTCGGATGGCCGTCGCTTCCTCAACCGACTTCAGGCTCGGCGCCCATTGCCGCCACGCATCATTTCCGTAATACGACGTCTGCGACCCGCTCGCCACGATCAAAGAATCATAGGGGTAACTATCGCCGTCGCGCAGAACCACCCGCTTCGCCTCCAGATCAACGTCCGCCGCTTCACCGAGCAACACGCGCGCATTCTTCTGCCGGCTCAGGACGCTCCGCAGCGGCGCCGCAATTTCTCCCGGAGACAGCGATCCGGTAGCCACCTGATACAGCAGTGGCTGAAACAAATGAAAATTCCGGCGGTCAATTAGCGCAACTTCCACCGGCGCGCGCTTCAATTTCTGCGCCGCCGCCAGGCCGCCGAATCCTCCACCCAGAATGACGACTTTATGTTTTGGCTCCATTTCCCTCCCTCAGCACAACCCGGTTCCAACGAACATCATCTCAATTAGAGTGATTCTCCTGCGCTTTGGACGCACGGTTTCTGAGCGATCCCCTGCCCCTTTTCTCCCGCTGGGCCTGCTGGCCTTCTGTGCCGCCTGCTCTACTCCCGTCACTCATCGCCACGACTGGCCTCCGGTTCCACCTGTATCGCTGACGCCTCCTGCAAGCCCTCCCATAATCGTAGTTGGCTTTGTTGGAGGGGTCGTGCGGCACGATAACCCCATTCACGGCGAAGTGATACTTGCCGAGCATCTTCGCGCCGAGTATCCCAACGGCGTTTACGTCGAAACCTTCGAGAATCGCCGCCGCGAGAAAGCCTTGCACGCGATTCTCACACAATTGGGGGCGGACCGCTCCGGTTTGCTCTCCGACAACGAAAAACGCCAGGCGCGCATTATTCTTTATGGTCATAGTTGGGGTGGTTCGGCCATGGTCCAGCTTGCCCGCGAACTCGACAAACGCGGCATCCCCGTTCGCCTTACCGTTCAGGTGGACAGCGTGCGTCGATTTGGTGCGGACGATAGCATGATTCCTCCCAACGTCGCCCGCGCCGTGAACTTCTATCAGCCCAACGGCATGATCCACGGAAGGAAGGAAATCCGCGCCGCCGATCCCGCGAAAACCCAAATCCTTGGAAATTTTCGTTTCGATTACAAGGAACACCCGATTCATTGCGTCGAGTACCCTTGGTATGATCGGGCCTTTGCCAAGACTCACACGGAGATTGAGTGCGACCCCGCCGTCTGGTCTCGAGTCGAAGAGCTCATCCGGCAGCAGATTGCCCCGCCAGCCGCGAAGTAAGATGGGATTCCCATGACCGGTTCAGAACCTGCCAGCCAACAAGTGCTTGAAAGGAACACGTTGCGCTTCTTGTGCTCCGTCCTGATCAAAGGCGGAACCCGCGGCGAAATCTGCCGCCTGCTCGACCCGAATGTCTTTCAGGATCCCTTGCGACGCGTTGTCTTCGAAGAGATTCGCCAGCTCGGCTCCATCGATTCCCGCCGCTTGCGCGAGCTTCTCCCGGCCCGCGTCACCAATCGCGGATTCCCCGACTTCGACCTTCATTCCTTCCTCGCGCCTCACGAAGTCAGCGAGAAAGAAATCGACCAGCTCTTTGAAAGTGCTTTGCAGCTTCTTGATTTAAGTCATCCTAACCAAGAGACACTCCATGATTAGCTCAACAATGACGGTTACCGCCTCGCGCCGCTTCCCTCTCGTAGAAGCTTTCCTATTCAGCGCCTGCGTCGCGTGGTACATCTGGCAGCGCCAGGACTACTATCAGTATTCCTGGATTATCTTTCCCGTTTGGCTGATTGCCAGCTTCGCGTGGAACAAAGACACACTGCGATCCCTCGGCTGGCGCACCGACAATCTATGGAGCACCGCGAAACGCGCTTCGGTGGTTTTCGTGCCCTGCGCTCTCGCAATTTTAGCGACCGGCCTCCTTCTCGAAGGCGAGCAGCACACCTTCTATCACGTTCTTCTTCCCAGTCGCTTCTTTGGCTACATGTTCTTCTGCTTGCTGCAACAGGTCGGCTTGAATTCTCTCGTCACCAATCGTCTCCTCGCTGCCACCGACAATCCGCTGCGTGTTTCGCTGATCTCAGGCATGTTCTTCGCACTGCTCCATTGGCCCAATCCTGTCCTCGTGCCTCTCACGTTTGTGGGCGGGGCCTTAATGGCGTGGCTGTTCTGGAAAGAGCGAAACATTCTTCCGCTCACGGTGTGGCAAACGATCCTTGGCTCTCTCGTATGGTGGGCTTTCCCGATCGCCTGGCATCACAGCATGCGCGTCGGCCCCGGCTTCTATCGTTTCCACGGGTACTGAGCCAAGCCTTACAAATTCAGGTGAGTGTACTTCCGCGCACTTGTCAGCAAGGAGTGATTTGGCTTTCTCTTTGCGTCGTTCGTCCAGACACCTGGAATGGCGAATCCGCACTTCGGGCACCCGCCATCCGCGACGCGATACTCCACTACATCGTGCCACGACCGCCGCACAAGCAGCTCCTTGCAATTCGGGCAATACGTGTTCGCCCCGTCGCTGTAAATATTCCCCTCATACACGTAGCGCAAGCCGACTTCCATCGCGATTTGCCTCGCACGATCTAGCGTAGCTGCCGGCGTCCGCGGCTTGTCCTGCAGCTTGAAATCCGGATGAAACGCCGTGAAGTGCAGCGGCACGTCCGGCCCCAGATGTGTCAAAATCCACTCCGCAAGTTGTCTTGTCTCCGCCTGGTCGTCATTCAACGTCGGTATCATCAGGTTGGTAATCTCGAACCACACCTTTGTTTCTTTTTTCAGCCATTCGAGAGTCTCGAGCACAGGCTGTAAATGCGTCAGTGTAATCTTGCCGTAGAAATTCTCGGTAAACGCCTTCAAGTCCACGTTCGCCGCATCGATGTGGTCATAAATGTCGTGAAACGCATCGTACGTGACGTACCCGTTCGTCACCATCACGGTTTTTAATCCGAATTTCTTCGCTTCTTTGCTGATGTCGATCACGTACTCGCCCCAAATCGTAGGCTCGTTGTACGTGAACGCCAGCGACTCGCATCCGTATTTCATCGCCAAAAGCGGCACATCTTCCGGCGGAATTTCCTGCGAGCGCACCTGGTCCGAGCGCGATTTCGAAATGTCCCAGTTCTGGCAGAAAAAACAACCCATGTTGCAGCCCGCCGTGCCCATGCTGAAGATGCGCGTCCCCGGCAGAAAATGATTCAGCGGCTTTTTCTCGATGGGATCAATTTGCAAGGCCGCGGGCGCGCCGTATCCCAGGTTATACAATCTTCCGTCTTGATTGATTCGAATGAAGCAGAATCCTGACTGTCCCGGATGAATGCGGCAGTGCCGCGGGCAAAGGTAGCAGTGGACGCGCCCGTTCGCTTCCGGCTCCCACCAGCGCGCTTCGTGCAGTTCTCGCGTTTTCTGGAGGATCTTCAGTTCTTCCACGGACTCTCCTCCCAACCATGATTATACGCCCGCAGCAGGCAGGCGAGGAATTGCAGCGAACAGGTTACAAGAATTATATAGGGGATCCGGGATGCGTCAATTTACGCCGCGAGGAGAATCTACGAGTCACAAAACACGAGCACCAGTCACGGGTCACCAATCACCGTTTTCACGCGTGGCGTCGACTTTGGACGCGTCGTCGTTCTGCGGCCCAGCCCACAAACCGTTGCATGTGTTCGCGGTACTTCCAGAGGAGATGAAAGAACTTACGCGCGGTAAGGTCTGCCGCTTCTTTTCCAAGAAACGTTTCAAACCGCCAGCGCAGGTAGGGGCTCTTCCAGGGTTTC
>Ga0209059_1000457_pt1 | contig 18836 bp, 19 predicted proteins | sample GraSoiAngelo_151_FD_186165 | JGI IMG/M metagenome (GOLD analysis project Ga0209059, IMG submission 186165) | Grasslands soil microbial communities from the Angelo Coastal Reserve, California, USA - 14_1009_12_20cm (SPAdes) (version 2) | ecosystem: Environmental > Terrestrial > Soil > Grasslands ...
GGCTTCTTGAAGATCTGCTTGAAGGTGACCCCGAAGCCCTTGATCGTGTCGAGCGGCTGCGGGGCCATCTAGAGCGCCACCACCAGCGCGGCCGTGACGACGGCGTTCAGCGTCGCGACGGGCAGGAGCACCTTCCAGCCGAAGCGCATGAGCTGGTCGTAGCGCAGGCGCGGCAGCGTCGCCTTCAGCCAGATGAAGATCGAGACGACGGCCAAGAGCTTGAGGAAGAACCAGAGCGGCCCGAGCGGCGCGTACGGCCCGTGCCAGCCGGCGAAGAAGAGGGTCACCATCAGCGCCGACAGCGTGATCATGTTGATGTACTCCGCCGTCTGGAAGAGGCCCCAGCGCATGCCGCTGTACTCGGTGTGGTAGCCGGCGACCAGCTCGGTGTCGGCCTCCGGGAGGTCGAAAGGCGCGCGGTTCGTCTCGGCGATGCCGGCGACGAAGAAGCAGAGCAGCCCGATCACCTGCGGCGCCGCGTACGGGATCGTCGTCCCCTGCTTGTGGACGATGTCGACGAGCGAGAGCGAGCCCGCCATGAGCACGACGCCGAGGACGGAGAGCGCAAGCGACACCTCGTAGGAGACGAGCTGCGCGCAGGTGCGCATCGAGCCGAGGAGCGAGTACTTCGACTCCGAGGCCCAGCCGCCGATGATGAACCCGTAGATCCCGAGCGAGCCGAGGGCGAAGACGACGATGAGCGCGATCGAGACGTTCGCGATCTCCCCGTCGACGTGCCAGTGCCAGAGGTGCCACCCCGCGCCGAAGGGGATGACGCTGAAGGCCGCGAGCGCGGTGAACATCGAGATCACGGGCGCGACGATGTACGGCAGGTCGATCGCGCTCGACGGGAAGAAGCTCTCCTTGCGGATGAGCTTGATCAGGTCGGCGATCGGCTGGAGGCTTCCGTACGGCCCCGCCCGGTTCGGCCCGTAGCGGAGCTGCATCCGGCCGAGCAGCTTGCGCTCGAGAAGGGTCGTGTACGCGAACGCGAGCATCACGAGGTTGATGATCAGGAAGGCCTTGATCAGGCTGATCCACCAGGGCTCGGTCATGCCCGCGCCACCTCGACGGTCGCCTGGAGCTCCTCGGCGTGCTCGTCGGCGATGCGGGCGACGCCGGCGACGAGGCCCTTGTCGATCCGGGCGCGGAGGCGCCGCGACGTGCCGTTCGAGCGGACGTCGACCTCGTCCCCGGCCTTGATCCGGAGCCGCCGCGCGTCCTGGGGCGAGAGCTGCACCTCGGCCGCGGGCCGCTGGAAAGCGAGCTCGGGGACGCGCTCGACGGCGGCGCCCGAGAAGAGCGGCCGGTAGCGGACGAGCCGCAGGCCGCGTCCCTTCGGGGTCGCGGCCGGTGCGGGCGCGCGGAGCTCACCGGTCGGCTCCCGGCCGCGCAGGGCGGCGCGCTCGCCCACCTCGCCGTACGGGAGGCCGCCGAAGATCCGCTCCGAGAGCTCGCCGAAGACGACCGAGGGATACGGCGAGACCTCCACGCCGAAGCGCCCGGCGAGCTGCGAGATCCACGCCAGCTCGTCGGGCGTGGGCGGCACGACCGCGCGCCGCAGCCGCTGGAGCCGGCCCTCGAGGTTCACGAACGTCCCGTCTCGCTCGAGGTAGCTCGTCCCGGGCAGCACGAGGTCGGCCCAGCCGACCGCGCTTCCCTGGAACATCGTCGTCGCGATCACCGCATCCGCCCGCTCCGCGAGCGAGCGCACGCTCGGGTCGCTCGCCGCCTCGTCTCCGGAGACGAAGAGCAGGCCGATCGGATCCGGATCGGGCCCTTCGTCGTCGGACGCGGCCGACCAGGCCTCGACCACCCCGCGCCCGTTCGGCGTCAGCGGAAGGTAGAAGACGCCGCTGTCGGGCTTCGAGCCGAAGCCGAGCCGCTCGGCGCACGCGGCGACGTGCGCGCCGCCGGCGCCGCCCGAGCCCGACCAGATCAGGACGGGGCGGTCGCTCTCGCGGAGCCGCCGCCCGAGCTCGTCGTCCTCGCCGGCGAGCTGCCGGCACGCCTTCGCGCCGCCGCCGACGCCGGTGGTGACGACCTCGGCGCCGTTTCGCCGCGCTGCACGGAGCCAGAGGTCGACGATCGGCGCGCGCTCCTCGACCGGATCGTCGCCGACGACGACGATCAGCTCCGCGCCCGCGATCGCCGAGAGCGGCAGCCGGAAGCCGTCCACCGCGTCCGAGATCTCCTCCGGCAGGACGGCCGTGTGCGCGCCGAGGCCGGTGCGCATCAGCTTCGCGAGCCCGTAGGCCTGCTCCACGGTCTCCGAGCCGGAGAGGGCCGTCACGATCCGGCCCTGCGCCGCGCGCAGCAGCCGCTCGGCCTCGTCGACGGCCTCGTCCCAGCCGGCGGGCTGGAGCCCGCGCCGGCGCCGGCGTCGCAGCGGGTCGACGATGCGGTCGCGCGCACCGAGGTGGCCGAAGGCGAACCGCCCCTTGTCGCAGATCCAGCCGCCGTCGACGTCCGGGTGGTTCCGCGAGAGGACGCGCTTGACCTTGCCCTCGCGCGTGGTGACGTTGACGTTGCAGCCGACGGGGCAGAGGCCGCACACCGTCGGGACGGTCTGGATCTCCCAGGGGCGCGCCTCGAAGCGGTACGTCGTCGGGAGGAGCGCGCCGACCGGGCAGAGCTCGGTGACGTTGCCCGAGAAGCGGCCGCGGTACGGCTCGTCCTCGAAGGTGGCGATCATCGACTGCGCGCCGCGGTTGACGGCCACGAGCTCGCCGTCCTCGGCGACCGACTCCGAGAAGCGCGTGCAGCGGTAGCAGAGGATGCAGCGCTCGCGGTCGAGCGAGATCGTGGGCGAGATCGGGATCGGCTTGTCGAAGGTGCGCTTGGGGAAGGTCATCCGCGTGCGGCCGGGGCCGAAGCGGAAGGTCAGGTCCTGGAGCGGGCACTCGCCGCCCTTGTCGCAGACCGGGCAGTCGAGCGGGTGGTTCACGAGGATGAACTCGAGCGTCGCGTTCTGCGCGTTCCGGGCCAGCTGCGAGGTGAGGGCCGTCTTCACGACCATCCCGTCCTGCGCCGTGAGCGTGCAGGCGGCCTGTGGCTTCGGAGGCATCCCTTCGACCTCGACGAGGCACATCCGGCAGGCGCCGATGGCCGGCCCGAGCCGCGGCTCGTAGCAGAAGACCGGAATCTCGATCCCGGCCGCGAGCGCCGTCTCGACGAGCCCCGTCCCCTTCGGCACCTGCACCTCGCGCCCGTCGACGGACACCGTCACGAGCTCCGGCACGCTCACGCCACACCTCCGTGACGGTGGCTGCCACCGAGACACGGCTCGCGGAGACACCGCAACTCGGACGGCAGAGAGCCGGTCGTATGGCTTTCGCGCGAAAGGTGTGCAGCTTCTGCGACGGTGGCTGCCACCGGGACATGGCTCGCGCAGCCGGTGGCGGAGACACGTTGCGCCGGGGCGTTCACGTCGCCACCTCGACGGTGGGATGGCCTCGATGCTGGTCGACCGGCGCGAAGACGCGCTCCAGCGAGGACTCGCCGCCGTACGGGCAGCGGCCGGCACGGACGTGCTCGCGGAACTCGTCGCGGAACTTGTCGACGTAGCTCGCGATCGGCATCGCGGCCGCGTCGCCGAGCGGGCACAGGCAGTGGCCGAGGATCCGGTCGCACACGTCGAGCAGGAGGTCGAGCTCGTCCTCCTCGGCGTCGCCGTCCTCGATCCTGTGCAGGAGCTGCACCATCCAGCGCGTGCCCTCGCGGCACGGCGTGCACTTCCCGCACGACTCGTGCATGTAGAACTGCGCCACCCGCAGGCCGAGCTGGACGATGCAGGCGCGGTCGTCGATGACGATGATCGCGCCCGAGCCGACCGACGAGCCGGCCTCGCGCATCGCGTCGTAGGAGAGCGGCGTGTCGACCTGGTCGGCGGTGAGGATCTGCACCGACGAGCCGCCCGGGATGATGGCCTTCAGCTCACGCCCGTCCGGCACGCCGCCGCCGATGTCGTAGATGAGCTCGCGCAGCGTCGTCCCGTTCGGGAGCTCGTAGTTGCCGCCGCGCACGACGTTGCCGGAGAGCGAGAAGACGCGCGTCCCGGTCGAGTCGGGCGTGCCGAGCTTCGCGTACTCCTCGCCGCCGAGCTCCATGATCTTCGGCACCGTCGCCATCGTCTCGACGTTGTTGATGAGCGTCGGCGCGCCGTAGAGCCCCGTGATCGCCGGGTACGGCGGCTTCGCACGCGGCTGTCCGCGCTTCCCCTCGAGCGATTCCAGGAGGCCCGTCTCCTCGCCGCAGATGTACGCGCCCGCGCCGCGGTGCAGGACGAGGGTGACGCCGCCGAGGAGCTCCGCCTCGCGCGCCTCGTCGAGCGCGGCGCGCAGCACCTCGAACTCGGTCAGGTACTCGCCTCGGATGTAGATGAAGACGTGCCGCGCCTCGATCGCATGCGCGGTGATGAGCGAGCCCTCGATCACCCGGTGCGGCACCCGGAGCATGATCTCCCGGTCCTTGAACGTGCCCGGCTCGGACTCGTCCGCGTTGACGGTGAGGTACTTCGGCTTCGGCGAGTCGCGCGGGATGAAGCCGGCCTTCTTTCCCGTGGCGAAGAACGCTCCCCCGCGCCCGCGCAGGTTCGACGCGTCGAGCTCGGCGAGGATCGCGGCCGGCTCGAGCTCGCGGGCCCGCGCGAGCTGCGCGTAGCCGCCCACCATGTGGTACTCCTCGAGCTTCGTCAGGTCGCGCTCGGACGCGCCCGCGAGGAGGATCTCGCTAATCGGCATCGCGCAGCTCCTGGACGATTCCGGGCACGTCCTCGGCGCGCACCGGCTCGCGGTAGCGGTGGTCGACGACGACGACCGTCCCCCACCCGCAGCCGCCGGCGCACTCGATCGTCCGCAGCGTCACGGCGCCGTCCTCCGTCGTCTCGCCGGGCCGTACGCCGAGCTCCTCCTCGAACGCCTCCAGCACCTGCTGCGCGCCGACGAGCGCGCACGAGACGTTGGTGCAGAGCTCGACGAGGTGCCGGCCCACCGGCTCCAGGTGGAACATGTCGTAGAAGGACGCGACCGCCTTGCAGTACGCGGGCGTGAGGTCGAGCGCCTCGCCCACTTCCTCGAAGGCCTCCGGCGGGAGCCAACCGCCGTGCCGCTCCTGCGCGATCCTGAGCGCGGGCAGGATCGCCGAGCGCGCCACCGGGTACTGCTCCGCCACGCGGCGGATCTCGTCGATCACCGGTCGACCTCGCCCATGACCGTGTCGAGCGAGCCGACGATGGCGATCAGGTCGGCGACGAGCGCGTTCGACATGCACGTCGCCGTCGCTTCCAGCGCGACGAAGGACGTGCCGCGGAACTTCACCCGCCACGGACGCGGCCCGCCGTCCGAGACGACGTAGCAGCCCATCTCGCCGCGCGGAGCCTCGATCGCGACGTAGACCTCCCCCTCGGGCACGCGGTAGCCCTCGGTGACGATCTTGAAGTGGTGGATGAGCGACTCCATCGAGGTGTGGAGCTCCTCGCGCGGCGGCAGGACGATCTTCCGGTCGTCCACGATCCACGGCTCGCCCTCCATCCCCTCGAGCACGTCGAGGCACTGCGCCACGATCCGCACCGACTGGCGCATCTCGTCGACGTGCACCTTGTAGCGGTCGTAGACGTCGCCGTTCGGGTACACCGGCACGTCGAAGTCGACCTGGTCGTACGCGAGGTACGGCTCCGCCTTCCGCAGATCCCAGTCGACCCCGGAAGCGCGCAGCACCGGGCCGGACTGCCCGAGCGCGATCGCGTCCTCGGCCGAGAGGAGCCCGATTCCCTTCGTCCGCTCGAGCCAGATCTCGTTTCGGGAGAGGAGCGCCTCGTAGTCGTCGATCGCCTTCGGCATCCACTCGACGAACTTGCGGCACTCGGGGTAGAAGCCGCGCGGCACGTCCTCGGCGAGCCCGCCCGCCTGGAAGTAGCGCGTGTGCATGCGGTACCCCGTGACGAGCTCGAACAGGTCGAGGATCTGCTCCCGCTCGCGAAACGCGTACCAGAACATCGAGATCGCCCCCAGCTCGAGCCCCGAGGTGCCGAGCCAGACGAGGTGCGAGTGGAGCCGGTTCAGCTCGTTCAGGAGCGTGCGCATCCACACAGCCTTCGGCGGGATATCGAGGCCGAGCAGCTTCTCGATCGCGGCGACGAAGACGTACTCGTTGTTCTGGAACGCGACGTAGTCGATCCGCTCCGGGTACGTGATCGCCTTCCACCACGTCTTCTGCTCCATGTTCTTCTCGAAGCCGGTGTGGAGGTAGCCGATCACCGCCTCGAGGCCGACGACCTCCTCGCCGTTCAGGTCGACGATCAGGCGGAGGACACCGTGCGTCGAGGGGTGGTTCGGCCCGAAGTTGACCTGGAGGATGTCGCCGCCCTCACGCAGCTCGTCCGGGACCTGGAGCACGGTGGGAATCGGCGAGGGGATCCGCGTGCCCTCGTAGATGGCGGGGCGCTCGAGGATCGCCACGCTACTCCTCGGAGGAGAAGCGGACGGGCTCGCCGCCGATCGGATAGTCCTTGCGCAGCGGGTGGCCCTCCCAGTCGTCGTCCATGAGGATCCGCGCGAGGTTCGGGTGGCCCTCGATCCGGATCCCCATCAGGTCGTAGGCCTCGCGCTCGTGCCAGTCGGCGGTCGGCCACACCTCGACGACGCTCGGCACCGGCTCGCCGTCCTCGACCCACACCTGGAGGCGAAGCCGCGGGGCGCCGGGCCGAAGCGCCAGCAAGTGGTAGCTCATGGAGAAGCGCTTCGGCTTGAGCTCCGGGAGGATCTGGAAGCCCTGCGCCGCGGGGCGGTTGAGGTCGCGGCCGGTCGTCGTGCCGATGTAGCCGGCGACGCCCTTCTGCCCCCAGCCCAGGTAGTCCGTCGCGGAGATGTCGGAGAGGAACGAGAAGCCCTCCTCGTCGCGGAGGTGGAGCGCCGCCTCCACGAGCTGCCCCGGCTCGACGACCACTGTCTGCTCCCCGTGCGCCTCCTTCTCCGACACGTAGCCGGGCACGTGCTCCCAGCTCAAGAAGCCACTCCCCGCACTTCGTAGGCCGGCGGGATCCCGGCGAGGATGCGCTCGTGCAGCCGGATGATCCCCTCCATGAGCGCCTCGGGCCGCGGCGGGCAGCCGGGCACGTAGACGTCGACGGCGACGATCTTGTCCACGCCCTGGAGGGTCGTGTAGTTGTTGAACATCCCGCCCGAGGACGCGCACGCGCCCATCGCGATCACCCACTTGGGCTCGAGCATCTGGTCGTAGATCTGCCTCAGCGGCGCAGCCATCTTGTGCGCGACGCGGCCGGAGACGATCAGCAGGTCGGCCTGGCGCGGCGAGGCGCGGAACGCCTCCATCCCGAAGCGCGCGATGTCGTAGCGGGCCGAGACGATCGCCATCATCTCGATCGCGCAGCACGCGAGGCCGAAGGTATCCGGCCACATCGACTTCGTCTGCGCCCACGCGACCGCCTTCTCGAGCGTCGTCAGCCCGAGGCGCTGCTCGAGCCCCTCGACCTCGTCCTCGAAGGAGCTCGGCCCCTTGCCGCGCCACAGGACCCGCTCGGACTTCAGGCCGTAGTCGCGGAGCGGCCGGTTCACTGCCACTCGAACGCCCCCTTCCGCCAGACGTAGACGTAGGCGACGACGAGGATCGCGACGAAGAAGAGGAGCTCGAGGAAGCCGAACCACGCGAGCTGGTGCAGCACGACGGCGAGCGGATAGAGGAAGACGATCTCGATGTCGAAGACGATGAAGAGCATCGCCGTCAGGTAGAAGCTGATCGTGAAGCGCTGGGGCGGGAGGCCGCCGCGCGAGACACCCGACTCGAAGGGGATCGCGCGGGCCCGGGTGCGCTTCGCCGGTCGCTGCGCGAAGACGAACGACGCCACGATCATCGAGGCCGGAATCGCGAGCGCGAACCCTCCGTAGATCAGGAAGGGCAGCCAGTTGTGGAGCACGCGATCCTCCCGTGGAGACGAGGCAACTTAGCAGGACCACCCTACCGCCACGAGGTGGCCCCAAAACGGCTCAACGGAGCCTGAGACGCCTGTTACAAAGTCGGCCTCAGCGGGCGTTCTTTCACCGCCGCGGGCCGCTGCTACGATGCGAACGATGGAGATCACCGAGCGTCCGGCGACGACGACCCCGCTCCTCACCGTCACGGAGCGGGCGGCGACGAAGATCAAGGAGCTTCTCGCCGAGGAAGGGGACGTCAGCGTCCTCCGCGTCGCGATCCAGGGCGGCGGGTGCTCCGGGTTCCAGTACGGCCTCGGCTTCGACCGCGGGTCGCAGGAGGGCGACGTCGAGCTCTCGATGCACGGCGTCGACGTCGTGGTCGATCCGTTCAGCGCGCCGTACCTGCGCGGCGCCGAGATCGACTACCTCGACTCGATCCAGTCCTCGGGCTTCGCGATCAACAACCCGAACGCGGTCTCCTCGTGCGGCTGCGGCCACTCGTTCCAGGTCGAGGAGGGCGCCGAAGCGCCCGAGGCGACCGGTGGCTGCGGGTCCGGCTGCAGCGCCTAGTAGAGTCGGCGCGTCACCCGACTTAGGAGGAGGCTCGATGCAAGGCGTCAGGCGCGGGGCCCGCGCGGTGTTGAAGTACTTCGCACCGCTGATGTTTTTCTTGATCGTCGTGCAGGTCCTCTTGGCCGGCGAAGGCATCTTCGGGATCAAGAAGGGGCCGAAGCTCGACGACCAGAAGACCCTCGACCCACACCGCTTCTTGGGCTTCCTCATCACTGAGCCGATCGCGCTCCTTTTCCTAATCGCAGCGCTGCTGGCGTGGCTTCCAGACAAGAAGCTGCGCTGGGTGTCGGTCGGCCTGCCGCTCCTGACGTTCGCGCAGGCGCCGCTTGCCTGGGGCGGACGTTGGAGCGGGATGTTCCACCCCCTGAACGCGTTCCTGCTCCTCGGTCTCTACGGCTGGCTGTCCGGCCGGCTCCATCGCGGCGCCCGCGCAGTTACGGACGATCGTGCGGCCGCGCCTGCGACCGCGCGCTAGTACTGCACGGTCACGACGAAGAGGTCGTTGAAGTCGGAGGTCGTGCTCTTCGTCAGGTAGTCGAGCTCGAAGACGTGCTCCTGGTCCTGGGTCCAGGTGAACGTATACGGGAACGTCACGGGGACGACCGCGAGGTGCGTCGCCGACGGGTTGGCGAAGATCCAGGTGTCCTGCACGGGATTCCCGTCGATCGAGAGCACGATGCCGATCTGCTGGTCCTGGTTCGGCGACCAGACGGAGCCGGCGAGCGTCACGACGGTCGGCGCGTCGGTCTCGATCTTGACTGCCGTCTTGATCGGAAGCGGGCCCTTTTGTGCGATGACCTGGAGCAGTTGTGCCACGAGGCCTCCTTCGAGCAGACTGGTTGATCGAGCCTGCGCATCTTCTCGCCCGGCCGGAGTAAACGCTAGGGCCGACTACCATTTCGACCGGAATGGGCACGGACGGCGTCGTCGACATCACGATCCTCGGCGCGGGGCCTTCGGGACTCGCCGCCGCGTACTACGCCGGCCATCGCGACGCGTCGGTTCGGATCGTCGACTCGATCGAGCAGCTCGGCGGCCAGGTCGCGGCGGTCTACCCCGAGAAGAACGTCTACGACGTCGCCGGCCACCCGAAGATCCTCGGCCGCGACCTCGTCGAGCTCTGCGCCGAGCAGGGCCTCCAGTGGGGCGCCGAGGTGCACCTCGGCGAGGAGGTCCAGACCCTCGACCGGATCTCCGAGAACGGCGAGGAGCTTCTTGCCGTCACGACGAGCGCCGGCACGACGTACCTGAGCCGCGCTCTCATCATCACCGCCGGGCACGGGGCCTTCGAGCCGCGGAAGCTCGGGATCGAGGGCATCGACGAGTGGGAGGGCAAGGGCCTCCACTACTTCGTGCGCGAGAAGGACGTCTTCCGCGATCGGACCTGCGTCATCGTCGGCGGCGGCGACTCCGCGCTCGACTGGGTGCTCGGCCTCCAGGACACGGCGCGCCACCCGATCGCAGTCGTCCACCGGCGGGAGCGGTTCCGTGCGCTCGAATCGTCGGTCAACGAGGCGAAGGAGCTCGAGAGCCAGGGCCGCGTCCGCATCCTCGTCCCCTGCGAGGTGCGCGAGATCCGCGGGGACGGGAACATCGCGGCGGTGACGATCGAGAACGTCTCCACGAACGAGCACTTCGACGTCGAGTGCGACGCGCTGATCACGCTCCTCGGCTTCCACTCCCACCTCGGCGCGATCGCCGACTGGGGCCTCGAGCTGGAGGGGAAGCGGCAGATCAAGATCGATCCGACGACGTGCGAGACGAACCTGCCGCGCGTCTACGCCGCGGGCGACGTCGCGGGCTATCCCGGCAAGATCACGCTGATCACGATCGGCATGGGCGAGGCGGCGATCGCCGCCAACAACGCCGTCGCGCAGATTCGCGGCGAGAAGGTCCAGCCGAAGTACTCGACCGACTAGATCGGCCGGGACCGACGCCGCGGAGAGGGGCGTATTCTCGGAGGCCGTCCACGCCTTTCGCTGCGTAACGAGAGAGGAGAACCGAGATGAGGCCAAGGCTTCCACTCCTGCTGTCGCTGACGGCTCTGGTCGTTGCCGTCTTCGCCCCTCAGTCGATCGGGAACGCGGCCCTCCAGGCCGGCGGCTCGGTCGTGAAGCACGCGCTGTTCGCAGATCGAGCTCATTACGCGAGGTTCGCCCGCGACGCCGTCCATGCGACCAAGGCCGATCGAGCCGGGAAGGCCGCGAAAGCGAAGAGCGCAGACTTCGCGCAGAACGCGGGCGCGGTGAACACCATCCAGGCCTCCCGCACGCCGACTCCGAACATGCTCCTGCCCCTCGACGCGAACGGGAAGCTCCCGAGCTCGATCGGGGCGGTCGGACCGGCCGGCCCGCCGGGACCGATCGGAGTCAGCGCAGAGCAGCTCGTCACCGCCGATTCGAGCACGAACTCGAACACGGTCAAGAGCCAGAGCGTCTCCTGCCCGAGCGGCAAGAAGGTGGTGGGCGGTGGGGCGGCGGTCAACACGACCTCGAACTCGCTCGCGATCACCCGCAGCTCTCCCGCCGGCGACCTGAGCGGATGGACGGCCGAGGCCCAGGAGACGTCCGCTTTCGCCGGCAACTGGAGGGTGACGGTGTATGCGGTCTGCGCCAGGGTTGCCGCGTAGCGCTCTGTCCTCGGCCCTCACCCGGACGAGGGGTCGCAGCCGCTCGCACTGTCGCCGATTTCCCGGACATGGCCCAAGCCGTCGAGTGCCTCCGCTGCGGCAAGCAGCGCGACTACCGCGACGACGAATGCCCGCGCTGCGGGTACGTCGGCTGGGCGCCTTCGAGCCGTCTCGACGAGCATGACCGGCGCCTCCTGCGTGAGCGGCCGCTCGGGTTCCGCCGCCTCCGATCCGTCTGATGTAGCTTCGGGGCGCTGTGACCGTCGCTCGCACGTTCTGCGGCTTTCTTGCCGCGGCGTCGCTCGTGGCGGTGGGTTGCGAGGCTGACAAGACCGCAAGGCGAGAGGGCGCACGCTTCACCGGAGCGGCCCGCGCGTCCCTCGTCCCTTCGGCAGCCCAGGCTCTTCGGACCTGCGTCGACCGGTGGAACCAGGCAAACATGCTCCACTGGGGCCCTGCGTTGGTAAACGTCTCGGTTCGGCGGCTCGACGCGAGCCAGTTGGCCGAGGTAGGGCTGCGGAATCCGGCGCTGCGACGCTGCGTCGTCTCCCTGGCACTCGAATATCGGGCGGATCCGAGCACCGGATGCGACGGCGGGCCTCCGGTTCCGCGACGCCACGGACTCTGCCTCAACCCCGAGACCTACAACTGCGTGATCGATCGTTTCGGCGCCTACGGCTGCCCTTCGAATGCCGACACGGCACACACGCTGCTGAGGAACAAGAACGCCACCACGGACAAGCGCGGCGTCTTGAAGCTCGACGTCCCCCTCAGGGGCACGCACCGGACGCCGCTCCTCGCGTGGCAGCGGCGCTACCCGCACACCGACGGCTGGATCGAGCCCTGGACGAAGACGGGCACGCTCCGTGCCGGCCTGAGGTTGACCGGCAACTACCGTGGCTCCTGTTTCCGCGGCTCCTACGAGGCGCCGGCGAAGACGGCTGGTCGCTGCCTCCCGCTCGACGGCACAGGGATCTACGACCCGTGCTTTCCGCGACGCGCCCGCTGGGGGCACCGCGGCACGGTTGTCGCCTGCGGTTCGTGGCCCGGAGGGACGACCTTCGGCCGCTTCGTGATCACGAAGCTGCGCTGAAGCGGCGAGATAGACTCGGCCGGGTGCGAAGCATCTCCCGCGACGCTCTGTGGGGCGCGGAGACGGACAAGGCGGTGGCCAACTTCCCTGTCTCGGGCGAGCCGATCCCGGCGGCGGTCGCGCGCTGGCTCGGCCGCATCAAGGCCGCCGCCGCACGCGTCAACGCCGAGCTCGGCCTGCTCGAGACCGAGAAGGCGGAGCGGATCGCGGCGGCCGCGGACCGCGTGGCGGGCGGCGAGCTCGACGACCAGTTCCCGATCGACGTCTTCCAGACGGGCTCGGGGACTTCCTCGAACATGAACGCGAACGAGGTGATCGCGAGCCTGGCCGGCGAGGACGTGCACCCGAACGACGACGTCAACCTGGGCCAGTCCTCGAACGACGTCTTCCCCTCGGCCGTGCACCTGGCCGCCCTGGACGAGCTAGTGAACGACCTGCTGCCGGCGCTCGCCCGGCTCGCGGACTCGCTCCAGGCGAAGGCCGCCGAGCTCGACGACGTCGTCAAGTCGGGCCGCACGCACCTGATGGACGCCGTCCCGGTCACGCTCGGCCAGGAGTTCTCGGGCTACGCGGCGCAGGTACGGCAGGGCTACGAGCGCGTCGGCTCGACGCTCGAGCGGCTCGGCCGGATCCCCCTCGGCGGCACGGCGGTCGGCACCGGCCTGAACACGCACCCCGAGTTCGCCGCTCGCGTGCGCGCGCGTCTCGCAGGAGAGACCGGGCTCCTGATCTCGGCGCCCGCCGACCCGTTCGAGGCCCAGGCGGCGCGGGACGCGCTCGTCGAGGCCTCCGGCGCGCTGAAGACCGTCGCCGTCTCGCTGACGAAGATCGCGAACGACCTGCGGCTGATGGCGTCGGGCCCGCGCGCGGGCCTCGCCGAGATCACGCTGCCCGAGCTCCAGAAGGGGAGTTCGATCATGCCCGGCAAGGTCAATCCCGTAATCCCAGAGGTCGTGACGCAGGTCGCGGCTCAGGTGATCGGAAACGACGCCGCGATCACGGTCGGCGGAATGCAGGGCCACCTCGAGCTGAACGTCTTCGTGCCCATGCTCGCCCGCAACCTCCTCCATTCGACCAAGCTCCTGGCCAGCGCCTCGCGCCTCCTCGCCGAGCGGTGCGTCGACGGGATCGAGGCGAACCGCGAGACCTGCGAGCGCTACGCCGAGCTGACCCTGTCGGCGGCGACGGCGCTCAACCCCTACATCGGCTACGACCGCGCGACCGAGATCGTGAAAGCAGCAGCGCGGTCAGGGCGTCCGCTGCGCGAGGTCGCGCGCGAGGCCGGCGTCGACGACGAGACCCTCGACCGCGCGCTCGACTACCGCGCGATGGCGAAGCCGCATCAGAATCCCTAGGGCGGCGGGCACTCGGTCGGCGGGCGCTTGAAGATCGCCCTGCTGCCCCGGCTCCCGACCGCGACCGCCGAGAAGGCGGCGCACGGGTCCGACCGAACGTCGTCGAAGCGGACGACGAACGCGCCGCGGAGGCCGGCCGCTACGCGCTTGACCACGCGCTCGCCTGCGTAGACAGCGACACGCACGCGCTCGCGGGGCTGGAAGCCCGTCCCCTTGAAGGCGACGGGTTCGGCGTCGAGCAGCCGAAGCCGGGGATGCGCCGTCGCAGCGCCGCCTCCGGCCACGCTCGCCAGGGCGTAGAGGACGGCGAAGACGACGAGCCAACGTCTCATCGGCTGGCTCCAGTATGCCTGCGCGTCCAGCGCCACACTCTTGACAAAGCTGATTCATCCTGCGCATATACCGGGTTGTACATGGGGAGCCCGTAGGGGGCTCCCGTTTTGCGCAAGGGGAGGGGTAACTTGAGAATGAGCATCTTCCGACGGCTCGGCCTTGCTGTCGTCGCCGTCGCCGCGCTCGCCGTGTGGCTCGCTTCGGGCGCCTCGGCGGACTCGCGGCAGATTCCGGTCGCGGGCACGGGCACGCCCCAGACGGAGGCGTTCACGCCCTCCGGCTCGGGCGACGCCACGAACGAGGAGTTCGCTGGCGAGGCCGACGGCGAAGCGTCGCCTGATCCGTATAGCGGCAACATCATCGACCGCAGCCTGTCGGCCGGCGGCGTCTCGACCGGCGTGCCCACGACGACCGGGAAGAAGGCCAAGTCCAATCCGGCATTCGTCTCCGGCTTCGAGGGCCTGAACCACTACCAGCAGCGCTACTCGCGCGGCGGGAACCAGTTCTCCGTCGAGCCGCCCGACCAGGGCATGTGCGCCGGAAACGGCTACGTGGTCGAGGCCGTCAACGACGTCTTCAACGTCTTCGACACCTCCGGCAACTCCGTGCTCCCGGACAACACGAGCACCAACATCGTCTCCGGGTTCCCGCGCAACGTGAACCACGCGGTCGACCTGAACTCGTTCTACGGCTATCCGGCCGCCATCAACCGCACCACGGGCGTCCGCGGACAGTTCGTCACCGACCCGTCGTGCCTCTACGACGCGGCGACGCAGCGGTTCTTCGTCGTCGTGCTGACGCTCGACACGCTGCCGAGTGGGGCGTTCACGCACGTGAACCACCTCGACATCGCCGTCAGCCAGACGTCGAACCCGACGGGTAGCTGGAACATCTACCGCGTCGACGTCACGAACGACGGAACGAACACCGGTGGTACGAATCCGGGCCCGTACCTCGGCGACTACCCGCACATCGGGGCCGACGCGAACGGGTTCTACATCACGACCAACGCCTATCCGTGGTGCTGCAACGGCTTCTCGGGCGCGCAGATCTACGCGTTCTCGAAGGCCCAGCTCGCCGCGGGTGCCGCGACGGTGAACATGCAGCACATCGACACGTCCGGCACGGTCAACGCACCGAGCGACGCAGGCCCGACGCAGCCCGGCTTCACCGTCTGGCCGGCGCAGTCGCCCGGAGCGACCAACTTCAACCTCGACAACGGCGGCACCGAGTACTTCCTGAGCTCGAACGCCGCGGACGAGGCCACGCATCCGAAGGCCGGCACCGGCGGCAGCTACGTGTCGAATCAGATCGTCCTCTGGACGCTGACGAACACGTCGTCGCTGAACACGGTCCCGGCGGCCAGCCTCAGCAACAAGCTCATCGGCGTGAACACGTACGCGCTGCCGCCGAAGCAGAAGCAGCCCGGCTCCGGCACGCTCGCGACGATCGACACGCCGCAGGGCTACTGCATCAACGACACGACGACGTCGACCGTCGCCGGCGTCGGCTGCTGGCGGCTCCTGTTCGGGGCGCAGCCGGCCCACAACGAGGTCATCTCGCGGCCGGACTCGAACGACACCCGCATGCAGCAGGTGACGTACGCGAACGGCAAGGTGTGGGGCGCCCTCGACACCGCGCTCAACCCTGACGCTGGCCCGCAGCGTGCGGGAATCGCGTGGTACATCGTCAAGCCGAGCCCGGCCGCAGTAGCGCTTCAGGGCTACCTCGGAGCGACCGGACACGACTTCACGTATCCCGCCATCGGGGTGACTCAGAGCGGTCGCGGGATCATGGCGTTCACCGACACCGGTGACACCACGAACCCGAGCGCCGCGTACGCGTCGATCGACGCGAACGCCGGCATCGGCGCGTGGAACGACGTCCCGGGTGGCCTGGGAGCCGCGCAGGACGACGGCTTCACGAGCTACAAGGCGCAGGTCGGCAACCCGCCGCGCACCCGCTGGGGTGACTACGGCGCAGCTGCCGTCGACGGCAACTCGATCTGGATCGCCAGCGAGTACATCGCCCAGGCCTGCCAGTACACCGACTGGGGCGGCCCGTTCTTCACGGGCGGCACCGGCGACAATCTCCTCGGCACCTGCGCCGGCGCGGCGCACGGCCCGGGGAAGCGCACTGCGCTCGCCAACTGGTCGACGCGGATCAGCAAGTTCACGCCGTAACGACCGGGTAGAAGCGGTAACAAGCGGGGCCGGCCGAAACGCCGGCCCCGTTCGCTTTCGCGGTGCCCGCCTATCCTGTGAGGGAATGCGCGCTCTTGCTGCTCTCGCCGCAGTCATCGCCGCCTCCTCGGCCGGCGCGGCCACGAGCTCGAGCGGACTGCGCGGCCTCGTGATGCGCGGCCCGAACACGCCGGTCTGCACAGCGGAGCAACCGTGCAGCGAGCCCGCGAAGAACGTGACGCTCGTGTTCTCGCGGAACGGCCAGGTCGTCCGGCGGGCGAAGACGAACGACCAGGGGCGCTACCGGGTCGCGCTCGCTCCCGGCCTCTACGTGGTCCGGCTCACGCCGAAGCCAAACATCGGGCGTGGCCTCGAGCCGGTGCGGGCGCGGGTGGTGCGGGCGCGCTTCCGGCGCGTCGACTTCTCGATCGATACCGGCATCCGCTAGACGGATCGCAAGGCGATCCGTCTATGTAGTAACGACTATTTGCATTCCCCGACGAGAGGAAACAATATCCCCGCCGCCCAGGCGCCGATCGGCGGCGTCGAGACAGAAAAAGGGGAGGGGAGGATGAAGAGACTCTTTGGGGTCTTCCTCGCGATCATTGCCCTGGCGATGGCGTTCGCCCTCGTGGGGGGCGGCGGAGGCGTCGCGCGAGTCCAGCAGGCCACCGGCGGCCGGCTGGGAATCGACGACGAGATGAACGACGAGCAGGAGCGGCTCATCTCCGGCTTCGCTGCGTTTGAGCTCGGGAAGACCGGCAACGACAACGGCGGCAGCCCGCAGCATCCCGACCAGTACTTTCCGCGGGGAAGCGGGGACTGCGCGACCAACATCAGCTCGAACATCAAGGTCAACCAGAACTGTCTCAACCTGACCGACCCGGACCTCCAAGGTCGAGGTCAGGCGCAGAACGAGACGTCGATCGCGATCAACCCGAACAACACCAACCAGTTGGTCGCGAGCTTCAACGACTACCGGCGCGGTGATGGGACATGCGGCGTCTCGTGGAGCACCGACGGCGGGCGGTCGTGGAACGACAGCACCGTCCCGAACGGGTTCACGCGTGGCACCACTCGTCCGCGCCAGTACTGGCAGGCCGGCGGCGACACCTCCGTTGCCTGGGATTCCAAGGGGAACGCGTATCTCTCCTGCCAGCTGTTCAACCGTGGGCCTGCAACGTCGACGAACCCCGACCGCTCGAGCGGCTTCTTCGTCTATCGCTCGACGAGGAACGGCGGCGGCTCGTGGAACTTCCCGGGTCGGCCGGTCTTCCAGGTCACCCAGACATCGTTCCTCCCGCTCGAGGACAAGCAGTTCATGGCCGTCGACAACAACTCCAACAAGTGCGCGGGCTCGCCCACGACGGTGAACCCGGGATCGACCTGCACGCCGTTCCAGGACCGGATCTACGTCACCTGGACGGAGTTCGCGCCCGACGGCACGGCGTTCATCTACGAGGCGTACTCCGCGGACTACGGCGAGCACTTCAGCCCGCGGCACCTCGTAAGTCTGACCAGCCCGCTGTGCCCGAACGACTACGGCCTCGGAACGGCCGACACCTGCAACGAGAACCAGTTCTCGCAGCCGTTCGTCGGTTCCGACGGCGCCCTCTACGTCATCTGGAGCAACTTCAACAACCCGGAGACGTTCGGGACCACTCCAGACAACCGGAACCAGATCCTGCTGTCGAAGTCGCTGGACGGCGGGAACACCTTCTCGAACCCGGTGAAGGTGGCCGACTACTACGACCTGCCCGACTGTGCGACGTACCAGCAGGGGCACGACTTCGGCCGCGCCTGCGTGCCGGAGAAGAACGCGACCGCGAACTCGATCTTCCGGGCGACGAACTACGGCTCGGGTGAGGTCAACCCGACGAAGCCGAACCAGGTCGTCGTGGCGTTCGGCTCGTACATCAACCGGCACTCGAAGGAGTCGAACGGCTGCGCGCCCGCGGGCACCAGCCCGGCGACGGGTCAGGACCTGTACACCGGCGTCAAGACTCCGGGAGCCTGCAACAACGACATCCTCGTCAGCGTCTCGAACGACGGCGGCCAGACCTTCACCGGGACGACCACCGATCCGCGGGCGCTGCCGAGCACGAACACGGCGGCCGCTCAGGCGACCACCGACCAATTCTGGCAGTGGATTGCGTACACGAAGAACGGCAAGCTCGCCACGTCGTACTACGACCGGCAGTACGGCACCGACGAGGCGACCGGCTTCTCGGACGTCAGCCTCTCCGGCTCCGGAAACGCGCCGGACTACTCGGTGTGGAACGTGCTGCGCGTGACAAGCTCGTCGATGCCGTTCCCGACGCAGTTCCCGGAGGGCGGCAACACCGCCGGCAGCGTCTTCTGGGGCGACTACGCCGGCCTCGACGCGGCGACGAACGCCAACCCGCTCTGGAGTGACACGCGCAATCCGGATCTCTTCGCGTGCCGCGACGCGAGCGGCGCGGTGACGACGCCGCCGAACGTCTGCACCGGTCAGTCCAACGGGACGCCGCTGAACGACCAGGACGCCTATACGGCGAACCTGTCGATCCCGAACCCGGGCTAGGCGCGTCCTCGCATCGGCAGTTGGAAGGGCCGCCTTCGGGCGGCCCTTCTAGTACGCGACCGCGCCGCGGCCGGTCGTCGCGGCATGGCGCTGCTCGTCGGCGCGGTACGACGAGCGAACGAGCGGCCCCGAGAAGACGGAGCCGAAGCCGAGCGCCTCGCCCTGCTCCCGGAACC
>Ga0209059_1000458_pt1 | contig 18821 bp, 13 predicted proteins | sample GraSoiAngelo_151_FD_186165 | JGI IMG/M metagenome (GOLD analysis project Ga0209059, IMG submission 186165) | Grasslands soil microbial communities from the Angelo Coastal Reserve, California, USA - 14_1009_12_20cm (SPAdes) (version 2) | ecosystem: Environmental > Terrestrial > Soil > Grasslands ...
ATCAACACTGTAAGAGCCATCACGACCGCCATCCCGCTGTAAAAGACGCGGTCGTATGCACCTCTGGGCAGTACGACAGGCTTGGACATGACGCTCGTCGCCATGGTCGCGGAGTTTACCACACCTCCGGAGAGTACGCGACGCGCCGAGCAAGATCGCTAGAGCCTGTTCAGTCCGAGCCATTCACGAAAGCGATGCTGGCGCTTTTAGGACGCTAATTTTCTCGCACACCCGCCCAGGAGTTCTGAAATCGTCCTCTAGGGCGCGCCCGAGAGTCTGCAACTCTTCGATCAAATTCTGATATGGGTGTAGCCGGGTGGGTCCGCTTTAGTGAATGCGTTCTCCTGTCCAACGATCCCGGCTTGCCCAGAACGGGCATTGTGGACAAGCTGTTCCTGAGGGATAATCAATCCCTTCTTCATGCGGGCAGCCAATGATCCGATCCGCCATGACGACGGATTTGACTGCATGCGACTGGATCACCGCGATAACTTGACTGCCAATAGCCTCGTCAAAACGCACATCACTCCCGGCGGAGAAGAACCGCTCCAGGACCTCAGCTTCTTCGTTTTCAGCACGGAAAATGGCCACCCGCAACCTTGGACGCAAAATCGGAAGTGGGTCCATAAAACGCGATGGTCGCGACGGGATACCCGCGAAAGCCACGGTTGGCTTGCTTTTCGAGATGGTACCGAGACTTTCCCACCATATCGGCTGTCAGAGCGCTGGTGATTGAAGTGGACCGGCGGAATTATTTCTGTTTAAACAAAATCACGGAGCCCGGACGGGCGCCTTCTTGTGTCGGCGCTGCCCCATGCGTTGGTTCAGCTAACCGCAAGAAGCGCGGAGATACGTTCCAGCGGTGACCGTCGTCCGTAATCACGGTCACGGACTTCTTGTTATAGCGAGTCAGGATTCCGACAACAGGACCGCCGTTCTGAGGCTCGAACGTAACGCGATCACCGATCCGGAACTCAAGCATGGCTTGATGGGCATGCACCTGATTCATGAGTCTGAGGCGCTGGACGATGCGGTGATTCAAGTCTACGAGTTCGGCTTCGGTCAGATGATCAATGTTGATTCGATTCATGCTTGCTTTGGTGCGTGACACCACCTCTGGTGCTATTCGAGAGCATTTGCTACAGTCCGCATGCAGGAAATGTCTGCACACAGTGTAACGCTGGTCGTTCTTTAGCGAATAGAAACGCATTATAGCCCGGAAAAGAAAAGGGCGAGAGGAGAGAAGGTCCTGAGAGGCTAATCCTCTTGCAGAGTGCGTAAATGTACCTGACGAACCCACTAAATCCACCGCACGCGAAACTGCAAGATCGTCTAAGACGATCGCTCTAGAGACCAACATTGTGAGGCGCCATGGAGAAATACAATCGGGCGGCCCAGCGGGTTTCCTGTCTCCACGAAGTGCAGCCGGACGCCCCCACCACCTGCCACGGTATGAGTCTTCATGGTGTTTCTCCTCTCCGTATCTGGTAGGAAATCTCGTGACCTCGTTACATAAATACAGCAGGTCTATGTCCCGTTCAGGATTGCATCTGGAACGCCAGCAATTCCGGAAACAGTGCAAGCAACGCATGCCGAAGCACCAAGCCCGCGGCGAGCGCAACCAGGACACTCGAAAGTGAACCTACCAGGAAGTATTCGGTAAATTCTCTGCTCTTCTCGAATTCCTCGAAGCGGACCAGGCCTTTGGCGGCAATCAGAAATCCTAGTGCTGAGTAGCTGCCCGCGGCCACCACGATGGTGAGAACAATCCGTTCCAGATTGCCAATCAGACGGCCGCGGTTGAGTTCCTTTAAATCGACGCTGATCTCGATGTCAGATTCCAAAACAATCTCGACGTCTGCCTGAGGTGCGCCGATCGACGCTGCCATCGACACTCCATCCTCACTCAGAGGAACATCGAGGGCCGTGACTTCCGTCAGGATTGATTCCTCTTTGCGAGAAGGCAGGGTTCCGGCTTTTCTCAGAATTCCTCGAACGATGTAGGTTCCCCCGCGCACAATAAAAAGGAAGGTCGTGCCTGCCACGCAAACCGCACCGACGCGCGCCCCATCGAAAGGCTGAAGCTGCCATGGCGAAGCCAGATGAAAGTGCCGGATATAGAGGAGCGGAACAAGAACAGCGACGGCTACGCAGAGCGATTCGCACTCAGCCACCCAACGCATCGGCAGGCGAAAGCGAAGCAGCGGCTGCACCAATGCTATAAAGAGCAGAAAGAGCGTTAGAACGATCGACCGCGTCATCGCATACGCGACAACCGCCATGACAACTACCCGAAACGCCAACAACCAGGACCACCCTTGCCAGCGAAATCTCTGCGCCTCTTCCTTCAGCGGATCGGCGGCGATCCCATACGACACAAAGCTCCAGAGTAGAAGGATCTCCGTCCACAAGAGCAATTCAGCGCTGATGATTTTTGGAGCAATCATGCCTTTTTGCGGAGCATCGGGTCTACGTAGTCTCGCAGAATGATACGCCATGCCTTTTCCGCGCCGGCGTATGTCACCCAACCGGAGGCAGCCACCTGCTTGGATACGACCTGCCGGCTGATGCCCAGCCGCTCGGCGACCTCGCTTTGCATCATTCCCTTTCGCAGCAGGTTCGTAATCGTACGCTGCGCCTTCGTCCAGTTGGAACGATGGAACCACAGCTGGCGCGCAATTCCATTCAACACTTCATCGAGGGAACCCATGCCTGAGAACACTCCCCCGAGCAAATTGCTTTTTTTGGCGGCTTCGATGGCGTCACGTCCGGCGTGGAGCGCTGGTCCATCGATGTTGATTGCATACGCCTGCAGCGGTGTGTCGAGTGCCCCCATGCCAATCCCAACCCGAAGCTGCCGATCAGGAAATTTCTCTTCGCTCTGCCAGATCAAGTCAGGAAGCACGGTGGATGTAGTCAGCAGACCCTGGAACTCGTCCCCCAGAGTGATTGCGAATTTAGATGCGAGGCTGTTACGGTACTCTTTGTTCAGATTGGCGACAAGTTCCTGGAAGTGCTTCTGCACCAGGGCGCGTTGCCCAGCGGGCAAGGCACGCGACTTCACCATATCGGCGATCACGGCGAGATATTGGAGGCCCCGGCGGTTCATGGGTGATACGGCCATTGTTACCCATAAATGGGTTATTGTAAAGAAGTCACCTTATTTAGGAATATAGTTGTTAAATCAGCCTAATTAGATTGACCATTCCAGGGCATGCGGATTATCTGTAATTGGCTAGCGTGCAGACTCTCACCTGAATGGATCTGACCGGCCGTGATGCGAACAAAGATTCCTCCGCCGTTCGGCGTCGGAATGACAAACGATAAAAATGACAAACGATAAAACAGGGCCGGGGTGGTGTGTCGTGCCGGGAGCCCCAAAGGTAGTGAACATCGACGGAGTCTTTCCGGCTAACTCGCAAATCTTGTCATTCCGACGCCGGATGGCGGAGGAATCCAGTTCCGACAAGGCCAGCGTCACAGAGACACAGAGAAACGAGCAATGAACAATTTCCTCCGTGACGCCGTGTCTCTGTGGTGATTACTTCAAAGCGACGCCACGCATGTCGGATGGCGCTGCCGGAGCCTGATCCTGCAGCAGACGCATGGTGTCCAGTATGGTTTCAATCACCTTTTCGTCGCCCACCACGGTATTGATCATGACGTGATAGAGCCATCGCGTTGGCCAATCCGCGTTGAAGTAATGCTTGATGAAAATCATGCGCTCGCGATCGACATTGTCGACCAGATCTTCCGCTTCCACCTGGGGAGTTCCGTTACCGATCAATCGGCGCACCTTCTCCGATCGAGGCGCGTATAGAAAAACACGGAAAGTGTCACTGCGCTCGCGTAAAAAATAGGGAGCACCTCGACCCACCACGACCGCATTCCCTTCCTGCGCAATCCTGCCGGTGATGTTTTCCATCATTCTCACCATACAGTCCGCGTCGAAGGTCTGCGGTTCAGCCATAGGCATGCCGTGCTCGTAACTTCCCCGCCAGAATACTTTCGCGAGCCGGTAAAAAGTGCTATCGATCTTCTCTTCCCGCTGTTCCACCGTTCCGCAATCGACATTCGCCTGTTTGGCGATCTCCTCCGTAAGCAGGTGATCCCAGAGCTTCCAGTGCAGGCGCTCCGCCAACTGCTTGGCGATTCGGGCGCAGCCGCAGCCATATTCCCGCTCCAGAGTGATAATCCGGAACATACCGCCCTCCGACTACTAGTGTACCGCCATGCCGCCGCTCGATTTGGTCTTCTTCATCAGGAAGACCGTGGGGAGCATGGCCAGGATCACATACGCCAGCACATGGAAATTATCGATGTAGGCCAGCATGGTGGCCTGCCGCTGCACCAGATTCTGCACCACCCCATATGCTTGCTTTTGGGCGTCGGCGGAACTGGTGCCGTGCGCCATTAGGTTCTGCGCCGTAGCCTGCAGCATCGCCTGAAACTGCGCATTCGCCGAGGTCAAATGACTCATCAGATCACTTACGTGCTTTTGCGTTCGCCGATCGAGCAAGGTTGTCACGAACGAGATCCCGACGCTCCCGCCAATATTGCGCGCCAGGTTCATGAGCCCCGAAGCCGCATTGTTCTTCTCTCGCGGCAGATACGCATACGCGGCCGTGTTGATCGGAACGAACAGGAACGCCAATCCCACGGCTTGAAGCACGCGGGCCCAAACGGCGGTTTTGAAATCGATGTCCAGGTTGAAATTCGTCATGTGGAAAAGCGAGAACGACAGCATCGACAAGCCGAACAACAGCAGGTAGCGCGCATCATATTTCGACAGCAACCAGCCCACCAGCGGCATGAGCACCATGATCGCGAACCCGCCTGGAGAGAGTGCCATGCCCGACAACTGCGCCGTGTAGCCCAAGAGAGTCTGCAGGAAGAGAGGAAGCAGAAGTGTGCTTCCCAACAGCGCGAACCCCAACATGAACATCAGCAGGTTCGAAACCGCAAACGTGCGCTCCCGGAATAAGTGCAAGTCGATGATCGGATCATTATGCTGCCACTCCCACCAGATCACGAACAGGATTGAACAGGCCGACACGATCGCCAATCCCAGGATGAAGTGCGATTCGAACCAGTCATCGCGCTGGCCCTTGTCGAGCACAATCTGCAGCGTGCCCAGGCCGAGCGCGACGAAACTCAGCCCAATATAGTCAATGCGCGTCTCACTCAGCTTCCTGCGCCGGAAGTAGGGAGGGTCCTGAATCAGACGCGAGGTCAGCAGCAACGACAGGATCCCGACCGGAATGTTGATGAAGAAAATCCACCGCCAGGTGTAGTTGTCGGTAATCCACCCGCCGAGCGTGGGTCCAATCGCGGGCGCCATCACCACCGCAATTCCGTACACGGCAAAAGCCATTCCGCGTTTGGCGGGAGGGAAGGTATCGGCGAGAATGGCCTGCTCACTCGGTTGCAGACCGCCGCCGCCGATTCCCTGCAAAATCCGGAAAATAATGAGGGCGGGAAGGTTGGGCGCAAACCCGCACAGAAAAGAACTCACGGTGAACAGGGCGACGCAGCCCATATAAAAGCGCTTGCGGCCCACAATCGAAGACAGCCACCCGCTGAGCGGCAGGACGATCGCATTCGAGACGAGATACGAAGTCAAAACCCAGGTGCTCTCGTCCTGTCCCGCGGAAAGTCCGCCTGCGATGTGCGGCAGGGCGACGTTGGCGATGCTGGTGTCGAGCACTTCCATGAAAGTCGCAAGGGTGACCGCCAGCGCGATGATCCAGGGATTGACTGCCGGCCGCCACTCCTCTGCCGGGTTCAGAGTGAGAGCTGCCGTGCTCATTCGCGAATCCAGACCTTGGGTTCGACCGACATTCCGGGCCGCAGCTCGTGCCCCTTCGTTTCGCCGGGCTCGAACACGATCTTGACCGGAATGCGCTGCACGATTTTCACGTAGTTGCCAGTCGCGTTCTCCGGCGGCAGCAGGCTGAAGCGGGCGCCGCTCGCGCCTGCGATGCTATCCACCTTCGCCTTGTACTTCTTGCCGGTTGCGTCCACGTAAATGGTGGTCTTCTGCCCAGCCTTCATGTCCCGCAACTGCGTTTCTTTGAAGTTCGCGGTGACCCAGATGTCATTGCCTTCGAGCGGAATCAGGTTCATCAGCGACTGTCCGGGCTGCACGTTCTCCCCGAGCTCGACCGTGCGATTGCTGACGATGCCTGCCACCGGCGCAATGACCTTGGTATAGGAAAGGTTGATCTTCGCCTGCTCCAGGTCTGCTCTCTTACGAGCTGCCGCTGCGAGAGCCGACTGTGCCTTAGAGCGCGTGATTGCGATCTGATTCGGTCCCGTCGCCGCTGATCGCTGGTTCGCTTCTGCCTGCGCCAGCTTGCCTTGCGCCTGGACAACCTGCGCGGCCGCTGCATCGGCCGTGGCCCGCGCGGCCTGCACCGTTGCTTCTCCCGCCCTCGCCGCCGCGACTGCCTGGTCAAACTGCTGTTGCGAGATTTCCTGCTTGTCGACCAGTTGCTTATAGCGCCCAAGATCGTTCTGAGCCTTCACGTTGTTAGCGTCCGCCTGCTGAAGGTTCGCCTTGGCCGCCTCCAATTGCTGTCGTGCTGCCTTGATGCCTGCCTGCGCGTTCACCACGTCCGCATCCGCCGATGAAAGCTGGCTCTCCGTACTCACTGAAGTCACCGGAACATTGACAGAAGCAGCGTCGGCCGTAGCTTTGGCATCGTTATAGTCGGCCTGCGCGCGATCCACCGCCACCTGATAGTCGGTCGGATCGATTTCAACCAGCACCGTTCCCGCTTCCACGTATTGGTTGTCCTGCACATTCAGCTTGTTCACGTGGCCGGAGACGCGCGCGCTGATTGAGTTCACATGGCCGTCAATCTGGGCATCATCGGTGGACTCGTAGCTGGTGAAGTACCGCCACAGGAAAACCGCGGCAATCAACAGCAGGATGACGGCAAGAATCAGGAACATGCGGAAGCGCGGATCATGCCGGCGAGCCAGGTGCGAATGGAGACGTGTATCGGCCGCCGGCACCGGCGCGGTAGGCGGAGACGGAAGCTCTTTTTCAGGGGCGGATCGCGTCGGTGTTCCCATTCCTATTTGCCTTTCAGATACTGCTTCACGCCTTGCTCCGCATTGCCCAGCGCTCGTGCGAGTTCCACTTTAGCGAGATTATGAGCATACAAGCTCGAGATGTATGCTTCATGCGCGCTTGCGACCGATTCCTGCGCCTGCACGACCTCCAGATTGTCGCTCACTCCGGCAGAAAAACGGTCCTGCGCCTGCGTCAATGTCTGTTCGGCAAGGTCTACCGTACTGCGTGCAACCTGCACCTGGTCGGCGGCCGCGTTGAGATCAAGCAGTACGGTCCGGACATCATTATCGATTTGACCGCGCAAATCCTCAAGACGCGCTCTGGCCTGCCGCAGAGTCGCTTCCGCCTCGAGAGTATCGGCGTGGACCTTGCCGCCCTGAAAAATCGGCACCGTCAGGGTCCCAGCTACGTGGAATGTACCGTTCGAATTTCCGGGGTTCACGCCAATGTCGCCGTAGTCCCCTTCCAGATCGAAGCTTGGGTAACGTTCCGCAGTGGCAGCCCGGCGCGAGAATTCGGCAGCCCTCGTCTGCGCCAACGCGGCTTGATAATCGGATCGCGACGCGTAGGCGCGGCGCAGCCCCTCTTCCAGGGTTGGCGGGATCAGCATGTCATAAGGCGCTTTATCCGAGAGCACGAATTCCTGTCCCAAAGCTAGCCCGATAATGCGCGCCAGCGCGAGCTTCTGTTTCGCAAACTCATTCCGAGCCGCGATTAACTGCTGCTGGCGGCTTTGTAGTTCAACTTGCGCGCGCAAGGCGTCGATCGCCGGAACCACTCCCGCTTTCAGCTGATCGGAAGATCGGGTAAACAAGGTCTGGGCCGTCTGCACCTGCGCTTCCGCCGTCTCGACCCGGGCCGCCCCTGCGATGGCCTGCAGATACGCGTTTCCCGTTACCAGAACCACCAACTCGCGCGCATCCTTATAAGAAAACTCCGCCGCCTTCACACTCTGCGCGGCGGCACGCTCTTTCTGGATGTAGTTCCAGTTGAACACCGACTGGTTCAGGAAGGCGCGAACGTCTAGGTAATTGAAGGGCCCGACAACCCGTGGGAAACCGGGAATACGCAGGCCGAGCGCCGATAGGCTTGTCTGCTGCACGTTCTCCTGCCCCTTCGCCATCACGTTGGGCAGCAGGTTGCTCAGTTCTTTCCACTTCTCGCCACGCGCCGAGATCGTGTTGTCTTCCGACAGCAAAAGCCCGAGATTCTGCTTGAGGCCTCGGTCAATCGCTTCGAGGAAGGAAATCGACAACACTCCCGGAGTAGGCTGCCGAAGGGGAACGCTTCCGGTATAGCCGTTCTGCGTCACGGACTGCGGAATCGTTACGGTCACGTTGGACGCACCGCCTGAACTGCTGCTGGTCTGCCCGGACGTCGTTAGCGGACCCAATACATAAAAAATGAAGACCAAAGAAAACGCCAGACTTCGTGCATGGTGAATAGGCATGTTCGCTGAGTTGGAGCCGCTCGGTCGTGAGCGACATCGTACAACATCTTCCACTGCCTTTAACGCCTAACATCTGTATCTTGATTCACATAGGCCGAACGGCGATGCAATATGGAGGCCCGACCCCGCAGCCCTTGGACGCCTTTTGCTGCCCAATGGATGGTCGCCCCAAGATCTTTCGCCCTCCGTACCTTCGATACTTTGCCCGTTCTCGCGGGACGAATATTCTTGCTGAGTAGAAGTTTATAGACAAGACCGCCTATGATTTTGCAACCACATTGGAAGGGATGTCGCCTGGCTCGACCGAGCCATCGGCCATGACTTCCTCCTACCTGGAAAAAGCGCTGCAAATCAAACAGCGCAGTTGGCAGCGCCGCCATGCGAGGTATCGCGCGGATCTTCCCGTGAAGGCCAGGGTGCTGCGCGCGGAAGGCTACGTCGAAATCATGGGCCGGTGTAGTGACGTGGGGCACGGCGGCATGGGGATCGTCTTGACCGAAGAAGTCCCGAGTGGTGAAGTGCTGTCGTTGGAGTTCCAGCTTCCGAACCGAACCGAGGCCTCGGTGGTGCGGGCTATCGTTCGCTACCGCAAGGGTTTCACCCACGGGGTGGAATTTCTGGGCCTCTCCGCTGAGCAGCAAGAGATGATCAGTGCGTTTTGCAAGGGCTTAGCGGCTATCGGCTAGCCGAATCTGACGCACCTTCTGCGAGCAACGTTACTTACCTCCGTAACCTGGGTCATCTTGTCTTGTGCTCCATCCTCCTTCACCCTATAACCTGGCAGGGTCGCGTGCGGACCCGCCTGCCACGACGAATTTCTATGAGTGACTCCAAGAAGAACAGCGCACCCGGCACCGATTGGACTCAATTGCTGACCGATCCGGACCTGGTGGGACACCTCGGCACACTTCTCCAGACCTACCGCGAAGCACCGCCGGATAAGCGTGAGGAAGCTCTGCTTGCCGCCATGCGGGAGATCAAGGCGCCAACCAATGCGAAGACGGCCGCAGCCAGCACTCCGGCAGACCCGGTCACAATGCAGGCACCCACGCCGCTTCCCGCCGCGGAAATTCCACCCTTCGAGCCTTCGACCTACACGCCTTCATGGGTCGACGACCGCCGACGTTTTCCCCGGATCAAATGCTTCGTTGCGGTTGAATTGAAAATTGACGGATCGGAAACGCCGATCTGGGGCAATCTCTCAAACACCAGCATGGGTGGCTGCTACGTCGAGACCGTTACTCCCATCAAAAGTGGAGTTGACGTCCAAATTGGATTGTGGCTGGCCAGCGGCAAAGTCTGGGTGAAAGGTTTCGTCCTCAACGGCATCGTGATCAAAAGCAATCCCTGCTTCGGAGTTCGCGTGAAATTCGAACTCGAGCCGTCCGTGCGCGAGAGCATGAAGCAATTTCTCAAGTTCGTGGAAAACAGCACCAAAGCCCAGCATAGCGAACACAGCTACCTGCAAAAACTCCAGAAGTAGTCATCGAACAGATCATCGAGAGGCGGGCGTCCCCGCTCGCCTGGACGAGCGATCGGACCGCTCGTGAAGTTACATTCTGTTCACATTCACCACGCACGCGCCAGTTGCGTAGCCCCACGATGCGCGAGAACTTGATACACTCGTACACTCAAGTGAGATGAAACCTCCGTCACTCGTCAGCAATCCAATGGTTTAGGGAATAGTTTCTTCAGCAATCGGTTGCGTCTGGCAACCATCCATTCTCCCGGGAGGATTTCCGCATGGTGGCAAGTGAGCAAGCAGTTGTGACCGGAACACAACTGGACACGTTATCCATCAACACCATCCGCACTCTAGCCATCGACGCAGTGCAGCAAGCGAATTCCGGTCATCCGGGCGCGCCCATGGGACTCGCGCCGGTCGCTTACGCGCTTTGGCAGCAGTTTCTGCGTTACGATCCTGAAAATCCTGTATGGCCGAACCGCGACCGCTTTGTGCTCTCCAACGGCCACGCCTCCATGCTGCTCTACGCAATTCTTTATCTTGCGGGCGTGCGCCGGGTGAAAGGCGATACGGAGGTCACCGACGAATTGTCCATCTCGCTCGACGAGATCAAGCGCTTTCGACAACTGGGCAGCCGCACTCCCGGCCATCCCGAATCCCATCTCGCTACCGGAGTGGAAACCACTACCGGACCGCTCGGTCAGGGTTGCGGAAACAGCGTAGGTATGGCCATCGCCGGCCTCTGGCTGGCAGCTACCTACAATCGTCCGGGCTTTGAAATTTTCAATTACAACATCTACACAATGTGCGGAGACGGAGACTTGATGGAGGGCGTCGCCTCCGAGGCGGCCTCCCTTGCCGGCCACCTTAAGCTCAGCAATCTCTGCTGGATCTACGACAACAATAAGGTGACGCTCGATGGGCCCGCCTCCTGGTCCTTCAGCGAAGACGTCATGACCCGCTTCGTCGGCTATGGATGGAATGTCACCCGGGTCAGCGATGCCAATGACCTCGAGATGCTGGCGCGCGCTTACCAGATTTTCCTCGATACCAGGGACCGGCCGACGCTCATTGTCGTCGACAGCCACATCGGTTACGGATCGCCTCACAAGCACGACACCAGCGAAGCTCACGGCGAGCCTCTCGGAGAAGAAGAAGTTCGTTTGACGAAACGCTTCTACGGCTGGCCCGAAGACGCCAAGTTTCTCGTACCCGAAGGAGTACGTGAGCACTTCCGCGAAGGCGTCGGAAAACGTGGACACGACCTGCACGCGCAATGGGCAAGGATGTTCGGGGATTACGCGAAGCAATACCCGCAACTCGCTGATCAATTGAAGCTTATGCAGCATCGCGAATTGCCCCAAGGGTGGGATAAGAACCTGCCTGCGTTTCCCCCGGATCCGAAGGGTGCAGGCACCCGCGAGAGTGCCGGCAAGGTTCTGAATGTGCTTGCGCAGAACATTCCCTGGTTGATTGGCGGCTCGGCGGATTTAGGCAATTCCAACAAGACCGCCCTGAAGTTTGAGGGCGCCGGCGATTTCCGCCCGGGCTCCTATAACGGCCGCAATGTCCATTTCGGAGTGCGCGAGCATGGCATGGGTGCAGCTATGAACGGCATGTCAGTGTCGAAGCTGCGGCCTTTCGGCGGAACGTTCTTCAACTTCAGCGACTACGAGCGTCCGACGATCCGGCTTGCCGCACTCATGGAGACTCCCGTCATTCACGTTTTCACCCACGACTCGGTCGGATTGGGAGAAGACGGACCCACGCATCAGCCGATCGAGCAATTGGCCGCCCTGCGTGCCGTTCCCAACATCGTGGTGCTACGACCCGGCGACGCGAATGAAGTAGTGGAAGCTTGGAAATTGGCCGTCCAGATCAATCACGGACCGGTGCTGCTGGTTCTCACTCGGCAGGCCGTGCCGACGCTGGATCGCAGCAAGTACGCCTCCGCAGCCGGAGTTGCCAAGGGCGCCTACATTCTGGCGGATGCGCCCGGAGGCAAACCGCAAGTGATTCTCATGGCCACCGGAAGCGAAGTGCCACTGACGGTGGATGCGTACGAGAAACTAAAATCGGAGGGCATCCAGGCCCGCGTGGTCAGCATGCCCTCCTGGGAAATCTTCGAGAAACAGGATCAGGCTTACAAAGACAGTGTGTTGCCTCCGGCCATAACTGCCCGCGTCTCGGTAGAAATGGCGAGCACGTTTGGCTGGGAACGTTACGTGGGCCCGAAGGGGCAGATGGTCGGCATGCACACGTTCGGCGCCTCGGCTCCCTGGAAGGATTTGCAGAAACACTTCGGCTTCACGACAGAAGCTGTTGTAGCTGCTGCTCGTAAAGCCATATCGATTTCGAAGTAGCTTCTCGTGTAGCGCCGGCGTCTCGCCGGCTATCCGGCGTGGGTCTCGGCCCACTGCTTTGCGGCTACCGCCACATGCCGGCAGGATGCCGGCGCTACGCCATATTTTTGGAGGACCGTCATGAATCCCGTCGAAACCATTGAAGCCGGCAAGGCCGTCAATCCCTTAAAGCAATTGTTGAAGTATGGCCAGTCTGTTTGGCTGGATTACATCCGCCGCAACCTGATCATCAGTGGCGAACTGAAGCGACTGATCGATGAAGACGGGCTCCGCGGTATGACCTCAAACCCCTCTATTTTTGAGAAGGCCATTGCGGGCAGTACTGACTACACCGATTTCCTGAATTCTCTGCGAGACCGCACCGATCTGGATGCCAAGGCGCGTTACGAATTGCTCGCCATCCGCGACATCCAGGATGCGACCGATTTCATGCGCCCGGTGTACGACAGCGCGAAACGGAAAGATGGATTCGTCAGCCTCGAAGTTTCGCCCTACCTCGCCCACGACACTCAAGGAACGATCGCCGAAGCACGCCGTCTCTGGAAATCGGTGAGCCGCGACAATGTGATGATCAAAGTGCCCGGGACGGCGGAAGGCGTTCCCGCGATCAAGCAGTTGATCAGCGAAGGCATGAACATCAACGTCACCTTGCTTTTTTCCCAGCAAGTCTATGAGCAGGTGGCGGAAGCCTACATGGCAGGCTTGGAGCAACTGGCCGCGAACGGAGGCGACTTAAGCCGGGTCGCCAGCGTGGCCAGCTTCTTTATCAGCCGCATCGACACGCTGGTTGACTCGATCGTGAACGACAAGCTCAAGACCGAAAAAGATCCCGCGAAGCAGGCGCTGCTCAAGAGCATTCTCGGCAAAGTGGCGATCGCGAACGGCAAGCTCACCTACCAGCGCTATCTGAAGATCTTCAGCGGGCCGCGCTGGGACGCGCTCGCGAAGAAGGGCGCTCAGACGCAGCGCGTGCTTTGGGCCAGCACCAGCACGAAGAATCCGAATTACCGCGACGTCCTCTACGTCGAGGAAATGATTGGCAAGGACACGGTCAACACCATTCCCCCGGCCACTCTCGACGCCTTCCGCGATCACGGCAAATTGCGCAACAGTCTCACCGAAAACATCGAGGCCGCCCAGGAGACCATGGACTCCTTACCGAAAGCCGGCATTTCCATGAAGGAAGTGACCGACAAGCTGACCAGGGACGGAGTGAAGCTCTTCGCCGATGCCTTCGATCAACTGCTGGCGGCAGTTGAGAAATCGAGCAAGTCTGGCATTACACCCCGCGTCAGCAAACAAACCTACGCCCTCCCGCAGGATCTCGCTGCCTCGGTAAAAACCGCCACGGACGATTGGCGCGCCAACGGCAAAGTCCGCCGCCTATGGCAGCGCGATGCAACGCTTTGGACCGGGACCGATGAGGCAAATTGGCTCGGGTGGCTGGACATCACCGAGAAACAGCTCGCGGAGCACGAAAACCTGCGCAAGGTCGCGGAAGACGCGAAGAACAGCGGCTTCTCAGATGTGCTCCTGCTCGGCATGGGCGGTTCGAGCCTGTGTCCGGAAGTGCTCCGCATGACTTACGGCAAGAGCGCGGGTTATCCGGAGTTGCACGTGCTCGACTCCACCGACCCCGCCCAGATCAAGTCCTTCGACGACAAGATTGACCCTGCGAAGACATTGTTCATCGTGTCCAGCAAATCCGGCAGCACGCTGGAACCAAACATTTTCAAGCAGTACTTCTTTGAACGCACGAAGCAGGCCGTGGGCGCCGAGAAGGCCGGCAGCCATTTCATCGCCATCACCGATCCCGGCTCCAAGATGCAACAGGTCGCGGAGACTGACAAGTTCCGCCACATTTTCCCGGGAGTGCCCAGCATCGGAGGCCGCTATTCCGCACTCTCCAACTTCGGCATGGTGCCGGCGGCGGTCATGGGTCTTGATACCAAAAAATTCCTCGAACGCACTGAGGAAATGGTGGAGGCCTGCGCGTCTTGTGTTGCGGTAGAAGAGAATCCCGGCGTAGTGCTCGGACTGATTCTGGGCTCGGCCGCGAAAGCCGGACGCGACAAGGTCACCATCATTACTTCGCCCGGCATCTACGATCTCGGCGCATGGCTGGAGCAGTTGCTGGCCGAGTCAACGGGCAAGCAGGGCAAAGGCATCATCCCCGTGGATCGCGAGACGATCGGCGCGCCCGATCTCTACGGGAACGATCGCGTGTTCGCCTACCTGCGCCTCGACTCAGCCCCCGATGCACAGCAGGATGCCCAGGTGGCTGCCCTCGAGAAAGCTGGCCATCCGGTCGTGCGCATCGCCGTCGGCGACAAGTATGACCTCGGCCAGGAATTCTTCCGCTGGGAAATCGCGACTGCCGTGGCCGGGTCGATTCTAGGCATCAACGCCTTCAACCAACCCGACGTCGAGGCCAGCAAGATTGCCACCAAGAGTCTCACTTCCGAGTACGAGAAGTCCGGCTCCCTGCCTCCCGAGAAACCAATTCTCGAGGACAAGGGCGTGAAACTTTTCACCGACGAGAAAAATGCCTCTGACCTCGCCAAAGCTGCCGGCTCCGACAAGTCTCTCGCCGGTTACCTCAAGGCGCACTTCGGCCGCATCAAGGCAGGCGATTACTTCGCAGTCCTCGGCTACATCCAGATGAACGAGCCTCACGAGAAAGCATTGCAAACGATTCGGCACACGCTCCGCGACAAGAAACATGTCGCGACCTGCCTCGGCTTCGGTCCTCGCTTCTTGCACTCCACGGGGCAAGCTTACAAAGGCGGGCCGAATTCTGGGGTCTTTCTGCAAATCACCTGTGACGATGCCAAGGACTTGCCGGTACCGGGCCAGAAATATACGTTCGGAATCGTTAAAGCGGCGCAGGCTCGTGGAGATTTCCAGGTGCTCGCGGAACGTGGCCGCCGCGCATTGCGCGTGCATCTGGGCGCCGATCTCGAATCCGGGCTACGCACTTTGCAGGACGCGGTAAAGCAGGCCCTCGGCTAAACTCCGACCGCTGACGTGTGGCGTTGGTAAAGCATAACGCCGGCAGGTCTTGGTAGGGCCAGTCGCCAGTCGTCAGTCGCCAGTCGCCAGCAAAACCTAATCGTCGCTCACGACTGAAGACTACCGACTAGCCAGCGTAACGTAAGTCTCTCAGGTGCGGCGTTGATAAAGCCCAGCCGCGTAGCGGCGGAATTCATTAGCCCAGCGCGTAAGCGCTGGGTGCAAGTGAGGAGAAGACGCGAGCCCGCTTCAGCGGGCGACAGCAAAATCGGCAGCAAGCGTAGGTCCCCGAAAATTCGAAGTGTCCAACTGGACACTCAAGCCAGCTTGCACCGCGAACCATGAAATTCGCGCTGCGGGCGGGATAGCCTCACTACAGGAGAAAGTGATGCAATTGGGAATGGTGGGCTTGGGAAGAATGGGCGCGAATATGACGCGCCGCTTGATGCGTGGCGGTCACCAGGTGGTCGTCTCCGACCTGAGTCCCGACGCCGTGAAAGGTCTGGCTGGCGAAGGGGCCGTTGCGTCTACTTCGCTGCAGGATCTGGCCAACAAACTGAAGCCCCCGCGCGCGGTATGGATCATGGTGCCCGCCGGTGGTCCCACCGAGCAAACCGTGCAGACGCTCGCCCAGTTCCTCGAAGCGGGAGACACCATCATCGACGGCGGCAACTCCTACTTCAAAGATGATGTCCGCCGCGCCCAAAGTCTCAAGCAAAAGGGCATTCACTACGTCGATGTCGGAACCAGCGGCGGCGTTTGGGGCCTCGAACGCGGCTACTGCATGATGATTGGCGGTCCCAGAGAAGCCGTCCAGCAACTCAATCCCATCTTCAAGACTCTCGCCCCCGGCATGGGCGACATTCCGCGCACGCCGGGCCGCGAGAAACTCGGAGGCACCGCCGAAGACGGATACATCCACTGCGGGCCATCGGGTTCCGGGCATTTCGTGAAGATGGTCCACAATGGGATCGAGTACGGCCTCATGCAGGCCTACGCGGAAGGCTTCGACATTTTCAAGAACGCCAACAGCAAGGAATTACCGGAAGACCTACGCTATGATCTGAACCTGCCCGACATTGCGGAAGTCTGGCGCCGGGGCAGCGTGGTCAGTTCGTGGCTCCTCGATCTGACTGCGATGGCCCTCACGGAAAATCCGACGCTCGCCGAATACAGCGGCTTCGTGCAGGATTCCGGCGAAGGCCGCTGGACGATTCAGGCTGCCGTGGACGAGGCAGTGCCCGTCGACGTACTCTCTGCCGCGCTGTTTGTGCGTTTTCGTTCGCGTCAGGAACACACTTTTGCGGAGAAGATGCTCTCGGCGATGCGCCAGAAATTTGGCGGACACGTCGAGCCTAAAGCCGCCCGGAAAATTGCCTGACCGGGTCCTGATCGTTTTTCTGTGCACGTGATGACACGAAGGATTTATGGCCCAGACCGAGACCGCTCCTCTCGCTAGCACTCAGCCCGTCGGAAAAGTCGCCGACCCGTGCGTGATGGTCATCTTCGGGGCTTCCGGTGACCTGACTCGGCGAAAGCTGATTCCAGCCCTCTACAACCTTGCGCGCGCCAAATTGCTCTCGCACGAATTCGCCGTAGTCGGCATCGCCCGTCGCCCCATGTCCACTGACGACTATCGCAAAAAAGTCACTGAGGACATGAAGCAGTTTGCCACCGGTGACGTCGACCCCGATTTGTGGGAGTGGTTCGTGCGCCGCATGTACTACATGTCGGGCAACTTCGACGACCCGCAGACCTATCCGAATCTCAAAGACCTGCTCACCAAAATCGACCAGGAGCACTCCACTCGCGGAAACTACTTCTACTACCTGGCCACTGCTCCTGATGCTTTCGGAACGATCGTGGAGAACCTCGCCGAACACGGCCTGATGCAGCAAGACAACAACCACTGGCGCCGCGTGATCATAGAAAAGCCCTTCGGCCATGATCTCGAAAGCGCTCGCGCGTTGAACCAACAACTGCTCAAGGTTGCCGACGAAAAACAGATCTACCGGATCGACCATTACCTCGGCAAAGAGACCGTCCAGAACATCCTCGCTCTTCGCTTCGCCAATGGAATTTTCGAGCCCATCTGGAATCGCCGATACATCGATCACGTCCAGATCTCGGTCGCCGAGACGGTGGGCGTCGAGGGACGTGGCGGCTACTACGACACCGCCGGCGCCCTGCGCGACATGGTGCCGAACCACATCATGCAGCTCATCACCTTGACCGCCATGGAGCCGCCGGTCTCCTTCCGCGCGGATGCCGTGCGCGATGAGCAATCGAAAATCCTGCATGCCATCCAGCCGTTAAGCGCGGAGGATGTGCTGACCCGCACCGTTCGCGGTCAGTACGGCGAAGGCGTGATTGCCGGGCAGAGAGTTCCCGCCTATCGCGCCGAGCCCGGGGTTCCTCCCGATTCCAAGACCGAAACCTTCGTCGCCATGAAGCTCCAGATTGACAATTGGCGCTGGGCCGACGTTCCCGTCTATCTGCGGACCGGCAAGCGCATGCCCGTCCGCAATACGCACATCGTGATCCAGTTTCGGCGCGCTCCGTTCGTCCTGTTTCGCGACACGCCGGTCGAGAACCTGATGCCCAATCAACTCGTCCTCCACATCCAGCCCGAAGAAGGCATCTCCCTGCGCTTTGCCGCGAAGGCTCCCGGCGCCTTGATGCGACTGGGCACCGTGGACATGAATTTCGAATACGCCGACTACTTCGGAATGCAGCCCAGCACCGGATACGAGCGTTTGCTGCACGACTGCATGATCGGCGATCAAACGCTGTTTCAACGGGCCGACATGGTGGAGGCCGGATGGTGCGTGGTCAGTCCTCTACTCGATGTGTGGAAAGCTCTTCCACCCCGCAATTTCCCGAACTATGCGTCGGGCACATGGGGGCCCCGGGACGCGGATGAACTCCTCGAGCGCGATGGCCGCCGCTGGAGGAACTTCGAGAAATGATTCTCGCTGGCGATATCGGAGGCACGCACGCACGACTCGCCTTCTTTCAATCAAAAAATGGCCATCTCACTCCCGTCGCGGAGGGCGTCTTTCCCAGCCGCGACCACAGCGGGCTCGATGAGATCGTGGGCCAGTTCGTCGCCAAGCAGTCGCTTCGTCCCGATGTCGCCTGCTTTGGAGTCGCCGGCCCCGTTCGCAATGGCAAGGTCGAAACCTCAAACCTTCCCTGGACGGTGGAAGCCTCGCGCCTGGCCGGCGAACTGCATCTTCCTTCTGCGCTGCTGATCAATGACCTCGAAGCCAATGCCTGGGGGATCGCCAGTCTTGGAGACCAAGACCAGATCGCTCTCAACCGCGTGAAAGGGATGCCGGTGGGAAACCAGGCGGTGATCTCCGCCGGAACCGGACTCGGCGAAGCCGGGCTTTTCTGGAACGGAAATGGATATGAGATTTTTGCGTCGGAGGGCGGCCACTGCGATTT
>Ga0209059_1000460_pt1 | contig 18799 bp, 10 predicted proteins | sample GraSoiAngelo_151_FD_186165 | JGI IMG/M metagenome (GOLD analysis project Ga0209059, IMG submission 186165) | Grasslands soil microbial communities from the Angelo Coastal Reserve, California, USA - 14_1009_12_20cm (SPAdes) (version 2) | ecosystem: Environmental > Terrestrial > Soil > Grasslands ...
CCCGGCACCGAGCCCAAGTACGCAATCAACGCTGGCCTCCATGGGCCCGACGCCATCATTCTCGACCTTGAGGATTCGGTCCATCCGGCGGAGAAAGATGCGGCCCGCACTCTCGTTCGCAATACTCTGCGTGCTGTGAGCTTTGGCGCCTGCGAGCGCATGGTGCGCATCAACCAACTGCCTCTCGGCCTCGAAGACCTCGCCGAAATCATTCCGGAAGCGCCCGACGTCGTCCTCATCCCCAAGGTCGAGCATCCCGGCCAAGTCACGCAGGTCGATAACATGATTGCGGAGTTGAAGGTGCGACACCAGATCAATCGCCCGATCTGGCTGATGCCGATTCTCGAATCGGGGCAGGGAATCGAGAGCGCCGCTCCCATCGCGGCTGCCACGGAAAATGTCGTTGCCCTGACGATCGGTCTCGAAGACTACACCGCCGACTTAGGCGTTGTGAAAACTGCCGAAGGCCGTGAGTCGCAATATGGGCGCACGCGCCTGGTCAATGCTGCGCGCGCAGCCGGTGTGCAGGCGATTGATTCTGTGTACAGCGACGTCGGCGACATGGAAGGCCTGAAGCAGTGGGCAGAAGCCGCGCGCGCGCTCGGCTTCGAAGGCATGGGCTGCATCCATCCCGCGCAGATCCCGGTGATTCATGCGGCGTTCGCGCCTTCGGCCGCCGAGATCGAAAAGGCGCAAAGGATTGTGAGCGCGTTCGAGGACGCCCAGCAGCGCGGCGTCGCGGTGGTGAGTTTGGGATCGAAGATGATCGATCCTCCCGTGGTCCAGCGCGCCTTGAAGTTAGTGGCGCGCGCGAAGTCGATGGGTCTGGCGTAAAGACCGAAGTGGAGCTTGGGTGGGCACCCGCCCCGGGGAAGTTCTCTGTGACTCTGTGGTGAAGAAGATTTTTACCTCATGACCGAACGCGTCGAACTCGCCCACAATGCCGCCCAGCGGCGCGTGCCCACCATGGTGAACGGCAAGCCGCAGATCCCCTATCTGGGAGTGGGCAAGTACCAGCCGCGCGGGCGCAAGCAGGCTCCGCCGGTTCGCTCGAGCAAGGATTATCCCGAGAACGGCGACAAGCGTCTGCCTGACCTCGAAACTGCCCTCCGCAAATGTGGCCTTCGGGATGGGATGGTTATTTCGAACCATCACCACTTGCGCGACGGCGACAGGGTCGCGCTCATGATGCTGGAAGCTGCCGCGAAGATGGGCGTGAAAGACCTGCTCTGGTTTCCGAGCGCCTCGTTTCCTTCACAGAAGGATGCCATTGGCCTGATGGAGAAAGGGGTCATCCACCACATCGAAGGCTCGATGAACGGGCCCCTGGGTGACTACTGCACGCAGGGCAAGATGCGCGGCATGGGCGTGCTGAGGTCTCATGGCGGGCGCTGGCAGGCGATCCAGGATGGCGAAGTACACATTGACATTGCGGTGATTGCCGCTCCCACGGCGGACGCTTTCGGCAATGCCGACGGCTCACATGGGAAGTCTGCCTGCGGTTCGCTCGGGTTCGCGCTCGCTGACTCCACCTATGCCGACCACGTGATTGTCGTGACGGACAATCTCGTTCCGTTCCCATGCGTGCCCTGGCAGATTCAGGGTAACAACGTCGATTATGTGGTCGAGGTCGATTGCATCGGCGATCCCGCGAAAATTGTTTCCGGCACCACGCAGATCACGCGTTCGCCCGACCGCCTGCGCATTGCGGAGTTCGTGGCTCGCTTTCTGCGCGATGCAGGGATCATGAAGAATGGATTTTCGTTTCAGGCGGGAGCCGGAGGCATCGCGCTCGCCTTCGTCGACTACCTGCGCCGCATGATGAAAGAAGATGGTGTGAAAGCGCGATTCGTGCGCGGCGGTTCGACAAAATACTTGGTCGATTTGTTGCAGGAAGGCCTGACCGATTACATCCTCGATGGCCAGACGTTCGACCTGGACGGTGTGAAGTCGATCGCCAACGATCTGCGCCACGTCGCGACCTCGCCGTTCACGTCTTACAACTACCACGGCAAGGGGAATTTTGCCTCGATGGTCGATGCGGTCGTGCTGGGCGCGACTGAAGTCGACGTCCATTTCAACGCCAACGTGGTTACTCACTCCGACGGCCGTCTGTTGCACGGCATCGGCGGATGGCAGAATTGCCTGTTCTCCGGGTGCAGCATTCTCGGGCTGCCCTCCTTCCGCGACCGGATCCCAGTGATCGTCGATGAAGTCACTACTCTTACCGGCCCTGGCGAAATGATCGACGTCGTCGTCACTGAACGAGGCATCGCTATCAACCCATTGCGCAAGGATCTGCTCGATGCTGTCAAAGGTTCGAAGCTCCCCATCCGGCCGATTCAGGACATCAAGACGGAAGTGGAGCAAATCTGCGGAGGTCGACCTGCCCGTCCCAAACTCGGCGATCGTCCAGTCGCGGTGGTGAAATGGGTGGACGGGACCGTGCTCGATACGGTGTGGCAAGTGGGGTAAACTCGCCGACTCGCTTGGTTTGATCGCAGACTATGGATCGAACGCCCCCTCAGAAACTCAGCTTCAATGCAAGCTGCACCAGCCGAGGATCGCGAGCCGCGGTCAGGAAACCGAATTGCGCGGTTCCGAGAACGGTGCTGTTATTCGAGTTCTGCGGCCCTGAGGTCGCCACCAGAAAATTGGGATGATTGAAGATGTTGAAGAAGTCCGCGCGGAACTCCAGCTTGAAACGCTCAGTCACGGGGAAATGCTTGCCGAGCGTGAAGTCCCAGATCTGGTAGCCAGGCCCCTGCAGAGTGTTGCGCCCGACGTTGCCAAACGATCCCAGCGCCGGATCGTGGTACAAGCAGGTATTGAAAAACACTAGCTTTCCCGTGGCCGGCACGCATCCGGGCGTGAGCCCGAAATCCGGACGCTGCGAGACGCCACCCACGCCGCCGTCGGAGTTCGCAAAGTTTCCATTGGAATCGAGCACCGTAAACCAGTTTCCGCTCGATACGCTGGTAATTCCGGCGATCTGCCATCCTCCGATCAACTGGTTCGCGAAGCCGCCGGCTTGGCCCATAAATTTCTTTCCGCGCCCGAACGGTAATTCGTAGATGTAGCTGGCGACGAACCTGTGCCGCACGCCGAAGTCGGAGTCCCCGTACTCCGCTTGCGGATCCCTGAAATAGCGAAAGTCGCTGTTGTTCTGCGTGGGGCCGAGGTTCGCATTGGAAGCGTTGTCGATGGAATGCGCCCAGGTGTAGGAGGCTTGAAACTGCAACCCGTGCCCGAACCGCTTCTCGTAATGCATCTGCAACGAGTTGTAACTCGACGCGCCGATCGAGCGGAACCAGTCAATCCCATTGTCGATGAGCGGCACGGGCCGGCGTGGGGCGAGGTCCGCGGTGGGATCGGGTGTAGGCGCAGCCTGGTTGCCGTTGAGGAACACAAACAGTTTGTTCCCTTTCGACCCGGCATAGGTGATTTCGAGCACGCTGTCAGCCGGTAACTCACGCTCAATCGAAAGATGCCATTGCTGCATGTAGGGCGTGACCAGCTTTGGATCGAGTGAATACAGAAAAGGGGTGTTCGGATCGGAGAGCGAATTCGCCGGAAAACCATTTTGCAGCGAGGCAATTCCCGGAATCGAGCAATCCAGCTGAGTCGGGTTCGCAGATGAAGCCGAACAGGGCGAGTTGAACGACTGGGTTACGAAGAACGGCGGGTTGAATCCGGGGCTGGGGTTGGAGTATGGCCCATTTTCCTGGCCGCCGTAGAAAATTCCATATCCGGCGCGTAGTACGGTCTTGTCTTGCAGTTGATATGCCATGCCAATGCGGGGCGCGAAATTGTTCTTGTCCGGTGAGATCAGGCCGCGGCTGGCTGTGGGACTCAGAGTGATCTGGCTGGCCAGGGTCGGTGTGAGCTGCGCGGTTTGTCCCTTCGGCACAATCACCGTGGGATTGGCGGGATCATTCAGGTCGAAAGTGCCCTGCGCATTGAATCGCTCTTTCACGGTCGTGAACAGTTCATAACGTACCCCGAGGTTGAGCGTGAGCTTGGGGGTGAGCTTGATGTCATCCTGCGCGAAGAATGCATAAATGGGGCGGAAGTAATCGACATTGTGCAGATTGTTGATGCTGCCGCCATCGGTGAGTCCTGCGAGGAAGGAGGCGAAGCCCGATCCTCCGCTTCCCGGCGCCGCGGGATTGTCAGTCATCGAGGTGCTGAAGTCCAGAGTGCCACGGGGAGCTGCGGGCTGAAAGATCGTGAATTCTTCGCGGCGGATTTCGGTACCGAACTTCAGAGTCTGGCGCCCCTTTACGACCGTGAGGTTCTCGTTCAAGACATAGGTATTCTGAAGCTCTCGCGACGGCAGGAATGTGGGGCTGCCCAGGGTGGGCGCACTGCCGTCTCCAAACGTCAACTGCGGCAGGCCGCCGATATCGGGGCCAAAGGGAACGCCGGGGAAGCCGAGCTGATCCGAGATGTTTTGATTGTAGAAAAAATTGAAGCGGTGGGAATTGATGCGGTTGTAGCCGAGGCGGAATTCGTTCACCAGCGTGGGACGGAACAGGTGGGTCCAGCTGGTCGCGAAGCTGCGATAGGAATTGTCTTCAATGCCGCTGAAAAAGCCTCCCCCATCGGCCAGACCCGGAAAGGTGCCTGGAATCGAACTGGGCTGGCTTTCGTAGCTGAAGCGAAAGAAACCGTAGTCTTTTTCGGTGTATTTCTGATCGACTCGGATATCGAAGTTGTTGCGGTTTTCAGAGCGCACCGGATTGGCGGTGTAATTGAGTGCAGGGTTATTAGCCACGTTCTGGGGCGGATAGAGCGCAGCCAGCCGCAACGCGAGAGGATCGAGCGAGCCGGCCCCGGCCGCCGCCGGCGTCGCCGGGATGATGTTCAGGGGATTCCCGCTGGCGTCGTATCCGAATGGCACGCCGCACAAGCCGGTAGCGAAACTCGCATTCTGCTGGGTCAGGCGGGTATCAAAGATTTCGCCCGCGAACGTGGGGTGGCCGTTGCAGTCCAGAGCCGGATTGCCATTCGGGTCCAGCGCCGGAGTGTTGCTCAGGATTTCGCTGAAGTCTCCGCCAATCTCCGCAGGGCTGGGCAGTAGCACCGACTGGGTCTGCGCCTGGCGCAGCCGATAGCCCTCGTAATCCACGAAGAAGAAGGTGCGGTTCTTCACGATCGCGCCGCCAAACGTGAATCCAAACTGGTTTTGCTTGAATGAGGGTGTGGGTATAGTGGGATCGTCGAAATAGTTCTTAGCATCCAGACTTTCGTTCCGCAAGAATTCCCACGCACTGCCATGCCACTGGTTTGTGCCGGACTTGATGACGGCATTGACGATGGCACCGTTGCCGCGACCAAATTCCGCGCTGTAGGCGTTGGTTTGTACCTTGAATTCCTGCAGGGCTTCGATTGGAGGTTGAATGACGTAGTTGGTTTCGTTCAGCAAGTCGGGTAGGTTCGAGTTGTTATCGACGCCGTCGAGCAAGAAATTGTTTTGCAGCGAGCGTGCGCCATTCGAGCTGAAGCCAAAGCTGTTCTCATCGCGCGCCCCCGGTTCACTGGGCGAGGTGCCTGCGGTCAGCAGGGCCAATTGCGCAAAGTTGCGACCATTCAGGGGGAGGGTTGCTGCGCGCTGGCTGTCGACGACTTGTCCCAGTTCACTGGTCTCGGTCTCCAACAGAGGCGTCACTCCGGTTACCAGGACTTGTTCGTTCTGGCGGCCTACCTCCAGCTTCACGTTCACGGCTGCCCGCTGTTGGACATCGAGTACGATCATTTCCGAGACGGCCCTCTTGAAGCCTTCCATCTCGACGGTAACCGTATAGCGGCCGATGCGCAGCGGACTGGCCACATATTCTCCGGAGGCACTCGTCGTAGTATGAAAGTTCTGACCCCGCTCGATATCGGTGACCGTGACCCGAGCCCCGCTGACCACCGCGCCGCTGGGATCGGTCACCGTGCCCACGATGCTGCCGCTATCTTTCTGCGCAAAGCACAAGCAGCCGCCGAGAACGCACAGCAAGAGTGAAATGAAGTGGAACAATCGCGATGCTTGCATGGCACGCTCCTTTGCAAGGCGGCAAGTTTCGAAATTCATGCCTCGGCCGCGGGCTTGCGCTTTCACAAAGAAAACAGAGGAACAGCCTGGCTCTGATGGTATATTACGAACTCTTACTTTTACTTTCGATTGCGAGCGATGTCAAGATTGAACTTCATCGCCGGCCTTTTTGGCCGGGAAGCCCAGAATGGGAGTCTCGTATGTGGCAGACGCGTTTTGGCAGGCCCCGGCTGTTTTCGGCGTCTTGCCGGGCGGGTCTCGGCATCCCGAAGCAAATGGAAACAATTCGAAAGGCAGGAAGCGGTATGAGAGGACGTCCGCGAGCCCACATTACATTCCTTTGCCGACTGATGTTTCTGTGGGCGCTCGGATTCGACCTGTTGCTGGCTCAGAGCCCGACACAATCATCCCAGATCGGATACAAGTCGGCCGCGGATGCCGAGCAGAAAAAGACGCTGCTCCTCAAAGACTTCAAACCTGTCTCGATGCTCCACGTTCCCGCACATGAAATCGACCGGGCCAAGTTCTATGTGATCGACGTGCATAACCACGTCAACGATGCCGCGCGCATCGATGAGCACATGCCGCCCGAGCGCGTCGTCGAAGTGATGGATCGCACCAATGTGAAGACCATTGTCATCCTCACCGGCCTCTGGGGTGACAAGTTGCAGGCCGTAGTCGACGAGATGGTCAAGCCCTACCCCGGGCGTTTCATGGTCCTCACGCAACTGGATTGGAGCAAGGTCGACGACCCCAACTTCGGCACAGAGATGGTCGCGCAAATCCACGACGCGGTCGTCCGAGGAGCGCGTGGTCTGAAACTCTTGAAGGATCTCGGACTGGGCGTGCGCGACAAGTCGGGAAAGTTGCTCACGATCGATGATCCCCGCCTCGATCCTGTCTGGGAGGAATGCGGACGTCTGGGCATCCCCGTATTCATCCACAGCGGCGATCCCGAGGCGTTCTTCCATCCCACCGACGCAACCAACGAACGCTACGAGGAACTCATCGAGCATCCTGACTGGAGTTTCTATGGTCACGATTTTCCCAGCCTGCAGTCCTTGCTCGAAGCGCGGAACCGCGTGTTTGCCAGGCATCCACACACTACTTTCGTTTCACTGCACATGGGCTGGCCGGAAAACCTCGACTGGGTGCAGGCGATGCTCGATCAATATCCCAATGTGATGGTGGAGTTCGGAGCCCGGGAAGCCGAACTCGGACGCCAGCCTCGCCGCACCCGCGAATTGTTTTTGAAATATCAGGATCGCGTGATGTTTGGCACCGACAATGAAGTTACCGAGGCGATGTACCGCAATAATTTCCGGTGGCTCGAAACCGCCGACGAGTATTTCGATTACTGGGGCGCCCCCGGGCAGGGCCGTTTCAAGATCAGCGGCCTCGCGCTTCCGGACGAAGTCCTGAAGAAGCTCTATCATAAAAATGCGGAGCGGCTGTTCAGCCGCTTCCACCCGAACTCGACGAGCAGTCTGAAGGAGGTCCAGTGAAGTCGCCGCTTCTTCGTGTCACGTCCCTTGCAACGATCGCGCTCAGCATGGTTCTCGCACTCGCTTGTAATCGCGTCCAGCCAAAGCATCGGGTCAAGGAAGCGCCCTCCCAGCCTTCCGCCATCAAAGTCGAGACGGCTTCCGGCGGCCCACTTGTGCTGACCACGAGTGCGGCTGCATTTGAAATCGGCCCTTCGGGGTACATACAGGCGTTTCTGCTGCGCGATGGCAAGCGCCTCACTCTGGACGAGCCCAAGCTCGGACAACCCGACGAAAGCGACTACCTCGTGCAAGGCGGAAAGGAGATCCATTTCGTTCTCGAATTTGATCAGGCCAAGGTGCTGGAAGCGGCCGGGAAACTGGGGCGTGGAAAGCACATCGAGATTCCCGCCCACCCGCTTGGCCCCTCGGGCACCAACTTGCAGCGCACGCTTACGCTTGAGGCTTTCGACGACTTTCCCAATCTCCTGCTCTCCACCGTGGAATACAAGAACGTTGGCAGCGCTGATTTCGCGATCGAGCGCGTGGTTGAGCAGCAGCACCGATTCAACGCAAAGCTCGCGGAGCCCAAGGCGCAACCGTGGGAAATGTGGTCATATGACGGCGCAAGTTACGACTGGGGCAAAGACGACATCTTCCAACTCCAGCGCACCACGTCGCAGCCGAACGCCATGGGACAGGCAGTCAAAGGCGGCTACGGAGGCGGCATTCCGGTTGTTGCTTTCTGGACAGCGAGGGTTGGCGAAGCCATCGGGCACGTCGAGACCTTGCCTCTGACGCTTTCTCTTCCCGTCAAAGTCGATGCCGACGCCCGGGTCGACGCCGGCATTGCGATCCCCGCGCAAACTACCTTGAAACCCGGCGAAACCTACTCGACCCCGCGCAGCTTTGTCGCGGTCTATGCGGGAGATTTCTACGAGCCCTTGCGGATGTGGTCGGGTGTTCTGCAGAAGGAAGGCTGGAATCTTCCCAAGCCTTCGGGCGAGGCCTACAACGTCAGTTGGTGCGGATGGGGATACGAGTTCAATGTCACGCCGGCGTTGATGGAAGGGACCATCCCGAAGTTAAAGGAGATGGGTATTAAGTGGGCCACGCTTGACGATCGCTGGTTCGATACATACGGCGATTGGAACCCGCGTACCGATACGTTCCCTGACGATTCCATCAAGAAAATGACCGATGACTTCCACAAGCAGGGCATGCTGGTGCAACTCTGGTGGTTGCCCTTGGCGGCGGAGGACGGCGAAGGGAAGTGGGAGTCGCACAAGTACATCGTGTCCAAAGTCGTGCAGGAACATCCCGAGTGGCTCATCCTGGATAAGAATGGCAAGCACGGACGCATGACGCGCAATCTGGCCGCTCTTTGTCCGGCTGTGCCCGAAGTGCAGGCTTACTACAAGCAGCTCACGGAGAAATTCATTCGCGATTGGGGATACGACGGCTCGAAGCTCGACAACATCTATACCGTGCCCATGTGCTACAACCCGGCGCACCATCACAAGTCGCCGCAGGATTCCGTGAATGCCCTTGCCGACGTCTACAAGACCATCTTCCAGACCACGCGCGCGCTCAAGCCCAATAGCGTGACGCAGAGCTGCCCTTGCGGCACGCCTCCCTCGCTCGCATGGTTGCCCTATATGGATCAGGCCGTCACGGCTGATCCCGTGGGAGCAACTCAAGTCCGCCGCCGCATCAAAATGTATAAGGCGTTGCTGGGGCCGGACTCGGCCGTATACGGCGATCATGTCGAACTCTCCACCATGGACCGCATCGGCAATAACTGGCGTGAGCATGGAGAAGATTTTGCCTCCACGGTAGGAACCGGCGGTGTGGTCGGCACCAAGTTCGTCTGGCCGGAACTTGGCCCGCGCTTCAAAGAGGTCAACCTCACCGAGCACAAGGATGAAGTCTGGAAAAAATGGATTGCCCTCTATAACTCAAAAATGCTTTCCAAGGGCACTTTCCTGAATCTGTACACCTACGGCTACGACGTCCCGGAAGCCTACGCTATCCAAAAAGATGGCAACATGTATTACGCTTTCTTCGCGCCGCAACAAAACGGTGCGTGGAAAGGGGAAGTGGAGTTGCGTGGGCTAAAGCCGGGCAGGTATCACGTCACAGATTACGTGGAAGGAAAAGACCTGGGCATGGTCGAATCTGCGCTCGGCAAGGCTCCGAAGCTGGCCGTCGATTTCACGGACCACCTGCTTCTGGAGGCGAGTCACTGAGATGGAGGACACAATTCGATGGGAGACTTGCAATGTGAGATCTCAAATCTGCAATCTGAAATCTGCAATCTGCAATCTAGGATCGGCCCTCCGCGCCTGATCCGCGTCCGCCCCATGTTAGAGTTGGCCAAGCATGCTCACAGAAATCGGATACGTGGAGGCGATCTTCCGGTATCCGGTGAAGTCCATGGGCGGCGAACGACTGGAGGCCGCCAACCTGGGCTGGCACGGCCTCGAGGGTGACCGACGCTTGGCATTTCGGCGCCTGGATGACCGCGGCGGGATTCCATGGCTAACAGCCAGCAAGCTTCCCGACCTGCTCCTGTTTGCTCCGCAGCGCCGTCAAGGCGGTGCTCAGGGAGACCTTCCCACGCATATTCGCACGCCGGATGGCGAAGAGACGCCGATCTTTGGGGAGGACTTGGCGACGGAGGTAGGACGCCGGTACGGTTCTCCAGTTCAGATGATGCATTTGAAGAACGGCATCTTCGATGACGCGAGCATCTCCGTGATCGCTTCTGATACGGTACACGAGATCGGACGACTCTCAGGGCGGAGCCTGGACGTGCGCCGATTTCGCCCGAATGTTGTGGTTCGTTTACTGCGGTCGCTTCCTTTCCAGGAAGATGAGTGGGTTGGCAGTGTGCTCTCGTTCGGCGAGGGAGATGACGCCCCTGCCATTACCGCCACCATGCGCGATCTCCGCTGCTCGATGGTGAACCTTGATCCCGACTCAGCCAGTCTGGCTCCAGAAGTGATGAAAGCGATTGTTCGTGCGAACCAGAACAACGCGGGAGTGTACGGCGCAGTCACTCGCGTAGGTCGAGTGGCGGTCGGACAGCCAATACTGCTCCGTGCGGCGACTTAACACATGGAGCGACGGACGTCTCGCCCGTCCATGCGGGCGGGGACGCCCGCCTCTCCACAAAATTAGTTCAGTCTCCAGCTCAGAATCCGTCTGCTGATTTCACAGCAAGAGATTCCGTCCTGCGGGGCGGAAGTTGAGCAAGCAAGTTGCTCCCCTTTGCCCCTGTCCAGGACGGATAAAGCCCGATTTCCTGCCGGAGATCCAGAGTATGTTTCAACCAGCGCTTCTGCGCTGTGATGAACTACACGTATGCACGTGACCGGTGCACGGGAGCGCGACCGAATCATTCGAAATAGGCTACGGCGAAGTCTGCAACTGGAGCGTCCCCGAAATCTCGGTGGATGGATCGTTCTGCAAGATGTATGCCTGACTCGGCGACACCATGTAGATCACCAGATTGCTGGAGACCGAACTGATCGTCGCCGAAACGCGGCCGTTCGAGTCCACTGTGTAGTTGCCCGGCAAAGTGGGCGGATCGTTGATGAGTCCCGGCAGATTGCCTGGAACAAACGAATTTGCCTCTTCGTTGAGTTGCAAATTGCCGTTGCCGTCGGAAATCAGCGTGCCTGCGCGAGTAAGGAAATTGCTGGCATTGTACCCGTCCATCACGAGCGCGTACTGGCCCTTCACGTCGGCGGCGGCGAATGTGCTCTGCTGTTGCAAGTCGACGGTGCCATCCTCGACCTTGTTATTGGCATTGACGAGAAAGAAAGCGCGTGACGGGCTGACCATCCAGAATACTTCCGGAATCATCACCGAAGTCCCACCTGAGGGGATCAAGGTTACCTGCACTCGCCCGTTTGAGCCCTGCGTATAGTTTCCAGTGAAATCCTGGTTAAAGAAGATCGACGTGCCATCCTGCGCGGAATCGAGCTTGCCGGAGGTAATCGATCCTCCGCTCGCGGTGAACACTCCGACACTGCGCACGCCTCCAATGCTTGTATCCGTGTCGCCACGGCTTCCGAAGGCGTAATTTCCCGCGAGCGTCAAGGCGCCGCTCGCCTGCGATTCCGCGCGTCCCGTTCCCAGCAACGTCGAATCCGATTGCATCAACAAAAACGTATTCGCGTCGAGGAGATAGTACTCATACTGGGTCGTCACGGGTGAGCTTGCGCTGTCCGTGTAGACTAGCGTGCCGCGGCCATTCGAGTCCGGAGCCGAGAGCGTCCCTGACGTCAGCGTCAACTGGGGCAGCAACGCGCCCGCGCGAAGCACATCGATGGTTCCGGTAATGCTCGTGGCACTGCTAGTGTTCAACGTTCCCACCGTTGCCGAAGATGATGGCAGTTCCTGGTGCGCACGCATGACGAAGCTGGCGCTGGTAGGCGGAGTACTGAGTGCGCTGCTGTTCTGCTTGACACCCTCTCCAGCGGCATTCGCGCTGAAGTTCGCGAACGCATCGGCATCCACCGCGTAGAACTTCGACGTGTTCTCCATCGTGATCGACAAATTAATCTGCCCACTGGAGGGCGCACTGAAGTTGATCGTCATCGACCCGTTTCCGTCGTGCCCGACGGTGTAAGTTCCGGTGAACGCGGTTCCCGCTACGAATCCCGTGGCTGGCAGGCTCGAATTGAAGTCCTCTACTCCCTTCAGGTGGCCGGCTCCATCGGTCGTGATAACCAAGGTCTCGGTGTAAGACTCGCTCTGCAGATTATTGGCTGAGTCGATAAACGAGTCGTTCCCGACCAATTGACACACATACGAACCATTCAAGCTGGCGTTGCTAAATGGACCGCTGCCGCTCGAGCTGCTACTCGAGCCGCATCCGAGCGCGAACGCGAGCAATCCACATAGGCCCGCTACCATGATCTTGTTCGTGAATTTGGAAGAAATAATCTTGAAGGAAGACTCTGAAGCAGCGCTAGCGATGGACACGACGACGCCTCCGCCTCTCATAGTGAAAGTAAATGGATTGAACCCGAGGTTGAGAGCAAAGTTGCGCACGATGCCATCAGCACGCGCCCCACGCCCGGCGTCTTTGCTGCCCCCAAATATGTTGTCTATATAGAATAGGAATTTAGCAGAAAGGTTGCGCCGCGTGGGCTCTGTGGCTTGACTCCAGAGTGCAAGGGCGAGAGTAACGTGTTACCCGGCGACGGGACAGGTTTCCTCAAGCCTTGTCATTCCGAAGCCGGAACGGCGGAGGAATCTTTTTTGCCACAGCTGCGTGCGCCGTCTGAATTGGTCGCATACGCACGCCTCTTGGCGTCGCAGATTCCTCCGCCGCTGCGCGGCGTGGGAATGACAAAAACATGAGCGACACGATAGCTCAGCCAGCAGCTAGTAGCCGCGTTCACTCCAAAACTTCTCCCGACGCTCTCGATCCCGAAACGCCTCCGTGCCGCCAGCCATCGTGGTTGAAAAGGCACCTGCCAGGTTTCCCGATGCAAGACAGGTTTGCAAATCCGCCCCTTGGAGGTACTGTGCGAGAAATCCGGCATCGAAGCTGTCTCCCGCTCCCACTGGGTCCACGAAGTCGACTTTTGCCGCGTCACTCTGAAAACGTTCCCTTCCGCGCAGGGCCATCGCTCCTTGCTCGCCCAACTTGATGACCAGCAGAGGCACCATTTCGGCGAGCCGTGCCGCTGCTTTTTCGAGATCCTCGATTCCGGTAATTCTCCGCGCTTCGCGTGCGTTGGGCAGAAACACATCGACGTACTGCAGCACGTCCATCAATCCGCCCTCCCACTTGCCATCAGGATCATCGTTTGTGTCGAGTGAGATGGTCAGCCCTTCGGCCTTCAGTCGGCGGAACAATTCCCGTACTTGCGGCCGCAACCCGCGCTGCAGGTAGAACGAGGAAAGATGAAAATGCCGTGAGTCGGTGAGGTAGTCGAAATCCAGGTCCGCAAGCGTCAGATCAAAAATCGTTCCAGGATACGTGAGAATATTGCGCTCCAGTTCGCGCTGGAGGATTACCGTTAGTCCCGTCTTACTTTCTCCGGCAACTCTTCGGACCTTGCTTACATCCACGCCACCGGCGGCCAGCCGATCGATCGCAACCTGGCCGAGAGGATCGTCGCCGATGCGGGAGATAAATCCTACCCGGCATCCGAGCGCGGCCAGATTGTGCGCAACAATCGCGGCCGAACTCCCCAACGTGAGCATCATGTGGCGCGCGAGGAGTTCGCGCTCCGCGGGGAGTTCCGCCGGCAGCCCGTAAAGAATTAGATCGAGATTCAGTTCCCCGGCCAGCGTGACGTCAAAGCGTGGCATGTTCGGATGTTTCAGAAGATTCGTCAGCCAGCAACACGACCCGGCTCAAATTTTTGGGATTGTCGGGGTCGAGGCCCTTCTTGAGACCGGTATACAGCCCCATTAATTGCTGGGGCGGCAGGTAGAGTGGCAGCCGCGCCAGTTCCGGAGCCGGGATGTCCAGTTCGATCAGCAAATCGGCGGCGGCCCGAACGCGCTCACTGGCCCGGTTCGCAACCACCATGATTGTGCCGCCCAGTGCCTTGATTTCCTCGAGCACTTCTACTTCCGACTTGAATCCGCTCTCGGAGAGAAGAAACATGATCAGGGTATCTTTGCTGACGATCGACTTGGGTCCGTGCCGGAACTCCAGCGTATGGAAGTTTTGGCCGTAAGACAGCGACATCTCGGTCAACTTGAGTGCCGATTCGCACGCAATACCAAATAGAGGACCCTGTCCCAGACACACGTAGTCGGCGAACTGGTGTTGCTGCACGAATTTGCTTACCCGCCGCGGCAAAGCATCAAGCAATTTTTCCGCCGGCCTGATGATTGCCTGTTGCGACGCGAGAAAGTCCTCGCGGCCGCATATGGTTGCGGCCAGCGCCTGCAATGCCATAAGCATCGATGTGAAAGAGCGCGTCATTACGGTGCTCTGTTCGTCAGCAGGCGGTAGAACAATCGCGGTCGTCACCAGCGTCTCGAGCTTCTGTCCCAGCGCGCAGCTGATGCCCAGGGTGTCAATACCGCGCGCTCGCAACAACTCGGCCACCTTCAAGACTTCGGAAGTGCGTCCCGAGCGCGAAATCAGCACGGGCAAACACCCTTCGGGAATGAGGATCAACTCGGGAAATAGCAGGATCTCCGATGCCGCCACTGCTCTCGAAGGCTTTGCCGTGAGGGCCGTCATGGTGGCGGCCGCAGCCTGGGCCACGTAGTAACTGGATCCGCATCCGACAAACAGCCATTCCTGTGCTCCCGAAAACCTCGCCGCGATGCTCTTCAACGTGCCGCTCTCATGCAGGTCCTTGAGGCAAGTTGTCCAGCACAACGGCTGGCTCAGGATTTCGATGAGGGTGGATGCTCCCGGAGAAGACGAGCGGGAAGAGGCTGCAGAAGATACGACAGACACGGTTTTTCGTTCTCTCGTCCGGCCGTTGCTTCGCTTCTTAGACAAGGGTCACCTCAATCCCAGTCTTCTTCAGAGCGCGCGCATCCGCCTTCGGTATTCCATGATCCGTGATCACTTCATCCAGGGCGGAAGGCGGAGCAATCAGCGAGAGGCTCTTTCGGCCGAACTTGCTTGAATCGCACACCGCAACCTTCCGTTTCGCGATCTCCACCATGACCCGGTTCACTTTCGCCTCCAGCAAATTAGGCGTGCTCAAGCCATATTGCACATCAAATCCGTCGACTCCGAGAAACAGCAGATCGGCGTGAAGACGGTGCAGCGTTTCTTCCGCGATCGGTCCGACCAGCGAGAACGAATTCTTGCGCAGCGTGCCTCCGGTCAGAATCACCTCGAGCGCCGTGCCCGAGAGTTCGGCCGCGATATTCACGGCGTTGGTTACAATCGTAAGATTGCGAAAGTTGCGCAGAGCGCGCGCAATCTCGGTAGTGGTGGTTCCGGAATCCAGGATCACCACCTGCCCCTCCTGCACTCTGCCAGCCGCCGCTTCGGCGATACGCATCTTCTCTTGCCGATGGAGCTTTTCCTTTTCGCGGAGGGTCGGATCTTCCAGTGCTCGTTCATGCGCTGGGAGAGCCCCTCCATGCGTCCGGTGAATCAGTCCGTGCGCGTGCAGCGTCTCCAGATCCTTGCGAATCGTAACCTGCGAGGTTTCGAACCGCTTGGCCAGGTCCAGTACGAGTACGCGGCTTTCCCGGTTGAGAATTTCGAGAATCGCCCGGCGACGCTCTTCGTTCAACAAACCAGCTCCTGGGCCCACAATGCGAGCGCGTGCGCTTACCGTCTGCTTTCCTTCGACTTTCTTTTTATATCGTTTCCTTTCGTTTGTCCAGCGCATGCATGCTGCGGCGCCCGTCCGCCAGCGTTCGGGACTGTTCCGTGGATGGAATGATGTGGTTAACGACAGCGATCAGTCGGACTCGCCCTGCAGAACTTCGCGCACTTTTCTCGCCAGCACTTGCAGGGTGAACGGCTTTTGCAGGAAGCCAGTGCCGGGCTCCAGAGCGCCCTCGTGGATGATGGCATCTTCGGTGTAGCCGGAGAGATAAAGCACCCTGATATTGGGACGCGCCGCCGCCACGCGCTTGGCCAATTCGCGTCCGCTCATTCCGGGCATGACAACATCGGTGATCAAGATTTCGATGTTGCCCTGATACTCTTCCGAGACGCGCATGGCCGCGATTCCATCGCTCGCTTCGATCACCCTGTAGCCTCGCGTTTTCAACGTCTCGCGGACCAGTTCGCGCACGGATTCTTCATCCTCCACCAGCAGCACCGTTTCCGATCCGCCCGCGGCGGTTTGCGCGTGCTTGTCCACACGCGGAGAATCCGCCGGATCGGCAACGCGTGGGAGGTAAATGCGAAAGGTTGTGCCGCATCCCGGTTCGCTTTGCGCGAAGATGTAGCCTCCGCCCTGCTTGACGATTCCGTAGACCGTCGAAAGCCCCAGGCCGGTGCCTTTGCCTTTTTCCTTGGTGGTGAAGAAAGGTTCGAAAATGCGCGACTGGGTTTCTCTGTCCATGCCTGCGCCGGTATCGGAAACCGAAAGCAGGATATAGGTGCCGGGCTCAATCAACGAATGTTCGCGGCGCGCGGTATCCGGGTCTGCTTCGCTGGTCTGAATCAGAATTCGGCCGCCATCCGGCATCGCGTCTTTGGCATTGACGACCAGGTTCATGATCACCTGTTCCAACTGGCCGGCATCCGCGCGCGTATGTCCCACGTTCGGAGTCAGCTTGGTGGTGAGGTCAATGTTTTCGCCGATCAAAGGACGCAACAGTCGCTCCATATCGGCAACGATGGAATTCACGTCCACCACTTTGAGTTCCAGCAACTGCTTCCGGCTGAAGGCGAGCAGTTGCCGGGTGAGCGTGGTTGCCCGATCCGCGGCCTGTTGAATGGCCTGAACCTTGACCAGCAGAGGATCGTTCTGATCCAGCGCTTCCATCAGAACTTCGGTGTACCCGCTGACCACCATCAGGAGGTTGTTGAAGTCGTGGGCCACGCCACCAGCGAGACGGCCGACAGCCTCCATCTTTTGCGCCTGCCGGAACTGATCTTCCAGCGCGCGCCGCTCAGTTATATCTTCGGCAATGATTTCGAGCGCCTGGTCGGCTTCATCGAGTTCGGTTGCCGCTCGTCCGCTGAGTCTTACGGTGATGACGCTGCCGTCCTTCCGTTTCCAACGGACTTCCGCACTGTCGAGACATCCGGTTCGCTGAAATTCCTGAAGTAGCCGTTCGTGCTCCGCCGGTTCGACAAAAACTTCCCGCTGCGGATCGAGTTTCACCACCTCGTCCGCCGAATCGTAGCCCAGCATGTGGATCAGCGCAGGATTCACATCCAGAAATCGTCCGTCGACGCTCGATCGGTAGATTCCGTACACGGCGCTTTGAACGAGCGATCGGTAGCGGGACTCAGATTGGCGGAGCGCCTCTTCATGACGCTTGTGATCGATCGCGCTGGCGAGTTGTTGCGAAACGAAGGTCAGGACTTCCTTATCGCGTTCTCCGAAACGCACATCCTCGCGATAACTCTGCACCACGAGCACTCCGAATGTCTGACCGCCCGCACGTAGTGGCACTCCCATCCAGTCGAGCGAAGGAGCTCCAATCAGCTCGACTTCACCTTTGGCTACGAGTTCCTCAAATACTTTGGGAGTCGCCAGAAGCGGCTCACCCGTGCGCAGAACATATTCCGTCAGGCCCCGCCCCAGGCGCTTGGGTGCAGGCGCCGGATCATGCTCGTCGACAAAATGCGGGAAGGTCAGCAACTCTGTCGCAGGATCATAGAGCGCGATATAAAAGTTGCGCGCGTTCATCAGCTCGCCAACGATGTTGTGGATGGACGCGTAAAACCCCTGCAAGTGCGATGCGGCACTCGTCCGTTCAGCGATGCGGTACAGCGCGGAACTCAGAGTCTGGGCGCGCTTGTGCTCCTCGATATCCCGATAGAGCACGCAAATACCGACCCGCTTGGCGCCTACCATGACGGGAGCGCACGATACGGAGACGTCCACCAGAGTGCCGTCTTTGCGTCGACGCTTGGTCTCGAGCGTGACTTTCTGTCCTTTTTCGACCGCTTCTTGAATCCAATCGCTTTCCGCAGTGCGATCCGGAGGCACGACCAGTTCATCCAGTGGGCTGCCCAAGGCCTCTTCGATCGTGAAGCCAAACATGCGCGTGAATTCGGAATTGATGCGCGTGACCTGGTGACACGAATCCAGAATAGTGATCGCTTCTGGAGCGCACTCCACCAACTGATCGAGGTACGCCTTTTGGATGACTGGGTCGTCTTCTCCCCAGGCGGCGACCTCCTGCATCAGCGGCCCCGTGCCGCTCATCGCAGGCGGAGAGCCGCGACGGAGCGCGTCTTTCAAGTACTTGGCGCGCACGAACCCGGCGGACTGAGTGGGTTGGGTGATGTCCTCACCCATTCGGGTTTTCCTCTCGAACGGACTGCCACAAATCTTAAAATCCACTCCGCCTACCAGAAAGTTACGGAGGTAATTCGAGACCGTGCGCGTCTAAGAGGAGGGTGAAACAAGGTAGGTCGGCCCGGCAGAGGTTTATCTTTGCGTGCCTGGCGGTGTTCTTGGCGGACTTTGCGGGTGAATGTTTGAAAGCGGATCTAGCCGCCGGCGGCCAGCAATTGGCACACGCGATCGAGGGCGGTGCGCTGTTCCGGCGTTGGCGTCAGGAACTCGAATCCATAATGCAAGCCAATACGGTAACGCACAATCGCGCGCAACTTCAGAGGGTAGGGACTTAA
>Ga0209059_1000462_pt1 | contig 18778 bp, 18 predicted proteins | sample GraSoiAngelo_151_FD_186165 | JGI IMG/M metagenome (GOLD analysis project Ga0209059, IMG submission 186165) | Grasslands soil microbial communities from the Angelo Coastal Reserve, California, USA - 14_1009_12_20cm (SPAdes) (version 2) | ecosystem: Environmental > Terrestrial > Soil > Grasslands ...
GACCTTCGCGTGGTTTACAGAGACTGCAGAAGGTGAGAGTTGTCCTCCGCAGGCGCAGCGACGACGCAACCCTCTCTGAGTTCATCAGGACATGTGCGGCCGGTTTGTCCAGAAGACGCCGCTCGGTGAAATCCGGGTGTTGTTCGGCGCCAGCAATCCGGTGCCGAACGCACCGCCGCGCTACAACGCGGCCCCGACCGACACGTTGGCGGTCGTGCGCTACAACCCGAAGACAAGCGAGCGCTCGCTCGATTTGCTGCGCTGGGGCCTCGTCCCCCTCTGGGCCAAGGACATCTCGTTCGGCGTGCGCTGCATCAACGGGCGCGCCGAGACCCTCGCCCGCACGCCGGCCTTCCGCGACGCCTTCGAGCGGCGCCGCTGTCTCGTGCCGGCCGACGCCTTCTATGAATGGCAGAAGATGGGTGGCAAGACGCAGCCCTATGCGATCGTACCGGCCGATGGCGGTCTCTTTGCGTTTGCCGGTCTGTGGGAGCGCTGGCGCAACCCTCAGGACGGCAGCATTTTGCGCAGCTTTACGATCGTCACCGGCGCGCCGAATGAGCTGTGCCGGCCGATCCACGACCGCATGCCGGTGATCCTGCCGCCCGCGGCGTGGCCCTTATGGCTCGGCGAAGAAGACGCGGGCCCAAAAGAGCTCTTTGCCTTGCTGCAGCCCTATCCGGCCGAACTGATGCGCGCCTACCCAATCGGGCCCGCGGTCGGCAACGTCAAGAACGACGAGCCCGGCCTCCTTGATCCGCTCGCTGGGGCGGCCAAGGCGGCGGAGTAGCTCAGCCCGCGGGGAAGCGGCGGCGCAGGAAGTCGCGGACATCCTCAGCGCAGCGGTCGGGAACCGCGTCGCAGATATTATGCGGCAGCCCGTCATAGACCCGCATCTCGACATCCGGCAATTTGCGGAACGGCTCGTAATTCGTGATCGAGCCGACCGTCTCGCCGCCTGGCATAACGACGAGCGTCGGGCAGCGGATCTTCTGCACCTCGCCGCTCCAATCATAGCTCGCCATGAGCAGCACGAATTTGCCGATATAGGCGGGGTCGTTGCGGCCGGCCTCGTCGAGAAACCAAGTCACCAGACCGGGATCGGCATCTTCCGGCAGCCTGTCGCGGATCGTCTCGGCAAGAAACGCGCGCAGCCCTTTTTGCTGGATCTGCGGGATCCAGCTCGGCGCCTGGCTGTTCTTGAGCCCCGGCGTCGAGCCGAACAGGCAGAGGCTGCGGACCCGTTCAGGCCGGGTCATCGCCAGTTGCTGACCGAGATAGCCGCCGGCCGAATTCCCGACAATATGCGCCTGCGGCACGCCGAGATGGTCGAGCAGTTCGGCGACGTCCAACACGAGCCGATCGAGCGTCAGCATCTGCTCGGCCGGCGGCACCTGCGATCGACCGTGGCCGCGCAGATCGAGCCGCACGACGCGCCAGTCGCGGGCGAGATGCGGGACCCACGCGAAATAGCGCCGCGCGCTGCCCATCGCGGCATGCAGCAACAAGAGCGTCGGCGCCTTCTTCCACGGATCGGTGAAATCGTCGGTGTAATAAGCCAGCGATAGCCCATCGCTTGCCGTGAAATTCAGCGCTTCCGTCATCGGCCCCTCGCTTTTTCCTTCAATTCACCTGCGGCATCTTGAGCGGAGCCACGCGGTTAAGCGTGGAGCTCAATTCGTGTATGCCTAAGCCGGCCCGGCAGGTTGCCGGGATTTCTGGGACGGAGTGAGCGATGCCGCAACAACAGAGCGCACGGGAACGCGCCGAAGCCTTCTGCCGGCGATTCGGGCTGCGCGTCCCGATCCTGCAGGCGCCGATGGCCGGTGCCTCTCCGGTTGGTTTGGCGGCGGCGGTCGGCAATGCCGGCGGCATGGGCGCGCTCGGCGCGCTGATGACCTCGCCGGACGGTATCGCCGGCTGGGCGCAACAATTCCGAGGCCAGAGCAACGGCACGTTCCAGATCAATCTGTGGGTCCCCGATCCGGAGCCCGTGCGCGATGCCGGGCACGAGCAGCGGGTCCGCGATTTCCTTGGGCAATGGGGTCCGCCGGTGCCGCCCGAGGCGGGCGACGCGAAGCCGCTCGATTTCGCGATGCAGTGTGACGCGTTGCTCGCCGCGGCGCCGCGCGTGGTCTCGACGATCATGGGTCTCTTTCCGGAGAAGCTCGTCGCCGAGTTGAAGGCGCGCGGCATCGCCTGGTTCGCCTGCGCGACGACCCTGGCCGAGGCGCGCGCGGCCGAGGATGCCGGCGCCGATGCGGTGGTCGCGCAGGGTTTCGAGGCTGGCGGCCATCGCGGCGCCTTCGATGCGGCCGAGGCCGAGCGGCAGACCGTCGGCCTCTTTGCGCTCGTACCGCGGCTTGCCGACAAGCTCTCGGTGCCGGTCATCGCGACGGGCGGCATCGCCGACGGACGCGGCCTCGCTGCCGCGCTGATCCTCGGCGCCAGCGCGGTGCAGGTCGGTACCGCGCTTCTGCGGTCGCCCGAAGCCGCCCCCCAGGTGCATCCGGCCTGGGCCGATGCGCTCGCCGAGCTGGAGCCCGAGGCTACCATGCCGACCCGCGCCTTCTCCGGCCGGCTCGGGCGATCGATCGCGACCGATTACGCGCGCGCGGCCGCTGCACCCGAGGCACCGCGGCCGGCCCCCTATCCGGTGCAGCGCGGCCTGACGACACCGATGCGCGAGGCGGCGGCCAAATCGGCCGATGTAGAGCGCATGCAGGCCTGGGCCGGGCAGGCAGCGGCGCTGGCTAGGCGCGAGCCGGCCGGTGAGATCGTCCGCCGGCTTTGGGAGGAGGCCGAGGCGCTCCTCCCGGCATAGCCGGCTCGGGCTTTCGGCGGCGGCGGGTAAAATGGTATAGCCCTCGGCAATGAGCCTGATTACGGACAGTGACGCCGTGGCGGCATTCTGCGCCCGCCAAAAAGGGGCGGAATTCGTCACCATCGATACCGAGTTCATGCGCGAGCGCACCTACTGGCCGATCCTCTGCGTCGTGCAGGTGGCGGGCCCCGGGGAGGCGATCGCGATCGACGCCTTGGCCGAGGGCATCGATCTGAAGCCACTGCTGGCGCTGATGTCGGAGCCCAACACCCTCAAGGTGTTTCACGCGGCGCGCCAGGATCTGGAGATTTTCTTCCAGCTCTCGGGCGAGGTGCCGCATCCCATCATTGATACCCAGGTCGCCGCGATGGTGTGCGGTTTTGGCGATGCGGTCAGCTACGAGACCCTCGTCAAGCGGCTCGCCGGTGCGAGCCTCGACAAGGCCTCGCGCTTTACCGACTGGGCGCACCGGCCGCTGACCGAGCGGCAGATCAATTACGCGCTGGCCGATGTCGTGCATCTGCGCACCGTCTACGACCGGCTGCAGCATCTCCTCGCCGAGAACGGCCGAACCGCCTGGTTCGCCGAGGAGATGGGCGATCTTGTCGACCCGGCGATCTACCGCAGCGACCCGCATCAGGCCTGGCGCCGCTTTCGCATCCGCGGCCGCGCCGACGGCAAGTTTCTCGGTGTGCTCCGCGCGCTGGCGGCATGGCGCGAACAGGCGGCGCAGCAGCGCGACCTGCCGCGCGGCCGCATCATGCGTGACGAGGCGGTGCTGGAAATTGCCTCGCACGCGCCGAAAACAATTGAGGCGCTGGCGCGCACCCGCAGTCTCGGCAAGGGTGTCGCCGAAGGGAAGCTCGGCAAAGAGATCCTCGCCGCCATCGCCGACGGGCTCGCCGACCCCGATCCGCCGCCTGCGGTCCCGGCGAAGGCCGAGGCGCCGCCGGGCATCGGCCCCTTGATCGAACTGCTGCGCGTCTTGCTCAAGCAGCGCTGCGAGGATTTCCAGGTGGCGCAGAAACTGGTCGCCTCGGCGGACGACCTCGAAGCGATTGCCGCCGATGACAATGCGCCGGTGCGCGCTCTGTCGGGCTGGCGGCGCGATGTGTTCGGCAATGACGCGCTGGCGTTAAAGCATGGCCGGCTCGCGCTGACCGCCGGCAATAACAAGATCGAGCTCGTGCCGCTCCCGGAACGGCGCGACGAGGCTAAGCGAGCACGGGCGTCGGGTTGAGGCGGCGCTCGGTGCGGGTCGCGAGCCCCATGGCGCGGCCGAGCGCGTCGAGGCGGCGCTGCACCGCCTCGCCGACAAACAGGCCGCCGCTCGCCGGCAGTTCGAGGACGAGGGTATTGCTCTCCGCGTCGAGCAACACCTGATCCAGGAGATCGAGTGCGCCGCCGCACAGCGTGTAGGCGAGGCGCAGCGCCAACCCTAGCGAGCGCGCCTCCGCGGCGGCATCGTCGTCGAGTAAGGGCAGCGCCGCGGCCTTGACCGGGTCGTCGGCGGGGCCGCCATAACGGGCATGCATCGCCAGCGCGATAAAGGCGCGTTCGGAATGCTCGATCGCGCCGACCGGCATCCTCAGGCTGCGCAGGAACGCAAGTTCGGCGCGGTAATCCGGGTGTTCGGTCCAGGCCGTGTCGCTGAGCCAGCAAGCGGCGCGGTAGAGCCGGCGCCGGGCCTCGTTGAGGCGCGGGAAGACCGGCGATATCCAGCGCAGCAAACGGTCGCCATCATTTCCCGGCCGGCTCTGGCGGCGCGCCATCGTCATCGCGCCGGCGATCAGCGGGTCGGCGCGTTCACCGCCCGGCAGCACGCCATAGGCATAGCCCTCGCGCAAACCGAACGCGGAAAAGACGAGCCGGTCGGGTCTCCCGGCGGCGATCAGCCGGCGCAGGATCGTCGCGGCGAGCGGCACGACTTCGAGACGGCGCCGGCTCATGCCGGTGACGCGCTCCAACGAGCGGCGCGATTGCGCGGCGACAAGTTCGAGAAAGGCTTCCGCCGGGCGCCGCGCGATCTTGTATTGATGGATGATGTGCAGCGGGTAGCGGGTCTGCTCGATATGGAGCCGCGCGATCGCGCGCCACGCCCCGCCGACGAGATAAAGCGCCCGGCCGGCGCATTCGCGCAACACCGGCGCGGCCGGGAGCGCCGCTTCGATCTGCTCGATGACGGCCTTGCGGTTATCGCCGAATTCGGCGAGTCGCAGCGGCCCGAGCGGCAGGCTGACACCCGCGCCGACCGCCGGCGTCGTTGTCGCATCGACCCGCACCAGCTCGACGCTGCCGCCCCCGAGATCGCCGACGACGCCATCCGCATAAGGGATGCCGGCCAGCACGCCCGCCGCCGACAACCTTCCCTCTTCGCCGCCATCGATGATCCGCACCGGGATCCCGCAAAGCGCTTCGATCTCGGCGGCGAACGCGGCGCCGTCCGCGGCTTCGCGCACCGCGGCGGTTGCAATGATCGCGAGGTGATCGACCGCGAGCGCCCGTGCCAACGCGACAAAGCGCTGCACATTGGCAAAGGCGAGCGCGACGCCGTCCGGGTTGAGCCGACCGGTCGCGGCAATGCCGCGGCCGAGCGCGCACATGACCTTTTCGTTGAGGAGCGGCAGCAGCGTCGCGCCGAGCCGCTCGTAGACGACAAGGCGCAGCGAGTTAGAGCCGACATCGACGACCGCGATCCGACTGGCCACCGCGCTGTGATTTCGGTCGGGCATCGGCGGTGGGATTACCTGGCCCGGCGCATCAGCGCGCGACAAGCCGCGGCTGGCCGCGCCTGAGCGCCTTCCCGCGCCCCGACAGGCTGGGATTGGTCATGAAATAGGTATGCGCAGAGAAGCCGTCCTCCTCGGCACTCACGCGGGTATAGGTGCCGTCCGGAGCGAGGTGCCAGCTTTGCAGCGTATCGCGCAGATTGGCGACCATGATCTCGTCGAGCACTTGGCGGTGCACCGTCACGTTCTCGATCGGCACCAGCGCCTCGACGCGGCCATCGAAATTGCGCGGCATCCAATCGGCCGAGCTGATGAACACGAGCGCCTGATCTGACGGCAATTTGTTGCCGTTGCCAAAGCAGACAACGCGGCCGTGCTCGAGGAAGCGGCCGACAATGCTCTTGACCCGGATGTTCTCCGACATGCCGGGGACACCCGGCCGCAGGCAGCAGATGCCGCGCACGACGAGATCGACCGAGACCCCGGCTTGCGACGCCTTATAGAGCAGGTCGATGATCGCCGGGTCGACGAGCGCGTTCATCTTGGCCCAGATCTGCGCCGGCCGCCCAGCCCGGGCGTGCGCGATCTCGGCCTCGATCAATTCGGCGATGCGCGCGCGCAGATTGACCGGCGCGACCGCGACTTTTTCGAGGCTTGCCGGGCGGGCATAGCCGGTCATGAAATTGAACAGCCGCGCCGCGTCGCGGCACAGCGCGGGATCGCACGTGAAAAACGACAGGTCGGTGTAAACCTTGGCGGTGTACGGGTGATAGTTGCCGGTGCCGTAATGCACGTAAGAGCGCAATTCGCCGCCCTCGCGGCGCATCACCAGCGACACCTTGGCGTGCGTCTTCAATTGCAGGAAGCCGTAGACGACCTGGACGCCGGCGCGCTCCAGCTCGTGCGCCCAGCGGATATTGGCCTCCTCGTCGAATCGCGCTTTCAATTCGATCATCGCGGTGACCGATTTGCCGGCCTCGGCGGCCTGCGCCAATTCCTTGACGATCGGGCTGTCCTCGCTCGTCCGGTAGAGCGTCTGCTTGATCGCGACCACAGCCGGGTCGCGCGCCGCCTGCCGCAGGAACTGCACGACGACGTCGAAGCTCTCATACGGATGATGGACGATGATGTCCTTCTGGCGGATCGCCGCGAAGCAATCGCCGCCGAAATCGCGGATGCGCTCGGGAAAGCGCGGGTTGTAGGGGGTGAAGACGAGATCGGGGCGCTCGTCGGCGATGATCAGCTCCGCCGTGTCGTCGAGCCCGAGGATCCCCTCGGTCGCAAACACGTCGCCCGGCGCGGCATCGAGGTGTTCACTGAGAAAACGGCGCAGCTCGCCCGGCATGCGGCCGTCGACCGCGAGATGGATCACATGGCCGCGGCGGCGGCGTTTGAGTGCCGTCTCGAACAGGCGGACGAGATCCTCGGCCTCTTCCTCGATCTCGACCTCGCTGTCGCGCAACACGCGGAAGACGCCTTGCGCAACGACGGCAAATCCCGGGAACAGGTGATCGAGAAACAGCGCGATCATCTGCTCGACCGGCAAAAAGCGGATGCGGGTGCCGGGGAGGCGGATAAAGCGGTCGACCGAGATCGGGATCAGGATCAGCGCCTGCAAGCGCACATTGTCGCTGAACCGCTCGAGCTGCAAAGCGAGCCCGAACCCGCGATTGACGACAAACGGGAAGGGATGCGCCGGATCCATCGCGAGCGGCGTCAGCACCGGGAAGATGTCGGCCATAAAGCGCTGTTCGAGCCAGGTGCGGTCGCCCGGTTCGAGGTCGATAGGATCGACGACCGCGATCCCGGCATCGGCGAGCTGCCGGCGCAGCGACAGCCAGGTCACCTGCTGGTCGGCCATCAGGCGGCCGGCGCGCTCCTGGATGGCATCGAGCTGTTGCGCCGGTGTGAGGCCGTCCTGGCTGACGGTCTTGATGCCGGCGAGGTTCTGGCCTTTGAGGCCGGCCACCCGGACCATATAAAATTCGTCGAGATTGCTCGCCGAAATCGACAGAAAGCGCAGCCGCTCCAACAGCGGATGGCGGAGATTGTCCGCCTCGGCGAGGACGCGCTCGTTAAAGGCGAGCCACGACAGTTCGCGGTTGATAAAGCGCGACGGCGACAGCGGGTCGATTGTCCGCAAATCGACGATTTGTGCGCTCGGCTGCGCGCTCCTTTTGGCGCCGGTTCTCACGCTGGCCCTCCTGACCCGCTTCACATATGGCGGGCGGCAGCCCGGATTCTACCGCCGCGACAGGGCCGATGTCATGCACTGGGCTCAGTCTCGGCGGTCCGGATCGCGGTTTTCCGCCCTCAGGCGAGCGCCGGCATTGTAGAAATCGTCCGGCATTGCGGAGGGAGACGGCATGATGCGGGCGGCGATTGTTGGAATCGGGCGATGGGGACAGACCCTGGTCGGCGCCGTGCAAGGGCAGAGCGGCGCCTTCCGCTTCACCGCCGGGCATACCAGGACGCGCGCCAAGGCCGAGGCGTTCTGCGCCAGGCAGGGCATCGCGCTTCGCGACAGTCTCGACGAGATCCTCGCCGATCCGGAGATCGATGCCGTCGTCTTCGCGACGCCGCACAGTGAGCATGGGAAGCAGGTCGAAGCGGCCGCTTCAGCGGGCAAGCACGTCTTTATGGAGAAGCCGTTCACCCTCGACCGCAACAGCGCCGCCCGCGCGCTCGATGCGGTGGCGCGCGCCGGCATCGTCCTCGGCATCGCCTATCCCCGCCGCTTTCATCCCGCGATGCGGGAATTGAAGGCGCGCATCGACGACGGCCGCCTCGGCACTCTGGCGCATTGCTCGGCCGAGCAGAACGGCCCGGCTGGTCTGTTTATGGATCCGGCCTCCTGGCGTGCGCTCGCGAGCGAGGCGCCGGCCGGCGGGATGACCGCGATGGGCGTCCACAATCTGGACGCGATGATCCATCTGTTCGGCCCTATCGACGAGGTCTATGCGAAGAGCCTCAAGCGCGCGATCGTCTACGACGCCCAGGACACGACGAGCGTCATGTTCGGTTTTGCGAACGGCATGTCGGGAAATCTGCTGTCGTCATTGGTGACGGCGGTCACCTACCGGCTCGCGGTGTTCGGCACAAAAGGCTGCGCCGAATTGCTGACCCCGGAGTTCGATTTTCGCTTCAGCCCCGTTCCCGGCGCGCCGCCAACCGGCCGCCAGGTGGCGGCGGAACCCGAAACGATCCAGAACCGCGGCTCCAACACATTGCTTGCCGAGCTGGAGGCATTCGCGGCGGCGATCCGCGGCGAGGCGCCCTATCCGATTACGCCCGAGGAGATTCTGCACGGCGTCGCCGCCTTCGAGGCAATCATCCGCTCGGCCGCCGAGCACCGCCCGGTCAGGGTCGCGCGCGAGTAAACCCGCTCGCCCGGGATCGAGCAGGAACCCTCAGGCGGGGCCGGTCGAAGCGCTTTCGATGACCTCCGCGATACCCTTCGCCACATCGAATTTGAGCCGCGGGATGCGCTCGAGATCGGTGCCGGTCACCCGCACAAACCGCGCTCCGTCCGGGAACTCGATATTGTGGATGGCGCGGATGTCATAGGTGCCGGCATGACCCGGCTCCAGCCGATATTGGCGCACCACCTCGATACGGGCCGGCCCCGGGTCGCTCGTCCTATCCGTGCGGCGCCACTCCGTCATGTCGGTGTAGTGCGTTGCCTGGCCGTACACCGCCCAGGACGCGCCGTGATCGTGCGGCGGCGATTTGTGGCCCTTCGGATTGATATGCGCGAGCACGACAAAATCGAGCTCCGGGTCCTCGTAAAGCGTGTGCCGGCCGGGCGGCGCCGAGAGGACATGCTTGTCGAGAAAGGCAGGCTCGGCGAGGAGCCGCTCGAGATTTTGCCGCACCGCCTCGCGCCCACCCGGACCGTGATCGGTTTTCAGCGCCGTGCGGCAATCCTCGCAGAACGCATCGAGTGAATAGGTCATCGCCTGGTCTCCTTCAGACCGCCAGAAAGCCGCCATCGACATAAAGCTCGGCGCCGGTGATGTAGGAAGCATCGTCCGAGGCCAGGAACAAGACCGCGTTCGCGACCTCCTCGACCCGCCCGGCACGGCCGAGCGGCACGCCTTCGAGCATCTTCGCGCGTACCGCCGGGTCGGCGGTGCGGCCCGAGGTGCGCATCGGCGGCATCAGCCCGGGATGCACCGAATTGACCCGGATGTTGTGGCGCCCGTGCTGCACCGCCCCCGCCTTGGTCAGCGTCCGCACCGCGCCCTTCGAGGCGTTGTAGGCGACATGGATGCCGCGCTGCCCGGTGACGCCCGAGATCGACGAGATGTTGACGATCGACCCGCCGCCCGCTTGGCGCATGGCCGGGATCGCGTGTTTCATCCCGAGAAACGTGCCGGTCGCGTTGATCCCCATGATGCGTTCCCAGGCGGCGGTGTCGAACAGATCCTCGACCGCGCTGCCGCTGATCCCGGCATCGTTGACGAGGATGTCGAGCTTGCCGTAGGCGGCAACCGTCGCGGCGATCGCGGCCTGCCACTCGGTCTCGCTCGTCACGTCGAGATGCTGGTACATCGCGGCGCCGTTCGCCTGCGTGATCTCCGCGGCGATTTTCTTGCCCTCGTCGTCGAGCATGTCAGCAACGACGACCTTGGCGCCTTCGCGCGCGAAGATCCGCGCCATGCTGGCGCCCATCCCCGATGCCGCGCCGGTGATCAGCGCGACCTTGTTTTCGAGTCTCATCGTCCCGCCCTCCTGCTCAGTTCACGCCGACCGCCGCGCCCATCGTATCGCCGATTGCTTCGTGCAATACGAGATCGGCCATTTGGTCGAGCGGCGTCGGCTCGCGGTTGAGGATGACAAGGTTTGCGCCGTTGTGCTTGGCGAGCTGCGGAAATCCTGCCGCGGGATAAACCACGAGGGACGAGCCGAGCACGATAAAGAGATCGGCTGCCCGCGTCTCCTGCTCGGCGCGTTGCATCGCCAGCACCGGCATCGACTGGCCGAACGACACCGTCGCGGTCTTCACATGGCCGAGGCATTCGCTGCAGGGCGGCACCGCGCCCGTCTTCTCGAAAATCGCGCGCAGATCGGCGATCTCATAGCGCTGGCCGCAATCGAGGCAGGTCGCATAGGTCGTGTTGCCGTGCAGTTCGATGACCTTCTCGGGCGGGATGCCGGAGGCCTGGTGCAGCCCGTCGATATTCTGCGTGATGACCGCGGCGATCTTGCCGCGCCGCACCAGCGCGTCGACCGCGCGGTGGCCGCGATTGGGTTCAGCCGCCTTGAAGGTGTCCTCCATGACGAAGCGGCGTCGCCAGGTTTCGCGGCGCGCTTCCTCCGAGGCGAGGAACTCGTCGAAATAGATCGGCGCCATCTGTGTCCAGATCCCGCCCGGGCTGCGGAAATCGGGAATGCCCGACTCGGTGCTGATGCCGGCGCCGGTGAACACAACGACGCGCTTCGCCTCGGCGAGCATGCGGGCAAGTGCGGCGGTTCCGGGGTTGTCGCTCATCGCGCTACTTTGGCAAAACCGCCAGGGCGCGCCAAGCCCGCTATGCCCGGTTCAGCCCTCCATGGTCAGCACGACCCGGAACCGCGCCTCGCCGCTCATCATGCGGTCATAGGCCTCCGCCGCGCGCGCCAGCGGATAGACCTCGTTCATCGAGCGCACGCCGGTCAATGCGCTGAATGCGAGCGTCTGCTGTGAGTCGATCGAGGTTCCAGAGTACCAGCCCGTGATCGAGCGGCTGCCAAAGATCAACAACTGCGGGGCGATGTTGAGCGACTCCGGCACGCCAACGATCAACAATGTTCCCCTCACCGCGAGGCCGCCCTGCACGGCATCCATCGCCGCGCCGCTCGTCGCCGTGGCGAGGATCACCTTGGCGCCGCCGAATTTCTGCAGCGCGGCTGCGGGGTCCTCCGCCCGGCTGTCGATATAGTGATGAGCGCCGAGCTGCCGCGCCAGCGGCGCCTTGTCCTGGCCGCGAGCAATGGCGATCGTCTTGAACCCCATCTTTGCGGCGAACTGCACGCCGAGATGGCCGAGCCCGCCGAGGCCGAGCACGGCAACGACCTCGCCCGGCCGGGCGCCGCTGTTGCGCAGCGCGTTGAACGTGGTGATGCCGGCGCACATCAGCGGCGCCGCCTCGACCGAGGACAGATCGTCCGGCACGCGGGCGAGGGCCGTCGCCGGGGCGATCATGTACTCGGCGTAGCCGCCGTCAGAGGTCACGCCAGTCATCAGCGTTTCGGTTTCGCAGGCAAATGCGTCGCCGCGCCGGCAGGCATCGCAATACCCGCAATTGCCGCCGTGCCAGCCGACGCCGACGCGCTGGCCCGCGCTCCACCCGGCAACTCCGCTGCCGATCGCATCGACGCTGCCGATCACCTCATGCCCGGGGACGCGCGGGTACTGAATGTTCGGGAACAACCCTTGCTTGGTGACGCTGTCGCTATGGCAGACGCCGCAGGCCTGCACCTTGATGCGAACCTGGCCGGCGGAGGGTTGCGGGATTTCACGCTCGACCAGCTCCAGCGGGCCGTTCGGCTGCGGAACCTGTGCGACCCGCATCGTTGCCATGGAGAACCTCCGACAAATGATCCCGACAATGCCAGGACCACCCCACGCGTGCAGAAATTCCGCGTAAGATTATGTAGCGCATGGGAAATAACGGGCTGCCGCCGCGATGCCGCGTGTGTTCGATAGGAAGCGCATGACCAAGCTGATCCTCGTCCGTCACGGCCATGTCGAAGGCATCTCGCCGGAGCGGTTCCGCGGCCGTGCCGAGCTGCCCTTGACTGAAACCGGCCACCGCGAGGCGGACGCGACCGCGAAGCGTATCGCCGCGAGCTGGCGGCCGGCGGCGATCTATACGAGCCCGCTGGGGCGCTGCGTCGAGACGGGCGCCGCAATCGGCAAGGCCGTCGGCCTGACGCCTTCGGTGGTGCTGCGCCTCAACGACATCGATTACGGCGACTGGCAGGGCTTGACGCGCGACGAGGCATATGCCCGCTGGCCGGCAGAGATCGACCTCTGGTATGCGCATCCGGATTGGGCCGCGATCCCTGGCGGCGAGACCCTGCAGCAGGTGCTCGCGCGCGTGGTCTCGACGGTGCGCGACATCGTCCGGCGGCATCCTGACGAGACCGTCGTCTTCATCGCGCATGACAGCGTCAATCGGGTGCTGTTGCTGCATGCGCTCGAATTGCCGCTGTCGCGCTACTGGCGGATCAAGCAAAGCCCGTGCTGCATCAACGAGATCGATTTCGGCCCGGACGGCTGGGTAATCCACAGCATCAACCGCACCGGCCATCTGGCACAGACGAATTGAACCGTGAGCACTGGCGCGCGCACGGCCTATCTCGCGCCCGAGGGCTTTGTCGCCGAGCTCGAGGACGAGCTCGGCGCGATCGCATTTGCCCATGAGCGGTTGCTCGTCGCCGCCGGGCCGCGGAAGCCTGCCGCCTGGGCCCAAAACACCTGGCTCGATCCGATTGAGATCGCGATCGGCTCGATCGGCGACGCGGCAAAGAAATTGCGCGCGATCCAGCGCAATTGGGCCGTCTACGCGCCGCGCCTGCATCGCCGCGCGATGCTGATCCAGGAGCAATTGCCGGTGGTTTCGGCAAAGCCGCTGGTGTTCGGGACGCCGCCGCCGAAAGCGCCGCTCGGCTCCTGGACATTGCTCGACGCAAACACCGTGCTCGCGGCTCCCCATTGCACGAGCCCCTTTCCGAACGGCGAAGTGCACTTTGTCGAGGACCGCACCGGTCCGCCGAGCCGGGCCTATCTAAAGCTCTGGGAGGCGTTGACCGTTATCGGCGAGCGGCCCGGGCCGGGCCAAATCTGCCTCGATCTCGGGAGCAGCCCCGGCGGGTGGAGCTGGGCTCTGGCGAGATTGGGTGCGCGCGTCATCAGCGTCGATCGGGCGCCGCTCGCGCCCGAGGTGGCGCGGCTCCCCGGGATCGAATACATCGCCGAGAGCGCGTTCGCGCTCGATCCCTCCGCCATAGGCCCAATCGATTGGCTGTTCTCCGACGTGATCTGCTATCCCCTGCGTCTTTTGTCGCTTGTCGAGCGTTGGCTCGCGGCCGCCACCTGCCGCCGCTTGGTCTGCACGATCAAGTTTCAGGGCGAGACCGACCACGCGACCGCGGCGCGCTTTGCCGCGATCCCCGGCTCGCAATTGCGCCACCTCTTTCACAACAAGCACGAGCTGACCTGGATCAAGCTCGCCTAAGTTTCGCCGGGTTGCTATCAAAGCCTTACGGCGCGGAAAGAGGGATTCGATGCAGGGACAGCTCTGGCAATGGGACGCCGCCGATCTGGCGCAGGCGATCCGCACCCGCGCGATCTCGGCGCGCGAGGCCGTCTCTGCGGCGCTCGATCGTCTCGCCGCCGTCAATCCGCGCATCAACGCCGTCGTCGAGACACTCGGAGACGAGGCGCTCGCTGCTGCCGGCGAAGCCGACGAGCAGGTGCGCCGCGGCGAGCCGCTCGGCCCGCTGCACGGCGTCCCCGTAACGGTCAAGGTCAATACCGACCAGCGCGGCCATGCGACGACGAATGGCGTCGTCGCATTCCGCGACGTCATCGCGCCGGATGATGCGCCGGTCGCCGCCAATCTGAAAAAGGCGGGCGCGATCATCATCGGCCGCACCAACACGCCGGCTTTTTCCTGGCGCTGGTTTACCGACAACGATCTGCACGGCGCGACGCTGAACCCCTGGAACAGCGCGATTACGCCGGGCGGGTCGAGCGGCGGCGCGGCGGCGGCATTGGCCGCCGGCATCGGCGCCCTGGCGCATGGCAATGATATCGGCGGCTCGATCCGCTATCCGGCCTATGCCTGCGGTCTCGTCGGCATCCGGCCGAGCTTCGGCCGCGTCCCGAGCTTCAACCCGAGCGCCCCCGAGGAGCGGCCGCTCAGCGCTCAGATCATGTCCGTGCAGGGCCCGCTGGCGCGCCGCCTGCGCGATCTGCGGCTCGGGCTCGCGGCGATGGCGCAGTTCGATCCGCGCGACCCCTGGTGGGCGCCTGCGCCGTTGCAGGGCCTGCCGGTCAAGCGCCCGATCCGGGTCGCGATGAGCGCCGATCCCGGCGGGCTGGGCGTCGCGCCGAGTGTCGCCGCGGCAATACGCCAGGCGGCGGGCTGGCTTGCCGAGGCCGGCTACGTCGTCGAGGAAAAGGAGCCGCCCGATTTCATGGCCGCGGTTGAGGCCTGGCGAACGATCCTCGGCACCGAGACGCGCATCGGCATGCTGCCGATGATCGAGAAATACGGCGACAAGGCCGTGCAGCACATGGCGCGTTATTTCGACAAGCTGACGCCGTCGCTCGATCTGCCGAGCTTCGGGAAGGCATTGGCGAGCCGCTCGACCTTGCTGCGCGCCTGGATGTTGTTTTTCGAGGAGTATCCGTTGGTATTGATGCCGGTCTCCTGCGAGCCGCCCTTCCCGGCCGGCTACGATCAGGGCGACGACGACACGCTCGATCGGCTCGTGACGGCGCAGCGGCCGCAATTCCCGCCCGCGGCTCTCGGGCTGCCCGGGATTTCGGTGCCGACCGGCATCGTCGAGGGGCTGCCGATGGGCGTGCAATTGATCGCCGGCCGCTTCCGCGAGGATCTGCTTCTCGATGCCGCCGAGATCATCGAGGCGCGGGCGCCGATGCCGACGCCGCTCGATCCGCGGCCGTAGCTACCATTCAGCAACAGGGAGAACGCAATGGATTTGGGATTGAGGGGACGCAAGGCGCTGGTGACCGGCGCCTCAAAGGGGATCGGGCAGGCCTGCGCCGAGGCTTTGGCGGAGGAGGGCTGTGACGTCGTGCTGGTGTCGCGCACCGCCGCGGACCTCGACAAGGTGCGCGCCAAGATCGCCGGCGAGCACAATGTCGCGGTGCGCTACTACGCGCTCGATCTCAGCGACAGCAAGAATGTCGACAAGCTCGCCGCCGAATGCGCCGATATCGACCTCCTCGTCAACAATGCCGGCGCGATCCCGGGCGGCAACATCGCCGAGATCGACGAGAAGCGCTGGCGCGAAGCCTGGGACCTCAAAGTGTTCGGCTACATCAACATGACGCGGCGCTTTTACGCGCTGATGGCCGAGCGCAAAAAGGGCGTCATCGTCAACATCCTCGGCGCGGCCGGCGAGAACCCCGATTTCAACTACATCGCCGGGTCCTCCGGCAACGCGTCGCTGATGGCGTTCACCCGCGCGATGGGCGGCACCGCGCCGCGCGACGGGCTGCGCGTCGTCGGCATCAATCCCGGCCCGGTCATGACCGAACGGCTGATCACCTTGACCCGGCATCGCGCGCAGACACAGCTCGGCGACCCGGAGCGATGGCAGGAGCTGATGAAGGGCTACGCCTTTGGCCGCGCCGCCAAGCCCGAGGAGATCGGCTGGATGGCCGCCTTTCTCGCCTCCGACCGCTCGGGCTACACGACCGGCACGATCGTCACGATCGATGGTGGCGGCGGCAGCCGCCGCTCGGCATTGTGAGGGGAAATGATCTTCAAGCGCATCGACCACGTCGAAATCGTCACCGACCGGCCCGGCGAGACCGTGGCGTTCTACACCGATGTTCTCGGCTTCACGGTCCGCGAGCGGGACCGCATTGAGCGCTCCGGCCTCGGCGTGCCGATCGACCTCGTCTATCTCGAGCTCGGCGGCACGACGGTCGAGCTGATCACCTATGACGGCGCTCAGGTCGATCCGGCGCCGCAGACGGAGCATCTCGGCTATCGCCTGATCGCGCTCGAAATCGAGGATATGGATCGCGCGGTCGACTATCTGAAGACAAAGGGTGTCGACATCACCTGGGGCCCGCGTGTCGCACCGACCTATGCGCGCGCCGAGATCCGCGACCCGAACGGCTACTCTATTGAACTGCGCCAGTGGTTCCGCTGAGCGGGGCTACCCCGCGTTGAGGCGCTTGGCGGCGTCAACCGGAGGAGGTGCGGCGACTTCTTCCGTCCATACCGAAAAGCTGCTGAGCGTGTTCGGACCGAAGGTCGTGGTGATCGCGACATCCGCCGCGTCGCGGCCGCGCGCGATCAGCACCCGGCCGATGCGCGGGATGTTGTTGCGCGCGTCGAAAATGTACCACTGACCGCCGAGATAGACTTCGAACCAGGCCGAGAAATCCATCGGCGCATCCGATATCGGCACGCCGATATCGCCGAGATAGCCGGTGCAATACCGTGCCGGGATGTTCATGCAGCGGCAGAAAGTGACCGCGAGGTGGGCAAAATCGCGGCAGACGCCGGTGCGGTCGCAATAGGCTTCCCAGGCGGTTCGGCTGGCACGCGCGTGCTCGTAGCCAAAGACGATGTGCTGGTGAACAAAGTCGCAGATCGCCTGGACCCGGCCCCAGCCGAGCGGGGTCTTGCCGAACAGCGACCAGGCGACATCGGCAAGCCGGTCGGTCTCGCAGTAGCGGCTGCCGAGGAGGAACACCAGCGCGTCATCGGGCAAATCCGGCAAGGTGTGCTGCGGCGCGTCGACGGCGATGACATCCGGCTCGCCGGTATCCTTGATGATCGCGTTGGTCGTCAGCCGGGTCTGTCCCGCCGGCGCGACGATGCGGCTGCACCAATTGCCAAAACCGTCGCGGTAGCCGCGGATCGGCACCGCCGGGGTGGTGACGAGGTGGTCGGGCTCGACCAGGTCCGAGACGCGGGTGTAGTGGACGTTCAACATCAGCAGCATCGGCGTCGGCTGCGGACAGTCATAGATTAATTCGTAGCCGAGCCGGATTTGCATGCCGATGCTTTTCCCCGCGAGGACGCGGTCGAATTGCGCTCACGCAAACGGGCGTACGCAAAAACCATTCCGCCGGCGCTAAGGCGCTCGTTCAGATCGCGGCGTCACCCGGCCTTGAGGCGCTTGGCGGCGTCGACCGCGAAATAGCTCAGGATCCCGTCGGCGCCGGCGCGCTTGAAGCAGAGGAGCGATTCCATCATCGCCCGTTCGCCGTCGAGCCAGCCGCGCTCGGCGGCGGCGTGGATCATCGAATATTCGCCCGAGACCTGGTAGGCGAAGGTCGGCATGCGGAAGGCGTCCTTTACCCGGCGCAACACATCGAGATAGGGCAGGCCGGGCTTCACCATGACCATGTCGGCGCCCTCGGCAATGTCGAGCGCGACTTCCCGCAACGCTTCGTCGCCATTCGCCGGGTCCATCTGATAGGTGCGCTTGTCGGCGCTGCCGAGCGCTGTCGCCGAGCCGACCGCGTCGCGGAACGGCGCGAAGAAGCACGAGGCGTATTTCGCCGCGTAGGACATGATCCTGACGCGGTCGTAGCCGGCCTCGTCCAGCGCTTTTCTGACCGCGCCGACCCGCCCGTCCATCATATCGCTGGGCGCGATGATGTCGCACCCGGCCTCGGCCTGGATCACCGCCTGGCGCTGCAGGATCGCGACGGTCTCGTCGTTCACGACGTAGCCGTCGCGGATCACCCCGTCATGGCCGTGCGAGGTGAACGGGTCGAGCGCCACGTCGCACAAGACGCCGAGCTCCGGGAGCGCCTTTTTCACCGCCGCGACGGCGCGGCAGACGAGGTTGTCGGGGTTGACCGCCTCATGCCCGTCCGGGTCCTTCAGGGCGGGCTCGATCGCCGGGAATACCGCGATTGTCGGGATGCCGAGCGCGGCGGCCTCGCCGGCGGCGTCGACCAGCGCCGACAGAGACATGCGGTACACCTCGGGCATCGACGGCACCGGCGCCCGACCTTCTTCGTCATGCACAAAGACCGGCCAGATCAGGTCCGCGGCGGTCAGGACGTGTTCGGCAACGAGCTTCCGCGACCAGGGGTCGCGCCGGTTGCGGCGCAAACGGGTCGTCGGATAGGACGCCAGAGGCGGCAGATAAGATGCTGTCACGGGATCACCTGGATAGCGGCATTTGGGATAGCGGCGTTTGGCCGAAAATAGGGCCGCGGCAGCCGGCTTACAACGCGCTCAGGCGCGCCGCCCAACCTCGGCGCGATCCGTCCGCGCCGATTTGGCGGGCGTTCTCCATCGGCCGATGCGTCCCTTAGTTCGATTGTAACAGGCGCGATGACATGGCAGGCTCTGGGTGTGCGGAACTCCGCGCACCCGCAGCGCATTATGTCTGCGCAGCGCATTGTTCGGTGGCCTCCTTCGGAGACGGGAATGGTCGATGAAGACGTACAACGAAGCGCCGAAGAATTGCGCGACACCGCTGCGAAGCTGCGGCAGTTGGCGCGGCA
>Ga0209059_1000465_pt1 | contig 18682 bp, 18 predicted proteins | sample GraSoiAngelo_151_FD_186165 | JGI IMG/M metagenome (GOLD analysis project Ga0209059, IMG submission 186165) | Grasslands soil microbial communities from the Angelo Coastal Reserve, California, USA - 14_1009_12_20cm (SPAdes) (version 2) | ecosystem: Environmental > Terrestrial > Soil > Grasslands ...
GAGATCGCGGCGAACAGCGGGCTCTTTCGCAAATCACTATTGAGCACGCCTTCGGCGATCTGGAAGGCGGGCGTGACCGACATCGGCGCTGGGACGCTCTGGCCGCACGTCGCGACCAGCCTCGAGGAGTTCGCGATCGGGTTCATCGTGTCACTCGCGATCGCGATACCGCTCGGTCTCGCGATCGGCTGGTTCCGCCGGATCGATTACTTGTTGAACGGCTTGCTCGCCGCGCTGAACGCCACGCCCAACGTCGCGCTCATCCCGTTGATCATCCTCGTCGCCGGCATCGGGTTCGAGTCGAAGGTGATCGTGGTGTTCCTGTCCACGTTCTTCGCCGTGGTGGTCACGACGTTCACCGGGGTCCAATCGATCGCGCGGCGTCACCTCGAGATCACTCGCAGCTTCGGCGGCTCGAGGTGGCTCGCCTTTCGCACCGTCGCCCTTCCGAGCACCACCCCCTACATCCTGAGCGGCGTCCGCATCGGCGCGGGTCGCGCGCTCGTCGGCGTGGTCAGCGCGGAATTCATATCCGCGAACCAGGGTCTCGGCTTCTACATCGGCTTCTTCGGAACGTTCCTCGACACCGCCAGGGTGATGCTGGGGATCGTCTTGTTCGGCATCTTCGGCGTGGTCCTCGGCGAGCTGCTCCGCGTCGTCGAACATCGCTTCGACGTGTGGCGCCCCGAGCTCCACCGTTAGTTGAATGCGCTGCCACCATCCACGAGCAGTGTTTGTCCGGTGATGAACGCGCTGTCATCCGACATGAGGAAGGCGATCGTGCCGACGAGGTCCGCGGGCTTCTCGACCCGCTGAAGGCAGCGCACCTTCACCGGCGCTTCGCGCATCGCCACGGTGTCGTCTGTCGGCTGTTCCTCGCTGAGCGTGCTGCCGGGGCACACCACGTTCACCCGGATCCACGAGGCACCGAGCTCGCGCGCGAGCGTGCGGCTGAAGCCGATCAGGGCGCTCTTTGAGGCGACGTAATGCGCGCGCGTGGGCACGCCGCGAAACACCGTGCTCGATGCGATGTTCACGATGCTTCCGCCGCCGGCCTGGCGCAGGTAGGGGAGGACCGACTTGCAGCCGTACCACGCGGCCTTCGTGTTGAGCGTGAAGGCCTGGTCCCATTCGGCGTCCGGGATGTCCTCGAAGTTGCAGCGCGTGATCGGTATCACGTTCAGCATCCCGGCGTTGTTCACGAGTCCGTTGATGGCCCCGAACTGCTTCGCGGTCTGCGCCGCTGCTCGCTCGAATGCCGCGAGATCGCGGACATCGGTCTTGATCGCGATGGCCCTGCCCTTCTTCGCGCAGATTCCGGCCGCGACCTCCTCGTTGCGTCCGCCATCGATGTCGAGCAACGCCACATTCGCGCCGTCCGCCGCGAGTCGCTCGCTGTACGCGCGGCCGATCCCGTGCGCGGCGCCGCTGACGATCACCGTCTTGCCTTCGAGTCGCATGTCTTTCTCCCCCGCGTGATCTCGGAATCGTTCGCTGGTCGCCTCGTTCATTAGATTGACACAGTGAGCTCCGGTGGCTTCGCCGTTGGCGCGCGCCGTCGTCTCGGTCTGTTCGGGCAGGCGCCGTTCGCCGTGTACTGGATCGGCGGATTCCTTTCGAACGTCGGAACGTGGCTGCAGGCCGTCGCGGGGTCGGTATTCGTGTATGACCGCACCGGCTCGGCGTTCGCGGTCGGCATCCTCAACTTCGCGACGTTCCTCCCGATCCTGATCTTCTCGCTCCCCGGGGGCGTGATCTCGGACCGCCTCGATCGCCGCGCCGTCGTCATCCTCACACAGCTGATCTCGCTCGTTCTCGGTCTGGCCCTGGCGCTGCTCACCTTCGCCGGCGGCGCGACGGAGGTCCACGTGATCGTGATCGCGTTCGCGCTTCAGACGTCCTGGGCGATCGCGAAGCCGGCGCTCACGGCGATGTTGCCGGCCCTGGTGTCGCGCGGGGACCTCACGCAGGCGGTCGGGCTTAACACGCTGCAGTTCATGACCGGCCAGCTCGTTGGCCCGGTGATTGCGACGGTGGTGCTCGCGACCGGCGGCTACGCCTGGGCGTTCGCGATCAATGCCGCGACCTTCCTCGCGCCGATCGCGGCGATGGCCTTTCTCTATCGACGCCACCTGGCCGGCGCGGTCGAACGCGACGGGGCTGGCGCGGCGCACCAGCGCCAGAGCCTCACCGCCTACGTCCGGTCTCAGCCCTGGATCGCGTTCATCCTCCTCGCCGTCGTGATGACGAGCGCGGTGACCGAGGTGATCCGGACGACCGCGCCCGTACTGGTCACGCAGCGGCTCGGCGCACCCAGCAGCGATGCCGGTCTGGTGATCGCGGCGCAGGGGTTGGGTTACGTGGGCGGCATCATCGTCTTGACCTTGCTGCGTCGCCGCGACGTCGCGCGCACCGTCGCCTCGTTTGGGCTCGTCCTGCAAGGCTGCGGCCTGCTTGTCGCGGCCGCGTCGACCGAGATGCTCGTTGCCGCGATCGGCGTGATCGCGATCGGCATGGGTTTCGCCCTGTGCCTTCCGGTCGTCACCGCGGCGCTGCAGTCCGAGGTCCCGGACCACGTCCGCGGGCGGCTCATGTCGTTCCATCAGATCGCCCTTCTCGGCAATCGTCCGTTCACGGCTCTCGCCGCCGGCGCGCTCGCGGCGGCGTTCGGCGTGCCGGTCGCGTTCATCGCCGCGACCGCAGTCGTGCCTATCGGCCTGCTCGCGGTGCGGGCTGCGTGGCGCATCCTCGGTGCAGAATCGACTCCCGTGAGCGCACAGCTGGCGCCGTGAACGAGACGCAGGTCACGGTCGATCCCGATCTTTGCATCGGCTCGGCGGAGTGCGTTCGCGTGCTGCCCGACGCTTTCCGCATCGATGAGACGCTGGGCGTCTCCGTCCCGCAGCCCGCGGCGCGCACGGCCGATCGCGTGTCGCTGGCCGAGGTCGTGCGCAATTGCCCGACCGGCGCGATCCAGGTCGTCGCCTGCGGCGAAGATCCGCCGTGAACGACACCGGACTTCTGACCGAGTTCACCGCGACGATCGAGCTCGATCGCTACGAGGACATCCGCGCGGCGCTCTTCGACCCGAACCTGTCGCGGAGCTTCGACAAGCGTTCGTACGAGGACGGCAACATCCGGAGCGGCATCGTGAGCATCGCCCACGGCGAGATGCATCGCGCCCGGCGTCGCCTCGAGAACACGCAGTTCCGCGCGGACGTGCTGCGTCTGTACGAGCGCGAGCTCTTCCCTCGCGTGATGAGCGACCTTCTGGACCTGCTGATCGACCGGGAGCGCGTCGATCTCTTCCCCGTCGGCGAGATGCTGAGCGTCGTCCTCGCCGCGCGCCGCGCCGGTGTCGACTGCGACGCGTCGAGCCTCGACGACCTGCGTACGCTCGTTCGCCACGTCGACGCCTTCTCACAGGGCAGCGCCATCCTCGACGCGAAGGATCCGGAGGCCGTGCGCGCATTGGTGCGCGCTACGTATGCCGAGTTCGAGCGCGACTTCGTCCGACCGGCTTGGAGGACGCGCGCGGCGCTGATCGAGCGCGTTCGGCGCGGCGAGCTCCCGGAAGCCGAGCTGCCGCACGACATCCTCACCGTGCTGCTGCTGCACCGCGAGGATCCGGACATAGAGCTCGCCGATGAGGAGCGGATCGTCCGCGAGGTCGCGACCTACCTGCAGGGCGGAACGCACACCAGCGCGCAGACGCTGGTGAACGCGCTGGACCTCGTGTTCGCGAGCGGCGTCGACTACGTGCGGACGATCGATCGCATCGCGAGCGACACGCTGTTCGCCCAGCGCGTCGTCCAGGAGACGCTGCGACTGCGACCGACGACGCCGAAGATGAAGCGCCGGGCGGAGGCCGAGACCGAGGTGGCCGGCCGCCGCATCCCCAAAGACGCGCAGGTGATCCTCGACGTTGCCGCGGCGAACCGGGATCCGCGCCTCTTTGGCGTCCACCCTGAGCGGTTCGATCCGGACCGCGCCGTCGACCCGAGCGTCCAGCGCTGGGGCCTGTCGTTCGGCGGTGGGCCGCACCAGTGCCCGGGCCGCGCGGTGGGCGGCGGCTTCCCGGTCCCGGCCGACTTCCACGTCGACGACGACCATGTCTTCGGTCTTGTCGCGCTCGAGCTGCAGGCCATCGCGCGTCGCGGCGTGCGACCGGACGAGACCGCGACACCTGAACGTGATCTGCGCACCGCGCGCTTCACACGGTGGCTCCATTACCCGGTGCGTTTCGTGTCGTTAGCGGGCGGTCGTCCAGTCGAGAACGATGTCCGCCGTGCGCTCGGGTAGCTGCCAGAAGTAACCGTGCGCGGCGCCCCCGATGACACACCGCTTCGCGTTCGGCAGATGCGCCATCAGGAACTCGGACTGTTCGGTGTGCGAACCGGTCCCCATGATCTGCGTGTCGCGTTCGCCGATCATGACAAGGGTCGGCATCCGGATCTCGCTTAGCCGATCCGCGGTCTGATGCTCCTGACGCGCGAGGACGTGGCGCAGGTAGTTTTCGAGGTCGGGACGGTGGGCCCAGAACGTGTCGTGGAGCCACGCAACGCGATCCGGATGTGCCGCCGCGAACTCCGGTGTGAAGAACGTGTCGCGGATGTGCTGCCGCATGTAACGCTCGTACCCGAGCTCGATCATCTCCTTCGCGGCGTGGACCGGGATCCCGCGCGTCACGGGCCGATCGTCGCGGAACTGGCCGGGTCCTGAGGCGGCCAGGATGAGCGTTCGGAGCCGCTCAGGCCGGTCGAGCGCCATCCACTGCGCCACGCGGCCGCCCATCGAATGGCCGAGCACGTGGGCGGCGGGAAGCCGCAGCGCGTCCATCAGGCCCAGCGCGTCCTGGGCGAAGAGCCGGGTCGAGTAACGCTCCGGCGATGCCGGCGTCGCGCCGGTGCCGCGGTGATCAAAGGTGAGCACGGCGTGCCGCGTGAGGAGCGGCCGCAGGAATTCGGAGGGCCAGGTCGCCCCCGGATATCCAGTTCCCGCAACGAGCACGAGGGGAACTCCATCGCCGCGTAGCTCATAAGCAATGGGATGCCCGTTGACCTCGATCGTCCGGCCAGCCTAGACGATGTTCGCGCCGTCGGAGTACATTCGCGGTCGTCGACGACGCGTCGAATGTGGTCCAAGAGGTGAGGGTGATGATGTCCAGAAGCGTGTTCTTCAGATTGCTCGCGCCCATGATGGCCACTGCTATCGCGGCCGTCGCATGCGGCGGAGCGCCCGCCGCCAGCACCGCGCCGACGACGAGTGCCGCACTCGGTCAGCTACCCACGCCCGAGCTCACGAAGGTGCGAATCGGCATCAGCACGCCGACCGAGCCGGTGCAGTTCGCGGAGACGCTCGCCGAGCGGCTCGGGTTCTACAAGAAGTACGGCATCCCGACCGTCGAGGTCACGGGATTCGAGGGTGACGGCAAGGCCCTGCAGGCGCTGGTCGCGGGCCAGGTCGACTTCTTCGTCGGCGGCGCGTCGACGGCGATCAACTCGGTTGTCACCGACACGCCGGTCAAGGTCATCTCGATGAACAGCACGACGCTGACCGACGGCCTCTTCTGCGGCGCCGCCATCAAGACGCCCGCTGATGTGAAGGGCAAGTCGGTCGCCATCAGCACCTTCGGCGGCACCTCGCACGGCTCCGCCCTCCTGATGCTCAAGGGCATCGGGCTGACGGACAAGGACGCCGTGATCACGCAGACCGGCGGCGAGGGCGTTCGGATCGCCGCGCTGAAGGGCGGTTCGGTGGGCTGCGCCGTCGTCGGCATGTCCCAGGAGAAAGCGATGAAAGACCTCGGCCTCAACTTGCTGATCGACCTCTCCAAGGCCAAGCTGCAGTGGGGCCGCAGCGGGCTCATGGCGAAGGTGGACTTCATCCAGAAGAACCCGAACACGGTGCTCGTCGTGGTGGCTGCCGCGCTCGAGGCTCAGAACTCGATCTGGACCGACACGGCGACCGCGACCGCGAAGTTCGTGGACTGGGCACAGGTGAAGCCGGATGCCGCCGATCTCGTTATGAAGGACTTCCTCACGTATGGCTCGCGGTCGATGACCTTCACCGCCGATGCGTTCACGGCGCCACGTGACGTGCTCGCCTCGGTCAACCCGGCCGTCAAGGACGTCGACGTCACGAAGGCGTTCGACCTGAGCTTCCTGATGAAGCTCAAGGACATCGGCTTCTACCAGAAGAACTCGATCCCGACGACCAACTAACCTTTCCGCTGTAGCGCCGAGGATGCCCCCGTGGCACGCGTCGCGGGGGCATCCTCATATACAAGGAGACCGGTTCAATGACCCGTTTTGCCCTGCTCGTGCCCCATTTCGGCCTCGAGGCGGATCAGGACCTGCTCGTCGACGGAGCGCGGCTGGCCGAGAGCCTCGGGTTCGATTCTCTGTGGGTGCGCGACCATCTCGTGTTCCACCCGCACGGGATGGAGGGCACCGACCGCACCTTCGTCGAGCCGTTCATCACGCTCACATACCTCGCCGGTGTGACCGACAAGATCGGGCTGGGCGCGGCGACGATCATCCCCTTCCGGCACCCGATCCTCATGGCCTACAGCGTGGCATCGATGTCCTGGATCACCCGGCGGAGGTTCGACCTTGGGATCGGCGCAGGCACGTTCGACCACGAGTTCGAGGTGATCGGCCAGGGTGCAGAGGACCGTGTGCAGATGATGAAGGAGCAGGTGCTCATCGCGCGGAAGCTGTGGGCGGGCGAGACGGTCGAGTGGCAGAGCGAGCGCTACAAGTTCAGCGACGTCGACCTCAAACCGCAGCCACGCTCACCCGTGCCGGTCTGGTGGGGCGGCGCGACGCCGGCCGCCGCGCGGCTCGCCGTCGATTTCTGCGAGGGCTGGCTCCCTGGTCGGATCACGTTCCCGACGTATGCCGCGCGCATCAAGAAGATCCGTCAGATGGCCGACGAGCAGGGCAAGCCGATGATCATGACCGGCGCCGTACCCGTGACGAGCATCGACACGACGACGAAGTCCGCTGTCGATCGGCTCAACGTCCCCGGCCTCATCAAGAATGCGAACGCGCAAAAGTTCTGGCTCAAGCCGCCGTCCGGCGAGTTCACCAAGATCGAGGAGCTGGACGGCTCGATCCTCGCCGGGACGCCGGACGACATCGTCGACGGCGTGCGGCGCTACCAGGAGCTCGGCTGCGACCTCCTCATCTTCGACTTCCGCATGCGCTTCCCGGACTATCTCGAGCAGATCAGGACCCTGGCGCGCGAGGTCCTGCCGCAGGTGAGCGGCGCGCGGGCCGGAGCCAGCGCGCGATGAAGACGACCACCACGACGAAGACGACTCACTACGAGATCCAGAAGAAACGGCGCGAGTCGCTCCTCGACGAGTGGAAGGGCTACCACAAGACGATCCTGAAGCGGAAGGACGTCGTGATGCGCGAAGTGCCGAGCCGCCGCATCCGCAGCGGCGTGTACGCCGGCTACGACGGCGACCGGCCGACGAAGAACCTCGACGCGACCGTCCACGAGCTCGCGCCGCACACGACGACGACGATCCACCGCCATTCCTGGGACGCGATCGAGTTCGTCGAGTCAGGCCGCGGCTGGACCGAGATCGACGGGCAGCGCATCGATTGGCGTCCCTGGGACACGCTGCATCTGCCCAGCTGGGCATGGCACCGGCACGGGAACGACGCCGACAAGCCCGCGGTATTCCATACCTGGAGCGTCGAGCCGATGCTCGAGCAGTTCGGCGTCGCCCTCATCGAGGACGGCGGCGACAAGCCGGTCGCGGAGCTGCCGCGCCGTCAGCGCCAGGCCCATGCCATCGACGGCGCGGATCCGCACGCGCGACGCAGGCAACGCCTCGCGCAGCAGTGGTCGGGCACCGAATCCGCGCGCCTCATCACGCGCTTTGACGACGTGCGCGGCCTCGTCACAAAGCGCGGCGCGCGCAGCCTGTTCCTCGTCGACAAGTCGATCGGCTATCACACCGCCGGTCTGTCCGCGGTCATGCACGAGCTCGCGCCGGGCCTCTACCAGTCCCGCCATCGCCACGGCGGCGAAGCCTGGCTGTACGTCGTCTCCGGGAGGGGGCACAGCGAGGTCGACGGCGTCGACTATCCGTGGGAGGCTGGCGATCTGATCGTCGTGGATCACTGGTCGTGGCACCAGCACTTCAACGACGACAAGCAGAAGACCGCGCGCCTGATCCGCGTGCATAACTTCGACGCGCTGTACGACATGATCCGCATCCTCCTCGATCCCCTGAACCTGTTCGAGGAGCTTCCGGAGCTCGACGCGCCCGACCTGACCGGCATCGTCTGGCCCGATCACTTCGAGGGACGGCCCCACTAGGGATGCCCACGCTGACTGTCCCGCCTGGTGTCGAGGGGATCGTCGCCATGCACGAGCTTCCGGACCCGGCGTGGGAGAGCCGCTGGACGCGGATCGTCGTGCCCGAGGAGGTCAAGGAGCGCCTCCTCAATTTCACCCTGTTCTCGCTGAGGCACCGCGCACGGATCGACGCGGTGCGTCTTCCGGTCCACGGACTCATCGTGCTCGCCGGGCCTCCCGGGACAGGAAAGACGACGCTGGCCGGAGGCCTCGCCGATCAGGCAGCACGCGCGCTCGGCGGGACTGTCGTGTTCGTCGAAGTCGACCCTCACGCGTTCCCGAGCCAGATGCTCGGCGAGAGCCAGCGAAGCGTCGCGCGTCTCTTTGATCGGACGCTGCCCGATCTCGCGGGGCGTGGCGCCCCGACGATCGTGCTGCTCGACGAGGTCGAATCACTGGCGGTGAGCCGCGGGGGCGCCTCGCTCGAGACAAACCCGGTTGACGTGCACCGCGCGACCGACGCTGTGCTCGCGGGCGTCGATCAGGTCGCGCGCGCCTGCCCCAACCTCACGTTCGTCGCGACCACGAATCACTCCGTCGGCGTCGACGCGGCGTTCCTCTCGCGCGCGGATCTCATCGAGGACCTCGCGCTACCGAACGCGGCAGCCGTCGAGCAGATCCTGCGCGACACGCTGGAGCAGGTGGTCGGGTCGGCAGGCCTCGATGGCGCGAAGCTCGGGCCCTTGGCGAAGGCCTGCGTCGATGCGGGCCTCGACGCCCGCCGCGTGCGCAAGCTCGTGCTGCGCGCGCTCGCCTCGCGGCGCGAGCTCGTGCTGAAGCCGGAATCGCTGCGTCTCGAGGATGTCGCCGCCGCCCTGCGGGCTGAGTCGACGTGAGCGCCGCGTCCTATCGAGGATCGATGCCTGATCGCCGAACGGAGGTGACCGCGACACCGGATGACGTCCTCGCGCGGATCGATCCGAACGAGGTCGTCGACCTCGCGCTCGCCCTCGGGAACATCGACAGCCCGACCGGGAGCGAGGGTCCGGCAGGGGAGTTCGTTTTCCGGTGGCTCGCGGGCAACGGGTTCGCGCCGAAGAAGTACGCCATGATCCCCGAGCGCTTCAACGTTGCCGCCTGGATCGACGGATCGGGTGGGGGACACAGCCTCATCTTCAACGCGCATCTCGACACGACGCTCCGTGCCGACGCGGTGTGGTCCGCGCGCGATCCGAAGGATCCGCTCTACCACTCAGCATGGGTCGAGGGCGACAACATCTATGGGGACGGCGTGGTCAACGACAAGGGGCCCATGGCCGCGTTCCTCGTCGCGGCGAAGGCGATCAAGGAGTCGGGCCACGCACTGAGGGGCGACCTCATCGTGAGTGCGGTCTGCGGCGAGATCTCGCGCGAGCCCATCGAGGATTGGCAGGGCCCGCTCTTCATGAGCAAGGACCTCGGCGTGCGGTTCATGGTCACGCACGGCGTCGTCGCCGACTACGCGCTGGTCGCGGAGGGCACGGGCTTCGGCATCGTCGGCATCGAGCCCGGCAAGGCGCACTTCAAGGTCACGATCTACACCGACGCGCCGCGGTACTACACGCCGTACCTCCCGCGCCCGACCGGTCTCGCCGATGCGCCGAACGCGATCGTTCGCTCCAGCGCGGCGATCGCCGCGTTCGAGGAGTGGGCGTACGACTACCAGCAGCGCAACACGTACAAGGGTGCGATGGGCACGATCGTCCCGAAGGCGAGCGTCAACGCGATCCGCAGTGGCTATCCCTACAACCTCACGAGCGCGCCGCAGGTCGCGGCGTTCTACGTGGACACGCGGATCCTTCCCGGTGCGAATCCGATGGACGTCCGTGACGAGCTGCGCGGCGTCCTCAAGAAGGCCGGGATCGAAGGGACCGTGGAGCTCTTCCTCTATCGCCCTGGATTCGAGGCCAGGGGCGCGGAGCGCCTCATCGACACGATCAAGCGCTGCCACGCGCAGACGTTTCCGACACCGCCCACGATCGTCGGCGACCCCGTCACGAGCATGTGGCGGGACACGAACGCCTTCAACGAGCTCGGCATCCCAGCGATCAGCTACGCGCCCCGCGCGACAAGCCACGCGACCACGAAGTCGTTCAGGATCAAAGACCTCACCGATGCAGCGCTCGTCTACGCCCGCTTGGCGATGGATCTGTGCAACCAGGAGCGCCCGAAGATGGTGCCGCTCGGCGCGCATCCCGACGGTTCCATCGCGGCGTCCGTCAACCGGCCCTCCCGGTAACGCCGAGGCTGGATGGATCCAGCTAGTCGATCGCGTCAAGCAAGAGGCGGGTCTGATCGCGGAGGAGCGCCGCGCGCTCGCGGGTTCGCGATGGCACATCCCAGGCTGCGAGCTTCGCGAATCCGGGATCGCCGGCGTCGGCCTCGGCCTGAATGAAGTCAGCGAGGAAGCGCAGCTGTGGGACGAGCGTCTCGAGCACTTCGGCGGGCTCGACGCCTCGGTACGCAGCGCAGAACCTGGCGAGACGCGACGCGCGCACCGGCAGCGGAATGACCAGATCGTTGGCGTTGGCCTTCGGATAGAGCGGTACCCAGGTGTAGGCCGACAACGCAACGTCCCAGACGCGGCTGCCTGGTCCGGCGCTGTCCCAGTCAAGCATGGCGATCGGACGGTGACCGTCGAAGAGCGCGTTGTACGGCGCCCAGTCGTTGTGACAGATGACCTCGTGGACGACTGGTGCGACGATGCGCCATCGAGCATCGGGCGGTGGGGTGAAGGTGGCAAGCAGGTCGTGGTAGCGCCGCAGCAATCGGGCAGCTTCGATGAGGGTGACCTCGTCCTCGTAGATCCAACTCGGCATCGGGTCGGGCCACCCTTGGTGTACCTCGCCGGGGATGAACTTCAGGACGGCGCGGCCTTGCTCGTCCATTCCGAGCGGTTCGGGCGCCGCGTCGAAGCCCACGCGGCGAAGGTGTGCGAGGAGAGCGTGCACCGCGGATGTCCATGGCCCGGCTCGGCGGCGGACGGTGTCGCCAACTTTGACGGCGCCGCTCACGTTGCCGCCGAGAGGCTGTTCCTCCATGAACGCATTCTCTCGGCTTCTTGGCTGGAGGCTACCGCTCTGAGAACACCAGGCTCTTCACGACGACCGGGACGACGAGCTTCTCCGGGATCATCGCGCCGAGGTCGATGAAGTCGAGGTCCGACAGCGCGATCTGATCGACGCACACGAGCGGCGAGTGAACGTCGAGCTCGTCTTTGAGCATCTGCCCGACGATCCCGGCCAGATCCGCGTCCAGGACCACGACGAGCGGGCTCACGGCCAGCAGATCCCTGGTCCCCTCGGCGATGCCTGTGCAGAGCTCGCGCAGCGCACCGTAAGTAGCGCCGTGACGCCAGCGCACAGCGAGAGCGAAGCGGCCGTCTTCGCGATCGAGACGTGTCACGCCGCGGCGGATCTCGTCCGCGATGGCCCGCGCGTCGGCCCTCTCCGGCCGTACCGCGACGGCGGCGAGATCGCGTAGCGGCAACAATCCCGGATCGGTCAGAAACAGAGTGTCGCCGCTCACCTGCACGCTGTACTGGGACGCTCCGATGCATGTGGCGCGAATCGATTCGACCGGGCGCAGCACCTCGAACGACTCGAGGCGTCGCGCGATGGCGCGGCCGAGCCGGAGACCGAGGTCGCCGAATTCCCTCTTCTCCCAGCCGTTGATGTACTCGCCGACGCCGCCAGAGAAGACCAGAGCGTGGAACGGTCCGCGCGCGACCAGCGGCTCCGTAAGCCACGGCGCCGGGTCCTCGAACCGCTTGCCGAGTGGCACGCTGAGCACCAGATCCGCGATCCGTTCGGCGACCGCGTCAAGGGCGCCGTCGTCACGCGTGTCGCCAACGGCGACGCGGACGCCGGCCTCTTTGGCGACGCGCGCGCCGGCGCGAGTGACCGCGCGGATCCTTCCGCCGCCGTCCCACGAAAGCAAGCGCGCGCCGACGTCGATCGCGGCCGTCTCTTCGACGCGAGCACTGCGGCAGACGGCGAGCTTCGTCGTGCCGCCGCCAATGTCGACGTTCAGCACGACCGGGGTGGCGGCGTCGCGCGAGAGCGCGACCGCGCCCGATCCGTGCGCGGCGAGCAGGCTCTCGAGGTGATGGCCCGCCGTCGCGCAGACGAACTTCCCGGCCTGAGCGCTGAAGAGCTGCACGATGGCCGACGCGTTCTCCTTTCGCGCCGCCTCGCCGGTCGTGATCACCGCGCCCGTGTCGACGTCATCCGGCCTCCAGCCCGCCTCGGCGTACGAGCGCTCGATGAACCTGCCGAGCGCGTCGGTGTCGATGCGGCGCTCGGAGACGTACGGGGTGAGCATCACCTCGGAGCGATGCACCGCGGTGCGCTCGACGACGGCGTAGGCGCTCGAAAGACGGATGCCCTGACGCTCTAGCCCGAGCTCCGAGAAGATGAGATGCGAGGTCGTCGTGCCGATGTCGATGCCGACGGTCCGCAGGCGCAGGCGCTCGGTCGCGACGTTGCCGGCCTCGTCGTCCGGATCTTCGCCGCGATGATGGTGATCGGACCGATGCGGATGCGCCGAGGTCAGAGCTTGCTAGACGCGGACCGGGAACTCATCCATCCGCACCTTGACGCCGTTCTGCGCACAGCGCTCGAGATAGGTGCGATGGATCTGCGGGTCCTGGTCCTCGTACTCGATCTGGTTGCCGCCCTCGGTGACGTCCTTGTCGACGCCCTGGTTGTCCAGATATTCGGCCAGCTTCCACTTGTTGCCGCCCCAGCGGATGGCGAGGTAGCGGGCCGGGTCGCTTCCGGTGTTGAAGTGCTGGTGCCACCAGCGTCCGGGCGGGACGAACAGCGTCCCGGTCTTCCAGTTCACCTCGGTCCACTCGTCGCCGTTCTCGCGCCACATGTACGAGTAGCCCGAGCCGTTCAGGAGGATGACGTGATAGCCCGGTCCGTGCCGGTGGCACTTCTTGTACGTGCCGACCGGGAACTCGGAGACGTGCGACACCATCGTGTTGTTCGCGAACTCGAAGCGGATGTTCTTGCCGCCCGCGCCGCGTTCGAGCCAGTCCTTGAGCTGAAAGCGACGAACGTCGGCGACGAAGTTCGTCTCCCACACCCGGCCGGTGTAGAGCGTGCCCGCGCCGTCGAAGTACTCCTTGCGCCCGTCGTAGCGATCGCTGAAGACGTACGGGCAGTTGAACATGAAGTCGGTGTTGTGGAGGAGATTCATCATGATCGGCATCGTCGTGACGGCGAGCAGCCGTGCGGACAGCGAGCCCGATCCGTTGTGCAGGCGGTGCGTCGTGTTGAGCGGAACCGAGAAGAGGCTGCCCTCCTGCCATTCGAAGCTCGCAGGCTCTTCGCCCTCGTTCCACACCTCGCAGGTGCCGCGGCCGTTCAGGACGAAGAAGTACTCCTCGAACAGGTGCTTCTCTGGGGCGCTCGATCTGCCCGGATCGAGCTCGATGAGGTAGGCGTTATCGGTGTCCTCGGCGCCCGCCAGCCGGATGTACGCGCCGCGGGCATCGAGCCGCGGCCATTTGGCGAGATCGGCCGTGCGCAGGTCCGCTACCGCGACACCGGTATGGACCGGGATGCCTTCTTTCTCGAGGAAGAGCTCATAGGCACCTCGTCCCCAGAACGAAGGACGCTGCTGCTCTTTGCCGGTTGCAGGGGTGGTGGCTTCGCTCATCTTCGTACCTCTCGATTCGCGTGATGAGATCGCGCACTCACTCGCGCGTCCATCGTATCGCGATGAAATAATCGTTGCCCCGAGGAGGAGCCGCGTGCTGCAGGAATTCGCGAAGACGATCCATCTTGCCGCGACTCCCGATGCGGTGTGGGATGCGGTGAATGACGTCCACCGCGTCGCGTCGTGGCTCTCGATCGTACGCGAGGTACGCGACGTCGAGCCGCCCGGGCGTTACGCGGCGCTCCTCGAGGATCGTCTCGGCCCGTTCGCGATGCGCGCGGATCTCGATCTGACCGTCGAGCGACCGGACGGTCGACGCATGCGCGTGGGCGCCCGGGGCGAGGACCGTCAGGTCGCGTCCCGGATCGCGGCGACCCTCGAGCTCGCGGTCAACCCCGACGGCGCCGGAACGTCCCTCGCCGTCACCGGGCGGTACGAAGTGACGGGCCGCGTCGCGACGCTCGGCGCGGGAGCGATCCGCAAGAAGGGCGACAAGATCCTGCAGGAGTTCTTCGACAACGCCAGCAAGGAGCTCGGCGGGCGCGGGCCCGCGGCCCAGCCGGTAGAGTCGCCGTCGTGACGGCCTGCGTCTCTTAGCGATGCTTCGACGATTCGACGTCCATAGGGTCACGTCGGTCGCGGAGGCGGTGGCCCTGCGGCAGCGTTTCGGAGAGGACGCAGCGATCTACGCGGGAGGCACCGAGCTCCTCCTCGCGATGAAGATGGGCGTCGCACGCTGGCCGCACCTCATCGACGTGAAGCCGATCGGATCGCTTGCGCAGATCAGCGCGTCCACGGACACGCTCCGCATCGGTGCGACCGCGACCCACTGGGACATCGAGCGCAACCCGCTCGTCGCGGAGGCGCTGCCGGCGCTCGCGCAGCTCGAGGCGAACGTCGCGAACGTCCGCGTGCGCGCCGCCGGCACTCTCGCTGGAAATCTCGCGTTCGGCGAGCCTCACGCCGATCCGCCCTCGATGCTGATCGCGCTCGGCGCGCGCGTCCTCCTGGAAGGCAGGGCCGGCTCGCGGTCGGTGGCGGTAGCCGAGTTCATCACCGGGATGTACGAGACCGCGCTCGCGGCGGACGAGGTCATCGTCGCGATCGAGATCCCGCTTCCTGGCAAGAACGTGCGGGCCGCATACGTGAAGTTCCAGATCCTCGAGCGACCGAGCGTTGGCGTCGCTGCGCTCGGGACCGTGCGTGACGGCCGCTTCGTCGGCGCGCCCACGGTCGTCGTCGGTGCGGTCGACGAGATGGCGCGGCCGGTGCCGACGGCGCAGTTCGCCGGCGCGGACGCGCGTGACGCCGGAACGCTCGAGGCCATCGCCGACGCGGCACGCGCCGCGGTCGAGCCCATCGCGGACCTGGCGGGCAGCGTGGAGTTCAAACGGCACCTCGTCGGTGTCATCACGCAGCGTGCGTGCGCCGCGCTTGCAGCGGAAGCCTTGTAGGGGTGGGCACGCGCGAGATCCATCTCCGGGTGAACCGCGGCGAGCGGCGCGTCGTGATCGAGGATCAGACATTGCTCATCGAGCTCGTCCGCGGCCTTGGTCTGGTCGGCACGAAGCTCAGCTGCGACTCGCAGGTCTGCGGCGCGTGCACCGTACTCCTCGATGGCCGTCCGGTGAGCTCGTGCACGACGCTCGCGATCGAGGCGGACGGCAAGCCGGTGGAGACGATCGAGGGGTTGGCCGACGGGACGAAGCTCCATCCGCTGCAGGAAGCGTTCATCGAGCGGTTCGCGTTCCAATGCGGCTACTGCACGCCCGGCATGATCGTCTCGGCGAAGGCGCTCCTCGACGCGCATCCCGAGCCGGATGTGGCCAAGGTGCGGCACTGGATGGAGGGCAACATCTGCCGCTGCACCGGCTACCAGACGATCGTCGAGGCGGTGCTCGACGCGGCCGACCAGATGCGGAGCGCGCGATGAAGCAGGCGCACCGCGTCGTCGGGACGTCCGCCCGGCGCGCGGACGCGGTCGCGAAGGTGACCGGCGGGGCGCGCTATACGGTCGATCTGTCGGTGCCGGGGATGGCGTACGCGTTCGTCGTCCGCTCGACGCGGGCGCACGCGGCCATCACGGGCATCGACCGCACCGCGGCCGCCGCGAGTCCGGGAGTGATCCGCGTCCTGATCGGAGATGACCTCCTGGCCGCGGGCCTGACTCCGTACTACGGCCATGTAGTCCTCGATCACCCGGTCCTCGCGATCGAGCGGGTCCGCTTCCAGGGCGAGCCGGTCGCGGTCGTGGTCGCGGAGACCAAGCGCGAGGCTGCCGAGGCGGCGGAGCTCGTCGACGTCTCCTACGAAGACCTTCCGGTCGTGATCGACGCGCAGGAGGCGCTCAAGCCGGACGCACCGGTCCTTCACGAGCGCCGCGGCGAGCGCGTCGGGGACGAAGGTATGGACGAAGGCGAGAAAGGCCTTGTCGGCAATGTGTGCGCGATCGCGCGCGTCGAATGGGGCAACATCGACGAGGCGTTCGCGGGCGCGCATCTCGTCGTCGAGGGCGAGTACCGCTATCCGATGCTCTACGGCTACGCCATGGAGCCGTACAACGCGCTGGCGTTCTTCGACCAGGGCGACCTTGTCGTCTTCTCCACCGCGCAGCACGTCTACATGGTCCGCCGCGACCTCGCGCGAATGTTCCACCTGCCGCTCGCACGCGTCCGCGTGAGTGCGCCGTACGTCGGCGGTGGATACGGCACGAAGTCCTACACCAAGGTCGAGGGGATGACCGCCGCGGCCGCGTTCTTCACGGCCCGCGCCGTGAAGCTCGACCTCAGCGTCGAGGAAGCGATGCTCACGACGCGCTCGGCCTCAGCGCACATCCGCGCGCGCTCGGCGTTCACTGCGGATGGGAGGCTGCTCGGGCGCGACTTCCAGATCGTCATGAACAACGGCGCATACACCGACAACACGCCGCTCGTGAACTCCAAGACCGCAAACCGCTGCTTCGGCCCCTATCGCATTCCGGCGCTGCGCGTTGTCGCGCGCTCCGTGTTCACCAACACCGTTCCCTCGAGCTCATTGCGCGGGTTCGGCGCGCCGCAGGGAAACATCGCGGGCGAGCTGCAGATGGACGAGGCGGCGGCGAAGCTCGGCATCGATCCGGTCGAGCTGCGGCTCCGCAACCTCGTCGGGCCTGGCGAGGAGTTCATGCCCGGTAAGCGGCCGCTCGACGCGGACCTCAAGGACGACCTCCGCTGCCTCGCGTCGTCCCTGGAGTGGCCGGGAACGAGCATCGGCCGCTCGATCGGACTCGGCGTGTCAGCGTCGGACGCGGGTGCGTATCCCACATCGACCGCGGCGGTGCGCATCCACTCCGATGCGTCGGTCACGCTCTTCACCGGTTCGACCGAGCTCGGCCAAGGCTCGCGGACCGTGCTCGCGCAGATCGTCGCGGAGGAGCTCGGCGTCGCCCTCGAGAGCGTGGGCGTGGTGAACGGCGACACCGGCGTCGTCACGTACGAGCGGACGACCGGAGCGAGCCGGACGACGACGATCACCGGCCGAGCGGTGCAGGAAGCGTGTCGGGACGCGCGCCAGCGTGTGCGCGACCTCGCGGTGCAGGCCTTCGACCTGCCGAGGGGCGACATCGAAGATATTCCGGGCGGCATCCGCGCGCGCGGCCGTGACCTCAGCTACGGGGAGGTCATCGAGAAGTGGTTCGGCGCGGGCGGTGAGGTCCTCGGGCACGGAGCGGTGCGGCGCGCGGAGGGCTTCGCGAAGATGCCGCCCTTCTACGAGATCGGCTGCACAGGTCTCGAGCTCTCGGTCGACCGCGAAACCGGTCAAGTGCACGTCATCAAGCTGACAACGGTGGGCGACGTCGGATTCGCGATCAATCCCGCGCTCGTTCATGGCCAGGACGCGGGCGCGGCGATGATGGGTCTCGGCGCGGCGCTGCACGAGGAGCTGATCTACGAGGGCGGGCAGCTCGTGAATCCGAACGTCGTCGATTACCGCGTGCCGCGCTTTGCTGACATTCCCGACGACATGGTCCACCTGCTGGCCGAACGCGCTGATGGATCCGGTCCGTTCGGCGCCAAGGGCGCCGGCGAGGGTGCCGGGAACACGGTCGGTAGCGCGACCGCATCGGCCATTGGACGACTGCTGGGGATCTTCCCGCATGAACTACCCGCGACGCCGGAGCGAGTCTGGCGGCTGATCCGCGAGGCCGAACGACGCGGCCGCTCGCAGTAGAAACAGTCCAGCGCGAGCTCGGCACGCGGGCTGCCGGTGTTCGGACCATCCAAACGGAAGGAGATGACGATGTGCTACACGTGCGGCTGCAAGATGCCCTACGAAGATCACGGCGATCGACGGAACATCGTCGAACAGGCGCTCATTGACGCGGGCAAGACAAAGGAGATCAAGAACGAGGGCCGGATAAAGGCCAAAGAAAACATGCTCGAGCTCATCCGCGAACAGCAGCGACGCGGTGAACTGGAAGAACCGCGTACCAACTACGCGCAGGAAGCCACGAAGAAGGCCTGAGTCAGCAGAAGTAGTGAAACCCATTTCGTGGATGTCCTGCGATGACAGTCGCGGCGCGGAGCTCATCGATCGGCGTGACGGCGATAAGCTGATCGCCCGCGCCTTGTCACTCGTCAAGCGTCGGCACGGCGGATACATGCTTCGGACGGAGCGA
>Ga0209059_1000466_pt1 | contig 18657 bp, 18 predicted proteins | sample GraSoiAngelo_151_FD_186165 | JGI IMG/M metagenome (GOLD analysis project Ga0209059, IMG submission 186165) | Grasslands soil microbial communities from the Angelo Coastal Reserve, California, USA - 14_1009_12_20cm (SPAdes) (version 2) | ecosystem: Environmental > Terrestrial > Soil > Grasslands ...
CTCCTGGCCACCGTCCTGAACGACCGCCGCCTGCTCCTCTTGATCGTCGTCGCGGCAGCCGTCCTCTTCGCCGGCTACGCGATCACCGCCTACCTCCGGCCCGCCCTGGGGCTTGCGCTCGGCCTGATGGCGCTCTACTCGCCGACCTTCAACTACACCTACCTCTACACGCACGAGTTCAGCGGTGGGCACATCCGGGCGGGCATTAGCGCGCTCGTCATGGCCGCACTCTTCTTGGGGACTCTCGCGCGCCGCCGAGCCGGCGGGGAGCGCCTCCTACCCGGTTCATTCCGTTTGAGCCTCGGACTGCTCGCCCTGGGCTTCGTGGCGATCGGAATCGTGAACGGGCTGGCGAACCACCACTCGCTCCGGCTGGTCGCCGGTGACACCTACCCGGCTGTCGAGTTCTGCGGCTTCCTGCTGGTCACGCTCCTCAGCGTGCAGACGCGGTCCGACGTCACCACGGTGCTCCGGACCGTGCTGGCTTGGGGCGTGCTGGTTTCTGCCATCGACGTGGTCCTCTACTTCACGCGCGGGGACTTCTTCCTCTCGCATTTCGCCCTCAATGGAGGCAAGATCCTCGTCCACCGCCTGGATGACTTCATGCCGGCGCTCTTCCTCGGGATCTGCATCGGCTTGCTGCTCTGGTCGGATGGGGTCGAATTCCTGCTCCTGGCGGCGGCGACCGTCATCGTCTGGAACGCGGTCATCCTGACCTTTTTCCGGAGCATGTGGGTGGGCGACACCGCCGCGGTGCTGGTGGCGCTGGCGCTCGTCCCCTGGCGGCGCCTGCGCCGGCTGGGCAGGGGACTGGCGGTGACGCTGGCCGCGGCGGCTGTCTTGTTTGTCGCCGAGGGGCTCTTCCTGGCGCGCTCCAGCTTTCACGGACAATCGCTCTCCAGCGTCGTCGCCGGGCGGGTCGGCTACGTCGAGCCGACGTCGGGCACCGCTCGTGTGGTCGACAACCTCCACCTCTTGACGCTGATCGTTCAACGCCCGGTGCTGGGATTCGGCCTGGGTGGCAGCGAAAACGGATTGCCCTACTCGAGCACTTCCAACTTCTACTTGAGCAGTGCCGTCGCGCTCGGCGTCCCCGCGCTGCTCCTCTTCCTCTGGCTGCTGGGCAGGTTCCTGCTCGACTTGAAGCGCCAGTACGACAGGGCGGAGACAGCTGACCGAGCGTTCCTCCTGGCCGTCATCGGTGCCTTTGTCGCCGTGGGTGTGACGCTGCTCACCTTCCCGTCCTTGCTCCACCACCCCATCCCCGCCTACCTCGGCGCTCTCAGCGGCTTGGCGCTGCGCCGTCGCGGGCTTGCCCAGGCGACGGTCGGGTGAAGTCCCAACCGAAGGCGTCGGGGCCCCGTCACCCGGATCGCACAGCCATCGTGATCCTGAACTGGAACCAGTGCGCGGAAACACTGGCCTGCGTGGAATCGGTGCTCAGTCTCGAAGGCTCCGACTGGGCCGCGATCGTCGTCGACAACGGCTCGACCGAGCCCCTGCTGGAACCACTCCGCGAGCTGCTGCACGCGCGCCGCGTCCCCTTTCAGGTTCTCGACGGTGGCCGGCGGAAAGCGCCGGCGAGCGGCGCCCTCGCAGCTCTTCGGCTGCCCGAGAACCGGGGTTACGCAGGCGGCAACAACGCGGGCATCGAGGCCGCCTTGGAGTGGGGCTTCGATTGGATCATGGTGGTTAACAACGACGTCCGGCTGCCTCCGGACAGCCTCCAGCGGCTGCTTGCAGTCGCCAGAGACTCTGCCGACGTCGGCCTGGTGGGCTGCCGGATCCTGGCCCGCCCCGAGTTTGGCGAGCGCGAGCAGTACGGAGGCGGCCGGTTGCTCTACGCCCTCGGTGTCTACCTGCTCTGGAGGTGGAAGGGGCGCAGCGGGGTGCACGACGTCAATTTCGTCCCCGGCTGCGCGTTCCTGGCGCGCGCCGCCGCGCTGGCGCAGGTCGGCCTGCTGGATGAGCGCTATTACCTCTACAGCGAGGACATCGAGCTCTCGCATCGCCTGCTCGAGCACGGCTGGCGACTTCTCGTCGACCTCGATGCGCATGTCTGGCACGGGTTCTCGGTCTCGCTCGGTGGCAGACGCACGCCTCTCTACTACTACTACGTGACGCGCAATACGCTGCTCTTCATCAAAGAGCGGCTGCAAGGAATGACGCGGCTGCTCTCCCGCCTTGCCTTCCTGGCCCAGATGGCCGCCCACTGCGTACAGTGGCTGGCAACCGGCCGCCGCGACCTGGTCCGGGCGACCTGGCGGGGGTTCCAGGACTATCGCCGGCAGCGCTACGGGCCGGTCCTGAGCAAGGTTTGAGGGCCACGAGAATCGAACCGGGCTCCAGCCAGGGCGGCTCCTATCAGGTCGGCTTCAGGCGCCTTGTCGGCAACACCGCCTGGAACCTCGCTGGTCAGATCCTGCCGCTGGCGGTGGGGGCCGTCGCCGTTCCGATCCTGATCCGCCGGCTGGGCGTCGACCGGTTCGGCATCCTGACGCTCGCCTGGCTCATCAGCGGCTACCTGAGCCTCTTCGACTTCGGCCTCGGCCGGGCGCTGACAAAATCCGTCGCCGAGTTCCGGGCTCGAGGCCAGGGAGACATCCAGGAGACGGTCTGGACCTCGCTGGCGCTCCTGCTCGGTGCAGGACTGGTCGGCGCGGCGCTGATCTGGGCGGCCGCTCCCTACCTGGCTTACCACCTGCTCCGAATCGATCCCAGCTTGCAGCTGGAAACGATGCAGGCCTTCCAGCTGCTGGCGTTGACGATCCCGCTCGTCACTCTCGCGTCAGGGCTGCGGGGAGTGCTGGAGGGCCTCCAGCGCTTCGACCTCGTCAACCTGGTTCGCATTCCCGGAGGCGCGCTCACCTTCCTTGGACCGGTGGCCGCGATGGCCCTCGGACCCGGACTCGTGCCGGCCATCTGGAGCCTCGTCCTGATGCGCGTCTTCATGGTGCTTCTGTTCGCCGTTCTCACGTTGCGAGTGCTGGGCCTCGGGCGCCGGCCGGCGCTCGCGGCGCGCAGGATCGGTCCTCTCATCTCCTTTGGCGGCTGGCTCACGGTCAGCAACGTCGTCGGTCCGATCATGGTCTCGATCGACCGGCCCGTCATCGCGACCATGGTCTCGGTCGCCGCAGTCGCCTACTACGCGACGCCCTACGAGGTCGCGACCAAGCTCTGGCTCGTGCCGGCGGCCCTGACGCCAGTTCTCTTCCCTGCCTTCGCGGCGGCGCTGACCGATTCGGGAGGGCGCGCCGCGGACCTCTTCTCCAAGGGCGTCCGCTACACGCTTCTGGCGCTTTGGGCTCCGGTCCTGGCCCTCGTCATTCTGGCCCGGCCGCTTCTGGCGCTCTGGCTCGGACCGGCCTTCGCCGACCACAGCTACTTCGTCCTCCAGATGATCGCGCTCGGGGTCTTCATCAACAGCCTGGCCTACATGCCGTCGGCGCTGATCCAGGCCACCGGGCGACCGGACCTCACAGCCGGACTTCACGTCCTGCAGGTCGTGCCCTACGTGGTCGGCCTGCTGTTCGCCATCCAGCATTGGGGCATCGACGGCGCGGCCGTGGTCTGGTGTCTGCGCGCCGCCCTGGATGCGGTGCTGCTGTTCGCCCTGGCCGCCTGGCTGCTGCGACTGCCGGGTCACTCTATTCGAATGCAATCCATCAGAATCGGTCTCGGAGTGGCCGGCGCCGCGATCGGGCTACTGCCTGCCCCAGACCTGCTCCGCCTGGGGTTCCTGGTCTTCGCGCTGCTGGCGGGGACGGTGGTGGCCTGGAACCTCATGCTCGAAGCTCCCGAGCGGCTTTTCATCCGGCGGCGGTGGCGACCCGCCCTGCCCAGCCCGGGCGGCGAATGACCGTCGAGACCGAGATTCGCAGCACGCCCCTCGAGTTCTGCCCGCTCTGCGGCAGCCCCGGGGTGACCATCCACACGAACCAGCGCGATCGCATCTACCAGGCGCCTGGTGTCTGGGGACATCGCCAGTGCTCCGGGCCCCGCTGTGGGCTGATCTGGCTGGACCCGATGCCCTGGCCGGAGGACATCGGCAAGGCGTACGAGACCTACTACACGCACTCCGAGGCGCCGACGATCACCACCTCGACCGCGAAGCGCTTCCAGCAGGTGATGGCCGAGGGCTATGTGCAGTCGCGGTTCGGCTACACGCATGACGTCGGCCCGCCCTGGTATCGCTGGCTGCGACCGCTCGCGTTCGTGCACCCGGGAGGGGAGGCCGAGCTGGCGGCTTGGGTGCTCTATCTCCCCGCGCCCCGGCCTGGCGCGCGGCTGGTCGAGGTCGGCTGCGGCAGCGGCGACATGCTGCTCAGGATGGAGCGGCTGGGCTGGGAGGCGGAGGGAGTCGAGGTCGACGAGCGGGCGGCCGAGGCGGCGCGGGCGAAGGGCTTGACCGTGCATCTGGGCGAGCTCCAGTCACACCGCTTTCCCGACACTTACGCCGACGCCGTGGTCCTCCAGCACGTGCTCGAGCACCTTCACGACCCGCTCGGCGTGCTGGCGGAGGCGAGCCGCATCCTGCGGCCGGGCGGATCGCTCATCATCCTCACTCCCAACGCGAACAGCCTCGGCCGCCGCTTTTTCGGGTCCAGCTGGTACCCCCTCGATCCCCCGCGGCACCTGATGCTGTACAGCGTCACCTCGATGCGGCGGGCGCTGGAGGCGGTTCCCGGGCTGGAGATCCTTCGCCTGAGAAGCACGGTCCGCTACGCGCGCAGCATCTGGGGGTTCAGCCGGCAGATCCAGCGCTTCGGAAGAGCCGAGCGCCTCGAAACGAGCGTGGTCTCGCAGATCATCGGGCTGCCTTACCAGCAGGCCCAGCGCCTGCTTCAGCTCGTCCGCAACCAGGCAGGCGACGAGCTCCTGCTGATCGCTCGAAAAGCAGCGGCCTGAGGCTGACTAGCGGCCGCGGAAGCCGAGCACGGTGAAGACCGTCCCGACCACGATCTGGAGATCGAGCCGGACCGAGCGGTTGCGCACGTAGTAGAGGTCGTACTCGAGCTTGCGAATCGACTCCGACACCGAGCCGGCGTAGTCCCCCTTAACCTGGGCCCAGCCGGTCAGCCCAGGAGGCACCAGCAGCCGGGTCCGGTAGTGCGGGATCTCAGCCTCGAGCCGGTGCACGAACTCCGGACGCTCGGGGCGGGGGCCTATGAAGCTCATGTCGCCGCGGACGATGTTCAGCGCCTGCGGGACCTCGTCGAGGCGCGTCTTGCGGAGGATGCCACCCACTCGCGTGACCCGGGGGTCGCCGGCCACGGCCCAGCGCGGACCATCGGATTCGGCGTCGCTGCGCATCGTGCGCAGCTTGAGCAGGTCGAACTCCCGGCCGAACTGGCCGACCCGGCGCTGCTGCAGGAAGATCGGTCCCGGGGAGTCCAGCCTGATCAGCAGCGCAAGCAGGGGTAGGACCAACAGGAAGGGAAGGCTGATGAGCGCCGAGATGACCAGGTCGATCACCCGCCGGATGACGAAGTACGGCCGTGCCCAGAGGTCCGACTCCGGGACTCCGACGAACCAGTGCCCATCCACCTCGTCCAGCGGCACCCGGGCCTGGTAGCGCTCGACCATCGCTCCGACCGAGATGACCCGCACGCCCTCGTTGATGCAGGCTTCCACGAGCCCCGGCAGCTCCATCGCCTCCCGGCTCAGGATCACCTCGTTGGCCTGGTGCTCGTGAACCAGCTCGATCAGCTCTTCGCGGACCTTGTCCGGGCCGGCGCTGCGGTGGTCGAGCTCAGCCGCCAGGTGAACCTCGTGGCGGGCGCGGTGGAGGGTGTCCGTCAGGTCTGGGCCAGGCGGCTGCGCGCCGACGAGGACCGACCGCAGGGCCAGCGCCTCGTGGAGGAGAAGCCGGCCGACGCTGATCCGTTCCAGGAAGATGAGCAGCGCTCCGAAAACCACCGCGAGCACGATGACCGGCCGGTTCATCCGGTAAGGCTGGAAGAAGAAGATGGCGAAGCCCAGGAGGCCGGCGATCAACGACCCCTTGGCTACGGCGATGAGGCTCGTCTGGCGCTGGCTCAGGCCCTGTGACGAGTAGCCGTCGACCAGGAAGAGGCCGGCGACCCAGGCCAGGGCGTAGAACGCCGGCCCGAACTTGGGGACGACCAGAGCACGTCCCAGGAGCCGCTCATCGACCAGGTAAGCCACGGCGCAGCCGAGCCCGCCGGCGAGGGCGTCTGACACGGCCAGGATGACTTGCCGCTCGCGGATGCTGAGCGCCGTCCGGCGCGGCAGGACGCGCGGGGAGGCGTTCGCGGCGGCCCTTGCATGCGAGTTCAGCATGTGCGGGTAGGCGCCTAGCTTAACGGGTCCGGCGGCGTGATCCGGATGATGTTGTCGGCGACCGAGAACGAGAGACCGCGGTCGGGCGGCAGGGATCGCTCGAGCTCCTCCTGCGCCGGATAGCCGCGTGCCCCCGTGAATTCCCAGGCGTCGTCGATGAGAGCGACATGAGCGTGCGCGCGATCGCTTCCAAAAACGTGGGCCAGCTCGCTCATGACGGGAGTCACGACCGGACCCCGCGCGGTCCGCTCTCCCGAGTAGTGTCCGTCCAGCCAGAAGAGGGCCGGACCCGCCAGCGTCGAGATGACCTGGCCGAGCACTTCGCGGCTGTCACCGTGGTGCAGGTGGATGTGCTCGAAGCCCGAAAATCTTGCGCGGGCTTTTTCGTAAAGCTCCTCGGAGAGCTCGATGGAGTGAATGGTCGCAAAGTCGCGGCGCAGCGCCCAGACCATGTCCCCTACATACGTTCCCGTCTCCACCAGTGTTTTCAGCCGGTACCGCCGCGCGTAACTTCTCAGCACCTTTTGCTTGAACATGTGCGGCGGCACCGACCGACGTCCGGTCAGGTACCAGGCCGGCACTTCGAGGTATCTGTAAACGGGCCGAACCACGCCCGCGAGCCGGCTCGTGGCCACCCATTCTCGGAGGCTGGCGGTGGGCGGGGCGCCGGGATTTGGCAACTCGGTTCCAATTCTAGGACGGGGCTTCCGGCTGCCCTCCCGTGCGAACACGCGTGCACGCAACGGGGCCGAAAATGGCAGCGTCTAAACTTGGAGATCCATGTCAGGTCCTCGCCGGCGCGCCCTGGTGACCGGCATCACCGGGCAGGACGGCTCCTATCTCGCCGAGCTCTTGATCGAGAAGGACTACGAGGTTCACGGCCTGATCCGGCGCTCGTCCTCGATCAACACGCGGCGGATCGACCACCTTTATCAGGATCCGCATGCGTCCGATCGGCGGCTGATCCTGCACTACGGTGACATGTCCGACTCAACGCGTTTGAACCGGTTGATCGACGAAGTGCGGCCGCAGGAGGTCTACAACCTGGCCGCGCAGAGCCACGTGAAGGTCAGCTTTGAAGCGCCCGAGTACACGGGCGACGTCGACGGGCTCGGAACGATGCGGCTGCTCGACGCGATCCACCATTGCGACCCCGCGATCCGCTTTTATCAAGCCTCCACGTCGGAGATGTTCGGCAACGTGCCGCCGCCGCAAAGCGAGGATTCCGGTTTCAGGCCGCGCAGCCCTTACGGCGCCTCCAAGGTCTACGCGTACTGGATGACCGTCAACTATCGCGAGGCGTACGGCCTCTTCGCCTGCAACGGCATTCTTTTCAACCACGAATCACCGCGTCGCGGCGAGACGTTCGTGACACGGAAGATCACACAGGCCGTGGCGCGCATCCTCGCCGGCAAACAGGACGCCGTTTATCTCGGCAACCTGGACGCCAAGCGGGACTGGGGATACGCGCCGGATTACGTGCGCGCGATGTGGCTGATGATGCAGGAGGCCGAGCCGCTCGATCTCGTTTTCGCAAGCGGGGAGACGCACACGGTGCGCGAGTTCGCCGAGCTCGCGTTCGCGGCGGTGGGCCGCAACTGGGAGAGCCACGTCCGCGTCGATCCCGCTTACCTGCGCCCGACCGAGGTCGATGCGCTCCAGGGTGACTTCAGCAAGGCGCGGCGCCTGCTTGGCTGGGAGCCGTCGGTGTCCTTTCCGGAATTGGTCCGGATCATGGTCGAAGCCGACCTCCGCGCCGAGGGGCTGAAGCCCGAGGAGGTGATGGTACGCCCGACTGGTGGGCCGGCCGTCGCGTCACGGTAACCGGCGGCAACGGATTTCTGGGCCGGCGCCTGGTCGGAATGCTGCGCGAGAAAAAGCCGCTCCAGGTGGCGACTTTCTCGAGCCGCGAGTACGACCTGACGCTGCAAGCTGACGTCGGCCGGCTGCTGGCCGACACGCGACCGGACGTCGTCATCCACCTGGCCGCGCGCGTGGGCGGAATCGGCGCCAACCGCGACAACCCGGGTCGCTTTTTCTACGAGAACGCGATCATGGGCATCGAGCTCATGGAGCAGTCGCGCCGCCAGGGCGTGACCAAGTTCGTCCAGGTCGGGACCGTTTGTGCATACCCGAAATTCACGCCCGTGCCTTTCAAAGAGGACGAGCTCTGGAATGGCTACCCGGAAGAGACGAATGCTCCTTACGGCGTCGCCAAGAAAGCGCTGCTGGTGCAGGCCCAGGCGTATCGGGAGCAATACGGATTCGACGCGATCTACGTGCTTCCCGCCAACCTTTACGGGCCGGGTGACAACTTCGACCTCGACTCCTCTCACGTGATCCCGGCCCTGATCCGCAAGTGCGTAGAGGCAAGGGCGCGGGACGAGCGCGCCATCACGGTCTGGGGAAGCGGCCGCGCCACTCGTGAATTTCTCTACGTGGACGACGCGGCTCGCGGCATCCTCCTGGCGACCGAACGCTACGACCGGCCCGAGCCGGTCAACCTGGGCACCTCCCGAGAGATCTCGATCCGGGAGCTGGTCGAGACCATCGCCCGGCTCACCGGCTTTACGGGTGAGCTGGAGTGGGACGCCGGCAAACCGGACGGGCAGCCGCGGCGCAAGCTCGATGTCGAGAGGGCACGGCGAGCCTTCGGATTCGAGGCTCAAGTCGAGCTCGAGGCCGGCCTCCGCCGGACCATCGACTGGTACGAGTCTTCGCTGACCGCTACTCGGGCGTAGACGCCGCTTCGACTTCCTCGTCGGGCAGCGGATGCGCCGCCCAGCCGTCGTACTGACCGCCGCCCGGCTGGGCCAGGCGGCGGAGCTCGCTCCGCATCGCGGCGATCCGCTCTGAGGTAGGTGCGGCCTTCATGGCCGCCTCCACCACCCACTTCCCGTCTGGCGTGCCGACGGGCGCAGGGAAGGTCACGTAGCCGGCGGCTTCCAGGCCAGGCAGAGCCCGGCGTGCCGCCTGCTCGCCGGAGAAGTAGAGGAAGGCGGTGATCTCGTGGACGGAGTCGAGGTCGGCTCCGGCTTCGCGGAGGCGCTCCAGCGTCGCCTGGTCGCTCACCTCGACGCCGGCGCGGGCCTCGGCTTGCGGGCCGCCGCCCCCGCGCCCGGGCCGGCGGCGGCGCCAGCGCGACCGGCTCGGGCGGGCTGGCTTGCTTTCGCTCAGCGCCGCGGCGGGCGTGAAGGCACCGGGATCTCGACCCCGGCGGGCGTCCGGCCGAGGCCGGCCTGCCCGAGATCCTCGTGCAGGCGCCGCAAGGACTCCCGAACCTTGTCGAGCTCGCGACGCACGCGGTCGAGCCCGCCTTTTAGAGCTCCCATGGGTTGAGCTCCATCCTAACCCCACTCCGCCCTGCCTCTGCCAGAATGCGGGCAGAAGGTCCGTTGAACCCAGCGCTCCTCCAGATCCCGGCGGCTTTCGGCCTCTCCGGCGCCAGCGGGCTCAACGCCACCCTCCCGCTGCTCATCGTGAGCCTCCTCGCACGGCTGCAAATGATCCATTTGACGCGCCCCTATGACGCGCTCCAGTCAGACGTGGCTTTCTACGGCCTGATCGCGCTCGCGGTCCTCGAGTTTGCGGCTGACAAGGTGCCGGCGATTGATTCCATCGCCCACCTCGTGCTCCTTCCCGTCTCGGTCGCCTCAGGGGCGATCCTTTTCGCCTCCCAGACGGGCACCGTCACGGGCGTCAACCCTGGCCTCGTCATCGTCTTGAGCCTGCTCGTGGGCGGCATCACGGCGGGAGGGGTACACACGTCTCGGGCCGCTGTCCGACCTGTTGCAAACCTCGCCCTGCTCGGTCCGCCGATCTCGCTGAGCGAGGATGTCGCCTCGATGCTGCTGGTGCTGGCGGCGCTACTGATGCCCATCCTCGTGCCGGTCTTGTTCCTGCTCTTTCTCTTCCTGGGCTCGCGGCTGGCGCGACGGATCAGGCGCCGGCCGGGTCCAGGATGACGATCGGGATCCGGGCGGAGCGCCGCAAAAAGCTCAGCGCCGCCTGCCAGCTCTCGTCGGTAAGAAAGAACTGGGGCGACATGGCCGGTCATGATCGCCAGGTCGGCGCCAGGCGTGCCCAGCCGGCTGGCATCGCCTTGGACCAGCGCACCCGATCGTCGTACGGCCGCTGCCGGGCGATGTTGAGTGGGCCGTCGTCTGGCAAGGACCGCGTCAAGTTCGAATACGAAGATATGGAGCGGGAGACGGGCTTCGAACCCGCTACCTCAACCTTGGCAAGGTTGCGCTCTACCGAGTGAGCTACTCCCGCGTCCCGGCCCCCAACTCTACCCAACTTCTCTCGTCGAGTTGAAGCCAAGTATCCTGCTCTGGCTGGAACGGCCCTGCTGCCGTTCAGCTCACGAAAGATGGAGGGTGCGACTCATGGTACGGACCAGATTTCACACGATCGCAAAGCTTGGCCACTTCAATGACATGCTGGCGTGGGCCAAGGAGCTCGACCGGCTCTGCGTCGAGAAGGGCCTGGCCAAGTCCCGCTTTCTAACGCCGGCTTTCGGCGAGGTCAACCATTTCATCGTGGAGTCCGAGTACCCGGACTGGGCGGCCTACGGGCGCGAGAATGAAGCCTTCTTCTCAGACGCCAAGATCATGGCCCACTTCCGCAGCGGGGTCGAACTGTCCGAGACGGGTGAGCTCCCCTGGAGCGAGGCTGAGGAGGAAGCTCCGAATCTGGCCTGACTCCGGAGCGGGTGACGGGAATCGAACCCGTGTAAATAGCTTGGAAGGCTACCGCACTACCACTGTGCTACACCCGCGACGCGCATTGATGTTACTGAGTGGCCCGTGCGGGCTTCGAACCCGCGATCTCCGGCTTGAAAGGCCGGCGTCCTAGTCCACTAGACGAACGGGCCAGAGGGGTTGGGAGGTGGTGGGCGGCGACGGGATCGAACCGCCGACCTCTAGCATGTCAAGCTAGCGCTCTCCCAGCTGAGCTAGCCGCCCGGTTCAGCCGAGCCCCTATTCTAAGCTCGTGCCCTCAGCCATCGGCAGGCCCGCGCGCCGGCGCGAGGATCCCCGGCTGATCACTGGCCGGGGCCGCTATTCGGGCGACATCCGCCTCGACGGCCTGGTCCACCTGGCCGTGGCCAGGTCGCCCCTTCCCCACGCCCGCATCACCAGCATCGACCTCGCTCCAGCCCAGGCGGTGCCCGGCGTGGTTGCCGCCTGGACCGCCGCCGACCTTCCGGACACCGCCCGCGAGTTCGCCGACTGGGTGCCCCGCGGCATGAAGACACGCGCTCGGCCGGTGCTCGCCGCCGAGGAGGTGAACCACGTCGGCGATCCCCTCGCCGTCGTGGTCGCAAGCGACGTCTATACGGCGCGCGACGCGGCCGATGCGGTCTTCGCCGACCTCGATCCGCTGCCCGCGGTGGGAACCGTCGACGCCGCGCTGGCGGACGGGGCGCCGCTGGTCCATGACGATCTCGGCTCCAACGTGATGGGCAGCTCCAAGCGTGCCTACGGCGACATCGAGGCGGCCTTTGCAGGCGACTCGATAGCCATCCGGGAGCGCTTCAAGCTGGCCCGGATCTGCGGCGCCGCCATGGAGCCCCGCGCCGTGACCGCGACCTTCGACGGCAAAAAGCTGACCGTCTGGACCTCGACCCAGCACACCTACGGCGTCCGCGACCGGCTGGCCGACATGCTGGGCCTTGAAAAGGAGCGGGTCGAGGTGCTCGCCGAGGACGTCGGCGGCGGCTTCGGACCGAAAGCCACCTCTTACCCGGAGGAGATCCTGGTCGCGCTCGCCGCGCTGCGGCTCCAAAAGCCGGTCCGCTGGACGGCCACTCGCAGCGAGGACACCACCACGACAGTCCACGCCCACGGCAGCAGCTTCGACCTCGAGCTCGCGGCCGGCCCTGACGGCCGCCTGCGGGGACTGCGCGGCCGCCTCTGGCACGACGTCGGCGCCTATCCCGCCTCGGGCAGCAACCAGCCCAGCCTGATCACCGCGCACATGGTCTCGGCCTACCACCTGCCGGCCATGAAGGTCGACTACGACCTGGTCCTCACCAACACGGCTTCGACCGGCTTCGTGCGCGGCGGAGGCCGCCCGCTCGGCAACTTCGCCATCGAACGCCTGATGGATCGGCTGGCCCGCCGGCTCGACCTCGATCCGGCCGAGATCCGGCGCCGGAACCTGGTCCAGCCGGAGGAGATGCCCTATTCGACCGGGTTGAAGGACGTCATCTATGACGCCGGCGACTACCCCCGCCTGCTGGAGACCGCCCTCGAGCGGGGCGGCTACGGGGAGCTGCGCAAACGCCAGCGGGAACCACGCCAGGGAAAGCTGCTCGGCGTCGGCCTCGCCTGCTGCGTGGAATCGAGCGGCTGGGGCACCGAGCCCGCCCGCCTGCGGGTTGAGAAGGACGGCGGGGCCCACCTCTTCATCGGTTCGACACCGCAGGGCCAGGGGCACCTGACCGCGGCCGCCCAGGTCCTCGCCGACCGGCTGGGCTGGCCGGAAGACCGGATCGAGGTCACCGCCGGCGACACCGGAGCCGTGAGCTGGGGCCAGATGACCGCCGGCAGCCGGACGGCCGTCCAGGTCGGCAATGCCACGGCGCTGGCCGCCGGTTCGGCCCGCCGCTGGCTGCTCGAGCACGCCGCCGAGACCCTGGAGGCGAACCCGGCTGACCTGGTCCTGGAGGACGGCGTCATCAGCGTCAAGGGGACGCCGAGCTCGTCTTTGCCCGCAGCCGACGTGCTGCCCGCCGCCGGCCTGGAAGTCGTCGAGACGTTCGAGCCTGAGCTGGCCAACGCCTACTCGAGCGGCTGCCACCTGGCGGTGGTGGAGGTCGACCCGGAGACCGGCGGCGTCGACATCGTCCGCTACGTGATCGTCCACGACACCGGCCAGGCGATCAACCCGCTGCTGGTCGACGGCCAGCTCCACGGCGGCTACGCCCACGGCCTCGGCTACGCCCTCTTCGAGGAAGCCGTCTACCAGCCCGACGGTGGGTTCCAGAGTGCCAGCTTCCTCGATTACACGATAGCCAGCGCGCCAGAGTTGAGCATCACGCCCGAGCTGGTCTCGCTGGGAACGCCCACCCCCCATAACCCGGAGGGCTTCAAGGGCGCCGGCGAGAGCGGCACCATCCCGGCTCCGGCCGCCATCGCCAATGCCGTCGAGGATGCGATCCGGCAGCTCCGCCCGGAAGCGGTGGTACGCGAGCTGCCGATCACTCCCGCCCGCCTGTTCGAGACCCTGGGCTGACCGGCGAGGCGCTCCCGCCCCCGCCGGCCCCGTCGCTGGCCAGCTGGCGCCGGAACCTGGCCGTGCTCTGGTTCGCTCAGTTCACCGCCATCTTCGGCTTCTCCTTCGCCTTTCCCTTCCTCCCGCTCTACATCAAGTCCCTGGGCGTCGCGGATCCGCACGAGCTGGCCCTCTGGACGGGTGCCGCGGGCGGTGCCTCGGGTTTCGCGCTCGCGCTCCTGAGCCCCGTTTGGGGCCTGCTCGCCGACCGCTATGGACGCAAGCCGATGCTGATCAGAGCAATGGTGGGAGGCGGCGTGACCGTGGGTCTGATGGCCTTCGCCCGGGGTCCGCTCGACCTGGTCTTCCTGCGGCTGCTGCAGGGAGCGTTCTCCGGCACGGTCGCGGCCACGACCACGCTGGTGGCGACCGGCACCCCCCGAGCAAGGGTCGGCTGGGCGATGGGCATCCTGAGCTCGGCGGTCGCGCTGGGCAGCGCGGTGGGCCCGTTCGCCGGCGGCCTGGCGGCAGGGAGGATCGGCCTGCGCAACACCTTCCTGGCGGGCGGACTGCTGCTCCTGCTGGCCGTGGCCCCGGTCATCCTGGCCGTCCGCGAAGCTCCCTTCCAGCGGCCGGCTCGAGGCAGCCTCGGCGTGCTCCCCAGCCTCCGCGCGGCCGGCGGCGGCAGCCTGGCCGCCATCGCCGTCCTGCTCGCAGCGCAGACCCTGCTCCAGCTCGCTTTCAGCGGGGCCCAGTCCGTCATCCCGCTCAAATTGATCGCGATCGTCCCGCACGACACGGCGACCGTGACCGGGCTCGCCTTCGGCGTTGCGGGAGTCGCCAGCGCCACGGCCGCCGTCCTCTACAGCCGGGTCGCCGCCCGCACTGGCTACCGCCGCCTGGCCGCCGCCACCGCGACCCTCGCCGCCGGCGCGCTGGCGCTGCTGGGGGTGGCGCCAGGCGTCGCGCTGGTCATCCTGGCGACAACGCTCACGGGCTTCTGCTTCGGCACCATCGGTCCAGCCACCTCCGCCATGCTCGGCCTCGAGGCGCCGGTGGCTGTCCAGGGCCGCATCTTCGGCCTCAGTGCCAGTGCAACCGCTCTCGGTTTCGCCCTCGGCCCGCTCCTGGGTGGCACGATGGCCGGCGTGGTCAGCGTCTCCGCCGCCCTCTTCACGACCGCCGGGGTCGCGCTTCTCCTCGGCGTCCTGCTGAGCGCCGCCGCTCGGGAACCACAGCGATGAGGCCGCTGCTGGCGATGGCTGCCGTCCTGCTCCTGGCCGGCTGCGGCAATTCGGGAGACACGGGCCAGACGACGAGCTCCGGCAGCCCAACCCCTTCCGCATGCCAGAATCGAGATCGGACCCACGTGATGTCGATGACCTCTCCCCCAGCCCAGACGATCGACCGCGGCAAGAGCTACACGGCCACGCTGCGGACCGCCCGCGGCGACTTCAAGATCACGCTCGACCCGAACGCCGCGCCGGTCACCGTCAACAACTTCGTGTTCCTGGCGCAGCAGCGCTTCTACGACTGCCTGACGTTCCACCGCCGCGTGGAGGGCTTCGTACTCCAGGGCGGCGACCCCAGCGGCGACGGCACCGGCGGGCCCGCATACAAGCTGCCCAACGAGGCCAACCCCGCCCCCTGGAAGACCGGCTCGGTGGGAATGGCTTCCAGCCCGGCCGGCATCAACGGCTCCCAGTTCTTCGTGCTGCTCGGGGACGCGCCGCACCTGGCCGGCGGCGCCTACAACCACTTCGGAGTCGTCAGCCAGGGCATGGAAGTGGCGCAACAGATCCAGATCGGCGACCAGATCCTTGGCATCGACATAACCGTCCAGTGAGGTTCACCGGGCTCCTCCTGCTAGTGCTGGGGTTGCTTGGCGCCTGCGGCTACGCGCCGCCGGCTCCGAAGGGGCAGGCCGTGGTGACGGCGGGCTCGCCGAGCCCGGTCGCGGGCGCGGACGACTTCAACGCCGGGGCGGGCAAGACGCCGGTGACCCTTCCCGACGGCCTCCAGTACATCGACCTCCTCATCGGCGCCGGCCAGATGCCCCAGAAGTGCTCGAACCTGACCATGCACTACACCGGCTGGCTCAGCACCGGGAGCAAGTTCGACTCCAGCCGGGACCGCAACCAGCCCTTCACCTTCGAGATCGGCGCGGGCCAGGTCATCAAGGGCTGGGACGAGGGCATCCAGAGCATGCGGACGGGCGGGAAGCGGAAGCTGACCCTCCCACCGGCACTGGGCTACGGCTCCTCGGCCCAGGGTTCCACGATCCCGGCCAACTCGACGCTCGTGTTCGTGGTCGAGCTGATCAGCGTCCAGCCGGGGCCGAGTCCCGCCGCCGACGGGTCCTGCCCGGTGCCCTCGCCCTCCCCCTCGCCCTAGAAGCCGAACACGTGGGCGACGGGGTTGCCGGTCGAGGCGACGATCACCCAGTAGAGGATTCCGTAGAGGAAGACCCAAACGATGTCGACGAAGTGCCAATAGATGGCGCCGGCGGCGACCCCGACATGGTGCTGGGCGCTGAACTGGCCGCCCAGCGCCCGAGCCAGGACGATGACTAGAAAGATCAGGCCGCCCAACACGTGCAGCCCGTGGAAGCCGGTCATCGTGAAGAAGGCCGTCGCGAACTCGTTTGCGGTGAAGGTGCGGAAAACCTCGGCACGCAGGAACTCGTAGACCTGGCCGATCTCGAACCCAGTGCCCAGGACGATCGTCACCACGAGCCAGCTGATGAACCGGCGCCGGTTGCCCGCCTGGATCGCCAGGTGGCTGATGTGCATCGTCACGCCACTCGATAGCAGGACAACCGTGTTGACCGCCGGCACCGGGATCGGCTCGACCGGTGTGAAACCCCCCGGAGGCCAGTGGGTGTGAGATGAAGCCAGGTAGAAGTAGGTGGCGAAGAGGCTTCCGAAGAACATGATCTCGGAGGCCAGGAAGATGTACATGCCCATCATTCCCGGCGCCAGGCGTGGGTGTTCGGGCGCGCGCTCGCGAGGAAGGGCGGCTACCGCCATCTATTCGCGGTGCGTCTCGACGCCGTGGGCCTCGCCGTGGGCGCCTTCGTCCTCGGCCGGGTAGAGGCGGACGTCCTCCAGCATCCAGCCACCAACGCCGAGCACGAAGAGGAACACGCCGATCACGGCCAGGATGATCCGGACGACCGGTAGCAGCGGCACCGCGGCCAGGCCGGCGAAGAGGAGGCCGGCGCAGACCACGATCGGCCAGTGGCTGGACGGGAAGACGTGGATGCCTAGCTCGTGCGCGCGCTGGCGGAAGTCGACCACGAGCACCGTCTCCTCAACCGGGAGCTCGTCGTCCCACTGGTGGACGCGCATGCGAGAGGAGTCGTGCAGGCGCCAGGTGCGATAGGCGCGGCCGGCCGCCTCAGCGTTGGGCCAGAGGCGGTAAGCGCAGTTCCGGCAGAACCAGCCGAAGCGAGCCGTCCAGAGCCCGCACCGGGGGCAGTCCAGACCGACGGCGGGGTTCAAGACGTCGACGAACTCGACTGTCCTCGCCTTCACTGAAGCCGATTCTACCAAGGCCCATCCTGGCCTCGGCTGGGCCGGCGACGGACTTCAACCCGCCCTTCTAAAATTGCTGCCTGGATGCGTTTCAGCCTCCGCCACGTCATCCTGGCCGCCTGGATCGCGCTTCCCGCCGCGCTGGCCGCCGCCCAACCGGTGTTCGCGGCCGGCGGGACCAGCTGGATCTTCCCGAACCCGGTCTCGCCGAACGGTGAGCGGATCTACCAGCTCTACCAGTGGATCACCATCCCGGCGGTCATCGTCTTCCTGGGGGTTGAGATCGGCCTCCTCTACATCATCTTCAGGTTCCGGCGCCGCGGCCCGGACCACGTGGGGAAGCCGGTGCACGGCAACGTGCCGCTGGAGATCGCCTGGTTCATCGCGCCGACCCTCATCGTGGCGCTGATCGCCACGCTCTCCTTCCTCGAGCTCCAGCAGGACTTCCAGAAGCCCACCGACGCCGAGACCCAGATGAACATCACGGTCACGGGCACCCAGTTCACCTGGTTCTACGACTACCCGGACAACGGCGGCCTGCGAGCTCGCGACACCATGGTCGTGCCCACGGACACCTTCGTCCGGCTGACCTTCGAGTCGACTGACGTCATCCACTCCTGGTGGGTCCCGGCCATCAGCGGGAAAACCGACGCCGTGCCCGGCTACCAGAACTTCAGCTGGCTCAAGATCAGCTCCAGCAAGCTTTCGGACTGCGGCGGCGGCAGCGGCGACCACACCCAAACGGGCTGCAAGTGGCACGGCGAGTGCGCGGAGCTCTGCGGCGTCGGCCACTTCGGGATGCAGATCGACGTCGAAGCCATGCCCCAATCGGACTTTCAGGCCTGGGTGGCGAAGCAGCAGGCGGCGTCCCGCCAGCCCTCGCCGAAGGCCAGTCCGTCACCGAAAGGACCCTGAGGTAGAGTGAGGCCAGAGTTGAAATGGCGACCGTAGCGAAGCCCGCGGCCCCGGTTCTCCCAGCCGAGTACGACCGCACCTTCTGGAGCCCGATCACCAGCTGGCTCACGACCACCGATCACAAGCTGATCGCGCAGATGTACATGTTCACGGGCTTCATGTCGTTCATCGTGGCCGGCATCTTCGCGCTCCTGATGCGCGTCCAGCTCTCGGTTCCGAACAACACCTTCATCGGTGACCACGAGATCTACAACCAGCTGATGTCGGCGCACGGGACCACGATGATCTTCTTCTTCACGATCCCGATGATGACCGGGGTCATGAACTACTTCGTGCCCCTGATGGTGGGCGCGCGCGACATCGCCTTCCCGCGCGTCAACGCGCTCGGTTACTGGCTGATCCCGGTCTCGATCTTCATCTACTACGCGGGCTTTTTCATCCCCAACAACTTCGCCAGCGGCGACCCCAGCCTGGCCAACGCCGGCTGGACCGGCTACCCGCCGCTCTCCGACCTGAAGTACAACGGGAGCGTCGGCATCGACCTCTGGTGCGTGAGCATCACCATCCTCGGCCTGAGCTCGATCATGGCCGCGGTCAACTTCCTGACCACGATCCTGGCCCTGCGCGCGCCGGGGATGAAGCTCACGCGGCTGCCCCTTTTCGTATGGGCGTCGATCTCAAC
>Ga0209059_1000473_pt1 | contig 18533 bp, 20 predicted proteins | sample GraSoiAngelo_151_FD_186165 | JGI IMG/M metagenome (GOLD analysis project Ga0209059, IMG submission 186165) | Grasslands soil microbial communities from the Angelo Coastal Reserve, California, USA - 14_1009_12_20cm (SPAdes) (version 2) | ecosystem: Environmental > Terrestrial > Soil > Grasslands ...
GCTCGGCGCTGGCTCGGTGTACCTCCCCGCCGCCGCGAGCGCGCCGCTGCGGATGAGTCCGCGGACTTGAGCTATCGCGTAGCAGGACTCTCTCTGACGAGGTCTGTCAGCGCCGGATCGCCGCTTCGCGCCCTCGTGTCGAGCTGATCCCAGGTGCATTGCTTCGGATCCTTATCGGGACGGAAACGGACGAACCGCGTGCCGTGACGGAAGCGCTCCCCTTCGAGCTTGTCGAAGCGGATCTCGCAGACGATCTCCGGACGGACCTCGTGCCAGGGCAGGTCGCGTCCTTGCGACCAACGCGACCCGCCACCGGGAATGCGCCCGACGATGTCGCCCGCGAACTGCTTCGCAAACGTGCCCTCCTCTTCCAGAAGCGGTGGCAGCAGCTTCTGCAGCTGTGGCTCGAGGTCCGCGCCGATGCCGGAGGTATGTCCCACAAAATCAAGCGTCCCATCCGGCCGATACAAGCCAAGTAGGATCGACGCGATGCGGTTGCCGCTCGTGCGGTAGCCGACGATCACACAGTCGATCGTTCGGTGGTGCTTGACTTTCTGTACGGCGTCACGTGAGCCAGGCATGTATGGAAGGTCGGTGCGTTTCGCGACGATGCCGTCCAAGCCGAGCACCTCGAGTCGCTCCAGCCACATGTTGGCCTTCTCGACATCGCGCGTGATCTCCGAGAGCTCGAAGCCCTTCACGTTCCTTTCGAGGAACGCGCGGCGCTCCGCGAGCGGCCTTCCGTGTAGCGGCTCGCCGTTCCACAGGAGCACGTCGAAGGCGATGAATCGTGCCGGTGTTTCCGCCGAAAGCTTGCGGATACGCGATTCGGCCGGATGCAAGCGCAGCTGCATGAGGTCGAACTCGAGTCGCCCTTCCTGCTCGATGACGATCTCTCCGTCGAGCGCTGAGTGCGGCGGCATCGTCTCGCCGAGCGGTCGCAGCTCGGGGAAGTAGCGGAGCAGCGGTCGGCCGTTGCGGCTCCAAAGACCGAGCGCACCGCCGTCGTTCTCGAGCACGCCGCGAAAGCCGTCCCACTTCGGCTCGTACCAGATGTTCGGACCGACCGGGATCTTCTCGACGAGCAAGGCTTCCTGCGGCGGGAACGGCACGTTCATCCCCGCGGGCGAGACGATCTGGTCGGCGCTCAGCCGACCCGACGACGGATGGCCGTTCGCAGATCGCGTGACTTTCACCGGTTCAGGTTACGGGACAAGAAGTGCGAGACGGGAGCGAGGTCCACCGGTGTTGCCGGACGGCGGACCTCGCCCGGGATGAGTGCTAGGGCCGCTTGTCTCTTATTTGGTGCGCTTTGCGAGGACAGCGTCCTTGGCCTGCTTGGCGATGCGGAATTTGAGCACGCGCTTCGCGGGGATCGAGATCGGCTGGCCGGTCGCAGGATTTCGTCCCATGCGAGCCTTCCGGTCGACGATCACGAGCTTGCCAACGCCGGGGATCGTGAAGCCGCTCCGCGCTTCCTTGTACGCGAGTCCGGCGAGCTCATCGAGGAACTGCCCTACTTGCTTCTTGGTCAGACCGGTCTTTTCCGACAGCCGATTCAGGGTCTCCGACTTTGAGATCCCAGCCACGTATTCCTCCAGTGCGTTCTCTCCGGTTATGCGTTCGCGCGCATTCTGCACGAACGCACAAGAGCGCATGATGCGACGGTGACTCTAAAACTTGTGGACGACCCGCCGGACCGGCCCGCGTGGCTCCGCCAGACCATCCGCGTCGTCCTCGATGCGACCGCAACCGAGCGGCACCGCCTCCTCGCACGGGTCGCGGCGGCGCCCGAGGCGGAGCTCGTTCGCGGATCGGACGAGGACTGGGGGCTCGGTCAGGTGGCGACCCACCTCCTCATCGTCGAGCGCGGCGCCGCCCTGATCGGACTGAGGCTCGCGCAAGCCGCCGACCCTGGCCCCACGGGCCAGCCGCGGCCGGCCGTGGCCGCCGTTACGCGAGCTGGGATCGCAAGCCTGGCCGAAAAGGTGGCTGCGGCGGCGGCTCGCCTGGTGGCCGAGTTTCCCGCCGAACCCGACGTCCGGACGGTGGCGCGCCATCCCTTCTATGGGGATTTGAATTGTTTTGGCTGGCTCCTCATGCTGCCAAATCACTACAAAGCCCACCTGGCAGCGCTCGACGCGGGGCAGCCAAGCGCGCTCTAGGGGAGGTTCGGATGGCAACCCAGACCGATCGGCGAACGGCGCTCGAGACCTTCGCGACCGAGGGCCGGTCGTTCCCGCCGCCCAAGGAGTTCGCCGCGAAGGCGAACGTGCGGGACCCCAAGATCTACGAGCGCGCCGACAGGGACTTCGAGGGCTTCTGGGCCGAGCAGGCGCGCACGCTGCTCTGGCGCAAGCCGTTCACAAAGGTCCTCGAGTGGGAAGCCCCGTACGCGAAGTGGTTCATCGGCGGGGAGCTCAACATCAGCGAGAACTGCCTCGACCGCCACGTCAAGGCCGGGAAGGGCAGCCAGGTCGCCTACTACTGGGAGGGCGAACCTGGCGACAGCCGCAAGCTCACGTTCAAAGATCTCCTCGACCTGACCTGCCGGGCGGCGAACGCGCTCAAAGAGCTAGGTGTCCGCAAGGGCGACCGTGTCGCGATCTACATGCCGATGATCCCTGAGCTGCCCGCGGCGATGCTCGCTTGCGCGCGGATCGGCGCGCCCTTCACCGTGGTGTTCGGCGGCTTCTCGGCAGAGGCGCTCGCCGGTCGGATCAACGACTCCGAGGCAAAGGTACTCGTCACCGCCGACGGGGGGTACCGGAAGGGCAACGTCGTCCCGCTAAAGAAGAACGCCGACGACGCGGTCGCTCAGACCACGACGATCGAGAAGGTGCTCGTCGTCAAGCGCACCAAGCAGGATGTTCCCTGGACGAGCGGCCGGGACATGTGGTGGCACGAGATCGTCGACCGCCAGAAGTCGGAGTGCCCGGCGGAATCGCTCGACAGCGAGCACATGCTCTATCTGCTTTATACGTCCGGCACGACCGCGAAGCCGAAGGGCATCGTGCACACCACCGCCGGCTACCTCGCGGGCGTGGCCGCGACGCACAAGATGATCTTCGACGTCAAGGACGACGATGTGTACTGGTGCGCGGCGGATATCGGCTGGGTCACCGGACACAGCTACATCGTCTTCGCACCGCTGGCCAACGGGACCACCGGCGTGATCTACGAGGGTGTCCCGGACTTCCCGGACAAGGATCGCTGGTGGTCGGTCATCGAGAAATACAAGGTCTCGATCCTCTACTGCGCGCCGACCGCGATCCGCACATTCATGAAGTGGGGGTCAGAGTTCCCCGAGAAGCACGACGTCCGTTCCCTGCGGCTCCTCGGAACAGTCGGCGAGCCGATCAACCCCGAGGCGTGGCTCTGGTATCACGAAAACATCGGCGGGAAACGCTGCCCGATCGTGGACACGTGGTGGATGACGGAGACCGGGATGATCCTGATCAATCCGCTTCCCGGCCTCACCACGTGCAAGCCCGGGAGCGCGACCTTCCCGTTCCCGGGCGTCAAGGCCGACGTCCTGGACGAGGATGGCAAATCCGTGCCGCTCGGCGGTGCCGGGTACCTTGTCATCACGCGGCCATGGCCCGCAATGCTCCGCGGCATCTACAAAGACGACAAGCGCTATCGCGAAACGTACTGGAGCCGCTACCCGGGGAAGTTTCTTGCCGGCGATGGGGCGCGCCGCGACAAGGAAGGCTATTTCTGGCTCATGGGCCGGGTCGACGACGTGATGAAGATCTCCGGTCACCGTATCTCGACGACGGAGGTCGAATCGGCGCTCGTGTCACACCCGAAGGTCGCCGAAGCGGCCGTGATCGGCCGCGAGGACCCGGTGACGGGTCAGGCGATCTTCGCCTTCGTCACGCTCCGTGGCGGCAACGAAGGCAACGAGGCCTTATCGAAGGATCTTCGCGAGCACGTGGTCAAGGCGATCGGCTCGATCGCTCGTCCGAAGACCGTCATGTTCACGCCCGAGCTTCCCAAGACCCGCTCGGGGAAGATCATGCGTCGGCTCCTCCGAGACATCGCCAACGGGCAGCCGCTCGGCGACACGACCACACTCGCGGACGCGACGGTCGTCGACTCGATCCGCACCGCGAGCGCGTCTGGCAAAGAGGAGTAGCTGCTAAGGCGGCGCGCATCGTAAGGGCGGCCTATTGGTCTGGCGCGACGCGCACCCGCGGGTGGCACGGGGGAGAGGGTCGCGTACGAGCCGTTTGGCCGGCCGCGTCGCCGGCGTACGGTCCTCTCAGCGGCGCAGCGGACCGGTAGGCGAGGGCGCGACCCCGACCCCGGGACAGGCCCCGCGGGCGCGCAGCGGCTCCATGCAGTGAAGGCCGCAATTGACGATGCGCAAAGAAAGCCGTAGACCACGGCGCTAATCGGTTTTCGCCTCAGGGTTGGGGGGAGGTGACCGGCCAGGTAAGCGACCGGCGCGCGACCGCTTCCGTTCGATCTTTACGTCGCGTCGTCAATCAAGGAGGGGCAAGTTGACAACAAGGACGGCCACCGCCGTCAGGGCGACGAGGCCAACCTATGGGCTTCCGTTCGTCATCACCGCGGCGTCGGCCGGCACGATCATCGAGTGGTACGACTTCTATCTCTACGCGACTCTCACCCCGTTCCTCGCGCCGATCTTCTTCCCGAGCGACAACCCGACCGCGTCGGCTCTTGCGGCGTTCGCCGCATACGCCGCAGGCTTCCTCGTTCGGCCGTTTGGTGCGGTCTTCTTTGGGGCGCTTGGGGACATCATCGGCCGCAAATACACCTTCCTCGTCACGATCACGGTGATGGGACTCGCGACGGTGCTCGTCGGACTGCTGCCGACGCACGCGCAGATCGGCATCGCGGCAGGAATCATCCTCGTGATCCTGCGGCTCGCCCAGGGGCTCGCGCTCGGCGGCGAGTACGGCGGCGCGGCGATCTACGTCGCCGAGCACGCACCCGACAACAAGCGCGGTCTCTACACGTCGTGGATCCAGACCACCGCGACTGTCGGCTTCTTCCTGGCCCTCGCGATCATCCTGTTCTTCCGCACGAACATGGCGCCGGCGGACTTCGCGTCACAGGGTTGGCGCTACCCGTTCTGGATCTCCGCCGTCCTTGTGGTTCTCGCGCTGTACATCCGCATCCGACTTCAGGAGACACCGCTCTTCGCGCGGCTCAAGGAGTCGAAGCAGACCGTCACCGGCACCGGCAACTGGGCCAGCGAGGCGTTCAGCGGCCGCAAGGTCGGGACGATCGCGCTCGTGCTCCTTGGGCTCACCGCGGGGCAAGGCGTCGTCTGGTACCAAGGCCAGTTCCAAGCGAACTTCTTCATGACCACGTACCTGAAGCTGACCTTCACGCAGTCCTACACGATCATGCTGTGGGCGGTCGCGCTGGGAACGCCCTTCTTCCTGTTCTTCGGCTGGCTCTCGGACCGGATCGGAAGGAAGGTCATCATCCTCGCCGGATGCCTCATTGCCGCGATCACCTATCTACCGATCTACCACGCCATGACCGACGCCGCGAACGTCACGCGCGACGCCACTGGCCTCATCACCAAGGCGGATCCGAACACACCAGTCTTGATCGCTCTGGTATGGATTCAGGTGATCTACGTCACGATGGTGTACGGGCCGATCGCGGCGTTCCTCGTCGAATACTTCCGTGCGAAGGTCCGCTACACGTCACTTTCGATCCCGTACCACTTCGGGAACGGCTGGTTCGGAGGCATGCTCCCGCTGCTCTTCACTGCGCTGGTCGGAGCGACCTACCCGGAGGGGAGCAAGTCCTACGTGCCGTTCCTCACCAACTTCTTTGGGCTGCCGATCAAGACGAATTGGGACCTGCGCGCGTTCAACAGCACGAACGATCCCAACGGCAACCCCTATCTCGGCCTCGCCTACGTCATCACGGTCGCGCTCATGACCGTGGTCATCGGAACGCTGTTCCTCCGCGAGCCACGCGGCGCGAAGATCTGGAGCGAGGTCGGCGGTGAAGAGCCGGGCCTCATGACCGAAGCGACGCCCGCGGACTAGCCATTGAGGGCTTTGCCCTCACACCGGCGGCATGAACGGAGGGAGGCCACGGCCTCCCTCCTTTTCTATTTCAGCTGCAGCCTGTTTGCGCGCTCTTCTTCGGCGCGCTCTCGGTCGAGGCCCGTGCGCGCGGACCAGGACTCCCAACCCTCCCAGTTGGCCATGAAGAACGTGTAGCAGACGACGTACGTCGCAGCGAGAATGCAGAAGGTCGCGCCGAGCATGAGAAAGGAGCCGACCGGATCGCCCGTGCCCATGGCCGCTAGCCTACGGCGAGCGCCATGCCGGATGGATCAGCCGAGCGTCTTCTCGAGCTGCACGTGTGCGGGCAGGGTCTGATAACCGAGCGTCGCGTTGATCCCGCGCATGGCCTTGTTCGGTTCGTCGTTCGTCGTGAGCATTGCGCGCAGCCCTTTCGCCTTCCCTCGCGACAGCGCCTCCACCTTGAGGGCCGTCGCGACGCCCCGCCCGCGGTACTCGCGGGCCGTCCCGGTCATCCACGTGTACGCGTCCTGCTCCTGGCGCCGGCCACTCTGCGTGAAGCCGGCGATCACGTCGCCGTCGTATGCGATCAGCGAGAGGTCGTAGAGGGCCTGGCCGCTCTCGAATGACATCTTGCGGAAGCGCTCGTACGGCATCGGCTCGAGCCGCGTCGCAAATGGGATGTCATCCCACATCGGGCCCTGCGCCTCGAAGAGCGCGCGGTAGAACGACTCGAGTCCGTCATGGTCGAGGCCATCCATCATCTCGCCGAAGGTGCGCATGACGATCCCCGACGCTCGAACTTTCTTCACGCGCTCGGCAAACCGCGCTGGGTCGAACGTCGCGAGCTCGACATACGCCTCGATCCGACGGCCGATCTCGCGGTATCCGCGCTCGCTCGCCCACGCAAGCGCGTCGGGGTGCGCCGCGCTCGCTCCGGAGAGGAACCGCGGCGCACCGCGGCTCCGCGCCACGCCCTCGACCTCGTCGAGGAGCGCACTGCCGATGCCCTTTCGGCGGTCCGTTCGCGCGACGCCGACGCCGCCGTTCTGCGCCCCGTCAGGATGCCGCATCATCGAGCCGGCGCCGACATTCGCCGATCCAACCACCCGACCGGCGTCGTCCTCGACGACGATCCGGTACTGCGTTTCGTCGGGTGCCATCCGTTCCCACATGCGCCACTCTTCGGCGCTCTGCTGTTCCATGCGGTGCGACCACGAGTTCCTCTCTTCGACGAGCGGCTCGCGGTCGGAGTCACGGAACGGCCGTGCGCGGTACCCCTTGGGCAGCCTGGTGCTGACGCGTTCCGCATCCTCCGCGATCACGTGGCGGACGATAGGGAAGCGCCGTGGTCGGTCAAATGTCAGTTCGACACACAACCGTCACAAGGCTGTACGTCGCCCGATGACAGCAAGCGACCAATGGCACCGGTCTTGCGCCCGCTTTTGCCGGCACCGTCGCTCGATGCCGAAGGAGGCGATACGGATGGACGACAAGATCGAGGGCAAGTGGGACCAAGGCAAAGGCAAGGTCAAAGAAGAGGTCGGCAAGCTTGGCGGCGACAAGTCGACGGAGCTTGGCGGCAAGGTTGACCAGGGCAAGGGCAAGCTGAAGGAAGGCCTCGGCAACCTAAAGGAAGGCCTCCACGACGACGAGCGCGTCGAAGAGTAGAAATCCTCGCTAGAAACAGACCCGAGAGCACAATGTGACCGTGCGCTCGGGTCTTTATTTGCTGCTCGGACTCGCCCTCTTTGCGGCGACCGATGCGCCACCGGCGCCGACCACGGCCGCGCGCGAGCTTCCGGCGCCGATCCTTGTTGCAGCTGCCGACGACGAGGTGACGGTCAACGTGCTCGAGCTCTTCTGCCGCAGCTGCACCGAGAAGATCCTCAGCGGTTGCCGCGACATCTACGGCGTGACCGCGGTGGACGTCGACCGCAAAGACAAGCTGATGACGCTCCATTTCGTGTCGTCGGTCACAACGCGCGACCGCGTCCTCGCGGCCGTCGATCGCGTGGTCGCCACCATCCCCTGACCTTTCGCCGCAGGCTCGTCGAGCATCACGCCGACCCGATCGGCCATCTGGTGGGTCTCCTGTCGGGCGGCGTCCCACGCGTTCGGGACGGCTGCTTCCTCTATGTGAGCGATCGGGGCCTCGCGCACCTCATCCTCACGCTGCGAGGATTCGGCGCGATCACATTTGGACATGTCATCGTCTCGAACGTCGAGCCAACGGCGGCCGTATGGCGCCACGAGCTCCGGCACGTCGCGCAGTACGAGCGGATCGGTCTTGCGTTCTTACCGCTCTATCTCTGGTTTCGCGCAACGCGCGGCTATCGCGATCATCCGTTGGAGCGTGATGCAGCCGAAGCCCCTAGGCTCCTTCGGTAGTGCCCACGTTCGACCTCGCGATCCTCGGTGGCGGACCCGGCGGGTACGTCGCCGCACTTCACGCGGGCGCGAAGGGCGCGAAGGTCGCGGTCGTCGAGCGCGATCGCGTTGGGGGTACCTGCGTCACGGTCGGGTGCATTCCCTCAAAGGCATTGCTCGATTCGAGCCATGCCTACTGGCTCACGACCCACGGCGAGGAACACGGCATTCACGTCGATGGAGCGCGGTTCGTTCTTTCGCAGGCGGTCGCGCGCAAGGACCGCGTCGTGGCGCAGCTCGTGTCCGGGATCGAGGCACTCTTCAAAGGGCGCAAGGTCGAGCTGTTCAAGGCCGACGGGACGCTCGTGTCGCCGACCCAGATCCGCGCCGGCGACCAGATGATCGACGCGAAGGCCGTCATCGTCGCAACAGGATCCAAGGTGGGCGTTCCTCCGATCAGGGGGCTCGCCGAGGCGAAGCCACTCGATAACGTCAGCGCGCTCGCGCTGACCGAGATACCGAAGCGGCTCGTCGTGATCGGCGCCGGCGCGATCGGACTGGAGCTTGGCACGTTCTTCGCCGAGATCGGCTCAGCGGTGACGATCCTCGAGATGCTGCCGCAGCCGATCGCCTACGCGGACGCCGAGATCGTGCGCGTTCTCGTCCGGACACTCGAGCCGCGCGGCGTGAAGGTGCAGACGAACGCCAAGGTGACCGAGGTCGTGCGCAGCGCGGCTGGGATCGTCGTCACCGCGGAGATCGATGGCAAGCAGGAGTCCTTCGAAGGGGATCAGCTCCTGCTCGGGGCGGGCCGGATCGCGAACCTCTCCGGTGTCGAGCAGGCCGGCCTTGCGACGAACCGCCTCGGCATCACGGTCGATGACCGCATGCGCACGAACGTCGGCGGCGTGTGGGCCATCGGGGACTGCATCGGTGATCCGCGATCGCCGAAGCTCGCCCACGTCGCGTTCACACAAGCGGAGGTGGCGGTCGACACGATCCTCGGCGAGAACGCGGTGATGGACTACGACGTCGTGCCCAATGTGGTGTACACGCACCCCGAGGTCGCCCAGGTCGGCTTCACCGAGGCGCAGGCCAAGGAGAAGTACGGTGCGGAAACAAAGGTCGCGCGCTACAACTTCCGCGCCTCTGGTCGTGCCCTCGCGCTCGGGGAGTCCGACGGCTTGATGAAGGTCGTGACCATCGGAAAGGAACAGCGGATCATCGGCGTGCACATCGTCGGGCCTCAAGCCAGCGAGCTGATCGCGGAGGCCGCTCTTGCCATGCGGCTGGAGGCGACCGTCGAGGACGTCGCGGCGACGATACACGCGCACCCGACGCTTGCCGAGACTTTCCGCGAGGCCATGCTCTCAGCGCTCGGGAGGCCGATCCACTCCGCTCGCTAGTCGCCCTTGAAGCGGACGTCGAGGACCGCGTCGCGCTCGTCCGCGCGGAGCTCGATCTCCGGCGCGCCGCGCTCACGGAGCCGCGCATACCGCCATTCCGCATCCGCGAGTTCCTTCGCGCCGAGGATCACGCTCGCGATCCCGCCAGCCCCATTCGCGTGTTGCGCCGCTGCGCCTTGCGGAACCCGCAGCTCCCTGGAGGTGAGGTCCTGAATGATGAACGGGAGGGGCGCCGAGAGGATCGCGGTGCGCCACTCGAGCCGGATCCCGTCAGGGCGAGTGCGACCACCCGTCGCCGACGAGCGCGTGACGATCTCCTTGAGTGCGAGGGTATCCGCGCCGAGGTCATCGGAGAGCAGCGCGAAGTCGGCGAATCCGCCGCCCTCCGCCGCGATCTTCCACCAGCGATGGCTCACCGCGCGGTCGAGGTCCGGGAAGGCCACGATCTCGAGGTAGCTGCCGTCGGCGAATGGTACGAGCGCGTTGTGCGTGAGTCCGTCGGCGTGCTTGCCACCCGGCGTGACAGTGAAACCGCGGCGCCGGTGATCCGCGACCGCCGCATCGAGATCGCGAGCCACGAGCACGACGTGGTCGAGCATGCGGATCATCCGGAATGGATAGCACGACGTGTCGGGGTATCGTCACCGCGTGGTCACGCGGGCCGTGAAGCTGCTCACGGACGAGCTCGAGGCTGCGTACGAGATGATCCGGAGTCGGGTCGAGGGTCTGACCGACGAAGAGTTCTTCTGGGAGCCGGTCAGGGGATGCTGGACGGTGCGACAAGACCGGCCAGGTCATTGGGCTCCTGACTACCCGGAACCGCCACATCCCGAGCCCCCACCGTTCACGACGATTGGCTGGAGGCTTGTCCACGTCGGCGAATGCAAGCTCATGTACCACGAGTACGCGTTCGGTCCCGCCAAGCTCACGTTCCCCGAAATCAACTCGACCCATACGGCGAAGGACGCGATCGCGCGGCTAGAAGAGGGGCATGCACTCCTGAGGCGCGATCTCGATGGACGTGACGACGCCGCGCTGGATCGCGAAGTACTCACGAATTGGGGCGAGCGCTGGCCGGCATGGCGGATCTTCTGGGCGATGATCGAGCACGACCTTCATCACGGCGGCGAGATCGGAGCCTTGCGTGACCTCTATCGAAGCCGTTGACCTCTGCGGGCCGTGCGAGAATCGGACTCGCATTCCGCGCTTAGAAGGCGCGTGCTCTATCCATTGAGCTAACGGCCCGTGGCTTCGTCCAATTATCCAAGAAGGCCACGTCAAACCGCAGCATCCGATGCATCACCATGTGCTTTCGTTTGAATCCGCCGCGTTCGCGCAGAGTCTTGCGCATGTGACAGTTCGCACAACGTAGTTCGCACTTGGCGATCTCTGCCAAGAGGGGCGGCGCCCAAGCTTTGGATATTGAAACCCAGGAATCGATCGAACTCCACGATCTCTAGTCCGGCCGCACGGTTACTTCCGTCCTGTGACGACTGCGCCCCGCAATATCGACATAACGGTCGTTCCACGCGTCTGCGTTGACTTGGCAGGAGCTGGGCTGGGCCAGCCGCTCACCAATCAAAGGAGGGGAAGCGGCGCTAGCGTCGGGGCGCACCGCGACATATGGACGACCGACGACGACTCTCGCTCGCTCTGGCGCTGACGATCTGCACGGTGGTCCTCGCAGGGACCCCAAGTCGCGCGGATGCGTCGATGTTCGCGATCCGCTCGCTCGACGGGAGGGGCAACAACGAGCTTCATCCGTCCTGGGGACGCGCGAACACGCTCTACCTGCGCCTCGCGCCGCCTGACTACCGCGACGGGATATCGCGCATGGAGGGCGGCCCATCGCCCCGGTATGTGAGCAACCGCGTCTTCAACGATGGGGGCCAGAACCTGTTCTCTGAGAACGGCGTCAGCCAGTGGGGCTGGGTGTGGGGACAGTTCGTCGATCACGACATCGGTCTGCGGAACGAGCAACCCGGCGAGAGCGCACCCATTGCCTTCAACACGAACGATCCACTGGAGGCGTTCACCGACGATCTGGGCGCGATCGCCTTCTCCCGCACGCCCGCCGCCCCGGGCACGGGTGTGGCAACGCCACGCCAGCAGGTCAACACGCTGAGCAGCTTCATCGATGCGTCGAACGTGTACGGTGTCGATCCGGCCCGTCTCGCATGGCTTCGTCTCGGACCCGTCGACAGCAGCGGAGCTCCGCTGATGTTGACAGACGACGGCTACCTGCCGCGCGTCACGGCACGTGGCGACCCGACGACGGCGCCGGCAATGGACCTCATGGGCGCGCTCGTCGGCATGCCGAGCCGTGCGGTGGTCGCCGGCGACGTCCGAGCGAACGAGAACATCGCGCTCACCGCGCTCCATACGCTCTTCGCTCGCGAACACAATCGCATCGTCGCCGCGCTTCCGTCGTACCTCACCGCAGAAGAGCGCTTCCAGATCGCGCGCCGGGTGGTCGGGGCGGAGATCCAGTACATCACTTACACGCAGTTCCTTCCGGCCCTCGGCATCCAGCTCGAGCCGTACCGGGGCTATCAGCCGAGCGTGAATCCCGCTCTCTCGAACGAGTTCGCGGTGGTCGGGTATCGCGCGCACAGCATGATCCACGGCGAGTTCGACACGACCGTGCCCGCCGGCACTTACACCGACGAGGAGCTCTCCGCGTTCGCGGCGCAGCAGATCATCGTTGAGCGGACCGCCGCCGATGTCACCCTCACCATCCCGCTGAACGCCGCCTTCGGGAACCCCGACCTTCTGCAGCAGGTCGGCCTCGGCCCGGTGCTCCAGAGCCTGGCCGAACGCCAGTACAAGAACGACGAGCAGGTCGACAACACGCTGCGCAGCATCCTGTTCCAGGTACCAAAGCCGGGGATCCCCGACCCCACCGTCTGTGGGGCGCCGGTCGTGAACCCCGACTGCTTCACCGGCGTGAGCGATCTTCCCGCGATCGATATCGCACGCGGTCGCGATCATGGCATCCCTTCGTACAACGACCTGCGGCGCGCCTACGGCCTCGCGCCGAAGACATCGTTCATCGACGTCACCGGTGAGGCCACCCAGCGGTTCCCGCCCAGGCTCAACGGGAACGATCCGGCGATCCTCGACTTCGTCGAGCTCCGCGATGCCGACGGGACCCTCCTCGTCCCCGGCAGCGCTGAGGCGGAGGACGAGGCCGTCACCGGTATCCGTAGCTCGACCCTCGCCGCGCGACTCAAGGCGGCGTACGGCAGCGTTGACCGCCTTGATGCCTTCGTGGGCATGGTGTCGGAGCAGCACTTGAAGGGCACCGAATTCGGCGAGCTGCAGCTCGCGATATGGACAAAGCAGTTCGCGGCACTCCGCGACGGCGACCGCTTCTACTACCTGAACGATCCCGCTCTTCACGCCATCGAGCTCGCCTTCAGGATCGATTACCGCCACTCGCTCGCGGAGATCGCAAAGCTCGACGCCGGCGTCACGTTGCAAACCAACGTGTTCGAGGCGGGCGCGGACTGATCAAGGGCATCCGCGAGAGGCGCTCAATGATTCGCGCCTGCAACGTCCAGCCATGCGCCGGACCCTAGCCTCGTGAGGACGTCGTTCAGTCAGGCCGTGGAGGAGCTGAAAAGCGATGGCCGTGGCTGCGTTCGCGCGTCTGTCCGTGTTGCTCGTCGACGAGGATCGCTCGCGAAGCGCGGTGTTTGCACGCCAGCTCGCGCGCGTGGGATTCGTCGTGCAAGAAGTGAAAGCCGACGATGCGCTCCGGCAGGCGCGCGAGAACACGCCAGACGTCATCGTCCTCGATCTGGTACAGGCGACATCCGAGACGCAAGCGTGGCGAAAGCTTCGGAGGCTCCCGGGAACCGCCGACATCCCGATCCTTGCATTGATCGGAGAGGACGACGTCGCGGCGAAGGCCGAGCTGACGGATTTCGGATACGACGATTACGTCGTCATTCCGTGTGCGTCGGATGAGCTCATCGCGCGCATCCGCGGGTTACACCGACGGCACGGCACCGAGCCTCTCCTTCGCCGCCGCATCGGCGCGCTCCACGTCCAGCTCGCGACCGGCGAAACCTGGATCGGCGAGCGCCGTCTCGAGCTCACCGCCGGTGAGCGGGCCATCCTCGTCACGCTCGCACGGTCATATCCCTCGGTCGCACCTCGACCGGCGCTCGACCATCTTCCGTGGCGCACGGCGGGCGATGTGTCCTCGAACGTGACAGAGGTCCTCGTGGCGAGGCTCCGTCAGAAGCTCGCCGGCGCGAGTGCCGGCGTCGAGATCCGCACGGTGCGCCGCGCCGGGTACCGACTTCAGCTGTCGACCATTACCACCACCCACCCGTAGCAGGAAGGTCCTCGCTCGAACGTACGGCCTTCGTTCAGCCTGGATTCAGCCTCGCCACTTAACTTCGCCGGCCATGCCCTTCCGCCGCAGGGAGGACCGCGGGCAGGCGCTTATCGAGTTTGCCCTCGTCATTCCGCTGCTGCTGCTGCTGATCCTCGGGATCGTCGAGTTCTCATTTGTGTGGAACTCGCGCAACACGGTGCTCTTCGCGAGTCGCGACGCTTCGATGCTCGCGGCCGAGGGCGGAGCCATCCAGGGAACAGATTGCCTCGTCCTCGACCGCATCGAGCGCGATGTGGTGTCCCCGTCGCGAGCGATCCGGATCCAAGAGGTCGCCATCTACTGGGCTGACCGTAATGGCGGGCAGATAGGGCCGAGCGCGAACGTCTATGACCGTACCGGCTCGATGACATGCGCCGGCGGCGGCTCCACGCTCACGGTCCCGTACTCGCTCGCGAGCTCGGGCTATCCCGAGACGAGCCGCTGCGACGTGCTCGCCGGATGCGGCGGCTCGCACACGAGCGTCGACACGGTCGGCGTCCGCATCACGTATCAGCACTACTGGATCACATCGTTCCTCCGGTTGGGCGGTACATCAGTCACGTTCAGCGAGGCGACCGCGACGCGAGTGGAGCCTCAGCTGTGAAGCGGTTCGCGCTCCGGGACGATGCGCAGAGCGTCACCGAGTTTGCGCTGCTCCTCGCCCCGATCCTCCTGATCATCGTCTGCGGGCTGGTCGAGCTCGCTTTCCTGATGAGCGACGCGATGACGATGTCCACCGCGAGCCGCGAGGGTGCGCGAGTCGGCGGCGCTCTGGTGAACGGTGGCGGCACTCTCGGCTGCGCGGGCGGGCAATCGCCGAACGCCGCTAACGTCGATCCGAACGTCATCGCCGCGGTCGAGCGGATCCTCACCGGAACCGGGACGCGGGTCACGCTCTCGAGCGTCAACGAGATCCGGATCTTCAAGGCAACCTCCACCGGAGCCGAGACCACCGGTCTCGTGAACGTGTGGACCTACGATCTGAACAACGGACCCGTCGTCGACGGGCAGCCACTCGATTTCGAGCAGCAGAGCCAGCCCTGGCAGCCGTGCGCGCGCAGCAATCTGACGCCTCCGGATTCGATCGGCGTCACCGTGCGCTACACGTATCGCGCCAGAACTCCTCTCGGTTTCCTGGTGCCGTATTTCAACCAGATCACGATCGTCGAGCGGTCCGTCATGGCAGAGAATGTTTCGCGCTGACAACGAGGGCGAGCGTGGCCAGGCGCTGGTCATGGTCGCGCTCCTCATGACGGCGCTCCTCGGTCTGACGGGTCTCGTGGCGGATATCGGGTGGTACGAGCTGAACATGATCCGGATGCAGCGCGCCGCCGACGCCGCCGCACTCGCCGGTGTCGTTTACTTGCCGACCAACGTGAGCGGCGCGGTCACGGCGGCGCTCGCCGAAGCTACGAAGAACGGCTATACGAACGGCACCAATGGGATCACGGTCACCGCGGTCCCCGACCCGGCGAACTTCGCGGTCCTCAACGTCAACATCGGCTCCCCGGTGCGCACCTATTTCTCGCAGCTCTTCGGAGTCACCACGTTCGCGGCGCACCGCGATGCGCGCGCCGAATTCGTTCTCCCGGTGCCGATGGGTAGCCCGCAGAACTACTACGGGATCAACATCCTGTGCCGGAACAGCGATACCCCGCCGGCATGTCCGTCGGTGGCGTCGGCGACAGGGATCGGAACGCTGGCTCCGCTCGGCTTCTTCGGTGGCATCGAGGCTCGCGGGACCGATCGCGGAAGCGGCGATGCGTATTCGACCTACTACAACGCCTCCACCGGTATCGGAGGGCTCAACCTCGGCACGCCGACGAACGGCAACACCTCGTTCGACGCCAACGGGTACTCCTATGACGTCGACTTTCCGGCCGGGACAAACGACGGGAGCGTGTGGCTATACGACCCGATGTTCTGCGCGACAGGGGGCCAAACCACGACCGCCGTGCGGTTGGGCGTCGGTGATTACTGGATCCCCGGGGGAACAGGCGGGATCGGGATCACGACCGTGTACAACCTCTGGGATACGAAGGGGACGCCGTACGACCTCTCAGACGACACCCTCGTCGCGACAAGCGGCAGCCTCTTCGCGAACTCGAATGCGGTAGACAAGGGGCCCCTGTACAAGGGCAACAGCGTCTACGGTCCCTTCTACTACGGCGGGAGTTCTGCGGATTGCCAGTCGAGCCCTTATCACAACCAGTGGTGGCGGCTCGCTGACGACCTGGACGCCGGTCAGTACCGCATGCAAGCCGTGACGAGCAGCGGCAGCAACTCCGAGAACGCGATCAACGGCTTCGGGATCCAGGTCGCGTCCAACTCCGGCCCGGCCCCGAGGGTGTACGGCGAGGGTCGCATGTGCGCCTTCATCGTGATCGACAACACCGCGCACCTCTACCTCGCGCAGATCGAGGCGGCGCATGCCGGCAAGACGCTCGAGATCAAGCTCTTCGACCCCGGCGACATCAGCAACACCACGATGAAGGTCCAGATGCCAACGACGGGGGGCTACACCTACGCGACGTTCACCTGGTCGGCCACCGGGAGCGCCGGCGGAGCGCCCACGAGCGGCGGGCCGACGACCAGCCTTCAGACCTCGAACGCGGCGACGACCTTTTACAACAACCAGTGGGTGACGCTGTCAGTCCAGATCCCGACGAACTACACCGCTCCGACCCCGCCCGGCGAACCGGGTCCAGGGTGGTGGAAGGTCGAATACAACTCGCTGGGAACCGGTGCGGACGTGACCACGTGGGAAGTAAACGTCCGCGGGAACCCGGTCCACCTCATCACGCCGTAGCGCGCTGTCGCAAGGAAAAGCGGCCGTTGCCGGCCGCTCTCCAAGCCTCGCGTTGTAACCCAGGTTACTGATGGAGCGTGAGGTTGCCGTATTGCTTCACGGAAGTTGGGTTGTCGTTCGTGCCGAGGTGGTAGATCGGTGACCACTCGGCTGGATCGCAGGGCGGAGGGGTCGGCGGCGTGCCTTGTGTGCCCTCGGGTGATGCCGGGACGCCGTTGAGCATGTCAGTGGTCGGCGGGGCACCCGTGGGATTCTGCCCGGGTGGATTCCCGTTGTCCTGGAACCCAAAGTGAACGTATTCGCCAACGTTCACGTTTGTGGTGCCGACAACGTTGCCATTGACGTCAAGGACTGGTACGGGGAACGGCACTTGGCCGGAGCCATCAGACGCCTGCGTTACCTTCGAGACAACGTAGGCCGGGGGCTGGACTGGCGGCGTCGTCGTCGCGGGGGGGACGAGGAGGCACGTCGGTTTCGACGTGAAGTGGCTCTCGCCCACCTGTGTCATGCCGCAGTTCGGCTGGTTGGCCGGAATCGTCTCGTTCAGCGAACCATACGCGCTGTTTGGATCGGTCTGATCGCGGAGGTGTGCGTTCACAGCGATGTTGACCCAAATGAACACATCCGGATCGGTCGACAATGCACTTGGATCGCTCGGATAGGCTAAGGCCCCAGGGGGGACGCGAGCTATGACTCCTCCCGGGATTGCAGCAGGAGGCGCAGGGGGCGGCGGTGACCCGCCTCCGGCGATTGCGCTACACGGCACCTGCCAGCGGCCGCCCCCGACAAGGAACATGTTTCCTGACGCAGCGACCGCGACGTGGCCGAAGACCGCGCCCAACGGATTGACGGGATTCTGGATGAGGGTGCATGTGAGGCCAGCTGGGTAGAGCGTCATTGCGTTCACCGAGTCGGTCAGGCTATTCAGCGTGTCAGTGTCGACGTTCATCGTGACGCTCGTGCCGTCGCTGCACGTGAGCGTCACCGAGATGAGCCCGAGACCGGACACCGGCACACCGAATCCGATCACGATCCCAGTAATCAGCGCGAGTACGAGAACGATGCGCCGCATGTCGTCTCCTCCCGAACTTTGCCAGCTCCTCGACCGCGCCGACGCACGTCCTTACGGCTACCGAGCGGGCTCCTGTGCGTCTGCCCTGCAGGCAGCGTTCCACCCCATCGCCTGGGCGATGCATGTCCGCACCAACAGCGGATGTCAGTCGACGCGACCGCGCCTTCACCCGAACGGGGGAGTGAGCGGCGCCTCGTCGCGCCGGTTCCCCCGCTCAAGGGATGTGTCAAGCGTGGGCTTGGACGAAAGTCGACCTCGCGTTCGGTCGGCACTATCGACCGGCGCACGGGAGGAAACCGAATGCGTCCGCTACTCGCACTCCTCGTCGCGCTCAACATCGCCGTGTGGGGCGGTCTCTTTGCTTTCGAGAACGCTCTCGCCCACGGCATGAGCGTCACCTCGACCGCCACGATGTCGCACAGCGACGCTCAGTCATTGGGACGGTAAGAGCTCACTCAGCCAATCG
>Ga0209059_1000476_pt1 | contig 18439 bp, 17 predicted proteins | sample GraSoiAngelo_151_FD_186165 | JGI IMG/M metagenome (GOLD analysis project Ga0209059, IMG submission 186165) | Grasslands soil microbial communities from the Angelo Coastal Reserve, California, USA - 14_1009_12_20cm (SPAdes) (version 2) | ecosystem: Environmental > Terrestrial > Soil > Grasslands ...
CTGGCATGCCGCCGATGCGACGTTCCAGACCTATGGCGGGTTCGCCTTCGCGAAGGAATACGACATCGAGCGCAAATGGCGCGAGGTGCGCCTCTACCAGACCGCGCCGATCTCGACCAATCTGATCCTCGCCTATCTCGGCCAGCACGTCCTCGGCATGCCGCGGTCGTACTGAGAGGTTATGTACGCTCGTCGTAGGGTGGGCTGAGCGATAGCGAAGCCCACCATCAGACTTCGTCGTCTTCGGTAGTGATGGGCTTCGCTGCGCTCAGCCCATCCTACACAGTCGTGGCAGTTCGGCCGCGTTGGCGCTCTCGACCGCTATCACTGCATCCCATAACTCTACGCTACCACCGCACGAGGCGAATTTCGCGCGGGCGGCCTCGGGCGACAGCGGGCGGGAAGGGCTGCCGAGCACGTCCGCGACATCGAAATGGAGATTGCTTCCGTTTGTGAGATCGAGCTCGACGCGCACGGGGTGCAGCGCGTTTGGATCGGGGTTGTCGTTGGCAATAACCCACAGGCGGCGGGCGAGGGCGAGCGTGTCGGGGTCGCCGAGCGCCTCTTGGGAGAAATCACCGAGACCGACCGCCCCACGCCGGAGGCACACGGCGCCGACATACGGAAGGCACAGCCGGGCATAGGCCACGGTCATCTCTTCATCCGGCGGGCGGCCGACGAGCCGATATGTGAGCGCCGGCACGAGGAAACGTCCGGCCGCGACCTGATCGGGCGTGATCCCATGCGCCGCAATGAGGCGCTGCAGGCCGTCGAGCCCGCCATGCGTCGCGCGGCCGGAGGGCCACGGCTTGTGGCTCAACTCGGAAATCCGCCAGATCCGCCCGAGTTCGTCGAAGGGCGCCGGATCGGCTGCGCCGTCGAACAGCGCGAAATAGCCGAATTGCCCCGAAATCGGCGCGCGGGGGCCGGGCATGCCGCGCCGCGCCAATTCGATCGCGGTCACCGCGGCGCGCGCTGCAAAGCCCATCTGCATCGCCAGTTGTGGGCTCGCTTCGACGTGCGCCTGCATCGTGCCGGCGCATTGTCCGTAATAGATGCCGAGTGCATCGCGGGTCTGCGTCTCGTCGAGGCCGGCGAATAGCGCGAGAGCGGCGGTCGCGCCAAAGCCGCCGCAATTGGCCGGCCGGAAAAAGCGCATCGGCGCGCGGGACGAGAGGCCGAGGTTCACCGCGACATCGACGCCGGCAATAATCGCTCGGATCAGCCCCTCGCCGGAAACACCGCCCTCGCGCTCGGCCCAGCCCAGGAGGCACGGCAAGATCGCGGCCATCGGGTGCACGACCGCGCCTTCATGCACGCAATCGAATTCCTGCGAATGGATCTGATAGGCGTTGACCATCGCGGCTTGGGCGAGCGGCAGCTTCTCGCCGCTGCCCCAGACCGTCGCCTCGGCAGCGCCGCCGGATATACCGGCCATGTCGAGCACCGCATGCCGCCATGGTGCGGCGACGCCGGCAATCCCGACCCCAAGCGTGTCGGCGACAAACGTCTTGGCCGCGGCATGCGCTGCCTCGGGCACCTCACCAGCGGCAATCCGTGTGAGATGCGTAACGATTCTGTCGGCGACAGGATCATCCACCCAATCGCAATCCCAAACCGTCGTCCCGGCGAAAGCCGGGACCCACTTATCCGCCTGCTCAGAAGCTGAAGGGTGGGTCCCGGCTCTCGCCGGGACGACGGTTTTTAAAGAGCGGCCAGTGTTGTGAGCGCACCGACATCCGCGAGCCTGTCGAGGCCGAGGATCGCCGCGCGCAATTCGCGGGCACGCGCGGCGCCGAGCACCGGCTCCGCGAGCGCACCGAATTTGGCGACGAGCCGCTCGCGCTGACCGGCGATGTCGCTGCTTGGGATCCCCGCATCGTGGCTCGCCCGTAGCACGCGGCCATCGCCGAGTGTCACCTCAAGTTCGCCCTTCGCTTGCGGCCAGCCCTGGCGGAAATCGAGCGCGAGCTTGTCGCGCAACCGCACGAGCGCCGGATCGGTTGCCGTCTCGCTGCTGTAGGCCGCGAGGCTTGCCGTATCGACACCCGACAATGCCATCGCGACGGTCTGGCGCAGGCTGAACTTGGCTTCGAGCCCGTCGGTCGGCGCCGGGATGTTGCACACCCGCTCGCAGCTCTTATCGAGCGACAGCGTCATGCGCGCGATCTGCTCCGGCTTGACGCCGTGCCGCTCGCGGAGCGCGCGGGCGGATTCAATCGGCCCGTGCGTCAGGTAGCAGGCAGCGTGGTACTTGAACAGATTCGCGAAGATGTGAAACCCGCTCGCCGGCGCTGCGAGCGCGGCCTGCCCATCGAAATCGGGGGCGTGCGTCAGCGCGAAGCCCTGCTCGCATTCGACGAGATCGGGCCGGCTCGAAAAGCCGCGCGCCGCTAGACGGGCCGCCAGCAACCCGCTCTGCGACGCCTTCCCCGCATGGAACGGCTTGCACATCGTGCCGAATTGCGATTTGAGCCCGGCCGCCTGAGTGCCGGCGATGCCGAGCGCGCGCGCCATCGCTTCGGCATCGAGCCCAAGCAGATGCGCGCAGGCGGCAGCGGCGCCGAACGCGCCCACGGTGCCCGTCGCGTGAAAGCCGCGGTCGTAATGGCCGGGCCGCAGGGCCATGCCAATGCGGCACACCGTCTCGTAGCCGGCGACAAAAGCGGCGACGACCTCGCGGCCCGTGCTGTTGCGCTGCTCGGCCAGGGCGATCAGGCCCGGCAGGATCGCGACCGAGGGATGCCCCGGCATTGCGAGATTGACGTCGTCATAATCGAGCGCATGGCCAATCGCTCCATTGACGAGAGCCGCCGAGAGCGCCGGAAGCTTCGCCTTATGGCCGATGACGCTCGCCTGCGCCGCGCCGCCGGCTTCGGCCAATTCGTCGACCAGAATCGTCGCGAGCGGGTCGTCCGCCCCGGCGAGCGCGACGCCGTAATAATCGAGCACGCATTGCCGCGCCAATTCGCGCACCGGCTCGGGCAACGCCTCGTAGGTCACCGCGCTCGCCTGCGCGGCGAGGGTTCGTGTGAGCTTCGTCGCGACCACCGGGTCTGAAATATGAGTATCCATCGGTTAGATCTTCACTTCGCTGATTTGGATTGTGGGCTCGATGTCGGTGTAGTTCGGGATGTCGCCCATGATGCCCTGCGCATGCGGCGCAAACGCAGCCTGAAACGCCTCGGCCGACTCGCAATAGATGTGGCCCATCGCAACGAATGCCGCCGGCGCTCCCGGCGCCATGCCGGCAATTCCCTGTTCGACAGCCATCTGCTTGCATGCCGATCCAAGCTTCTGTTGCACCATCGGGATGTGCTTCTCGCAGTAGTATTTCATGTCGAATTTGGCGCCCGGCCGGTTCGGATACAGCACGCTGACCTTTATCACTGCTCGCTCCCTTCTACCGCCCCTTGAAGCGCGGCTTGCGCTTTTCGTTGAACGAGGCGATGCCCTCGCGGCGGTCCTCGGTCGGGACCATGCGGTTATAGGCTTCGATCTCGAACATCATGCCGCTCGCGAGATCCATCTGCAGCCCGTAATGGATCGCATGCTTGGCCTGGCGCACCGAAATTGGCGCGTTATCGGCGATGCGGCGCGCCGTCTCCATCGTCGCATCGAGCAGCGTGTCGGGCGGGCACAGCCGGTTGACCAGGCCCCAATCATACGCCTCCTGCGCCGAAAACGGTCGGCCGGTCAGGATAATCTCCTTGGCGCGCCGCTCGCCGACCGCGCGCGGCAGGTTCTGGGTGCCGCCGGCCCCGGGCATGATGCCGAGGGTTACTTCGGTCAGCGCAAAGCGCGCGGTCTCGGCCGCGTAAAGGAAATCGCAGCACAGCGCCAATTCGCAGCCGCCGGCATAAGCGGCGCCGTTGATCGCGCCGATGACCGGCACCGGACAGCCGGTAAAGGCGCGGATCGCGCGTTCGAACAGGAGATGCTGCGCCTGCCACGTCTCGTCGGTCATGCCGAGGCGTTCCTTGAGGTCGCCGCCGGCGCAGAATGCCTTGTCGCCGGCCCCGGTGATGAGGATGCAGCGATAGGCGAGCGGGTCGCCATTGACCGCATCGAAGAAATCCAGGAGGTCGCGTCCCATCTGCGTGTTCATCGCATTGGCGACCTGCGGCCGGTTCAGGATCAGCAGGACGAGGCCGTCGCCCTTGTCCTCAACCTGGAGCGTCTCGTAGCTGCGGTCCATTCGGATGCTCCTGCTCGTCAGCCCCGGCACCATACACCGACGCGCTCCGAGCTTCGATGTTTCGGGGACCTCCGCCGTCGCGCTTTTTTCACCACGTTCTCGCACCGGATTTTGCGGAAAAATACGGTCGTGTTTTGCCGCGGCTGAACGGCCGGCGCCGAATCATTGTAGCGCGCCGAGCTGCTCTGCCAATCCAACCCGTGTCCTTGGTGCCATACAACCCATTGTGATTTCTGTCCTTTTTTGGCCGCGGACACACTTGATATTGCGCTTCATTCGGCTTGTCTAAAATTGCAAGCAACGCCGCAATCCTTGGGGATCGCCCGTGTCGTCTGAGCCGGTGGTCATCATCGATGACAGCGCCACCCAACTGAAGATCCTCGAACGGCTCGCCAATTCGGTCGGCGGCTGGACCGCCGCCAAGGGGTTCGGCGACGCCGAGGCGGCGCTGTCGTTCTGCCGCGCCAATCCGCCCGGGCTCCTCGTGCTCGCCGCCGCGACGGCGCAGGGCGAAGCCTCCGCATTGATCCATCGGCTGCGCCGGCTCGAAGCCTGTGCCGAGGTTCCGGTCATGGTCATCGGCGCCGATGAGGATCTCGATTGCCTCGAACGCGCGCGCGATGCCGGTGCCGCCGACCATCTGTTGCTGCCGATCAACCACCGCGACTTCCGGCTGCGGGTCCGCAGCCTCTTGCGCTCGCAGCGCGCCCGCCCGCGAGGCGCTCCGGAACAGGTGCGCTCGGATCCCGGGCGCGCGGACGGCGAGCGGCGCCAGGATGGCCTGCGCCAGGCGCACGAGATGCTGTTGCGCATCATCGACGCCATTCCGCGCATGATCTGCGTGACCGGCGAGGATGGGCGCTACGTCCTGGTCAATCGCCAGTTCGCCTCGTTTGTCGGGGTGCGGGCGAGTCGCTTGATCGGCAAGACCCCGCTGGAGGCGCATGGCGGCCCCATTGCGCGCAGCCTCATGGAGATCGATCCGCTGCTGCTTGCCGGCCGGCCGGCGCCGCTCTCGACGGAAGACGAGATCGTCGATCGCGACGGCGAGCCTTGCGTGCTGCTGGCGACCAAATCGGTGTTCCACGGCGACGACGGCGAGGATTCGATGGTCGTCACGGTGTGGCTCGACATTACCGAGCGCAAGGGCGCCGAGCGCGACTTGCTCGCCGCAAAGGAACAGGCAGAGCTCGCCAACCGCAGCAAGACCGAATTCCTCGCCAATATGAGCCATGAGACGCGGACGCCGCTCAACGCGATCATCGGCTTTTCGCAAGTCATCGCCGGCGAGATGCTGGGGCCGATCGGCACGCCGAAATACATCGGCTATGCGCACGACATTCTGGTCAGCGCCGAGCATCTGCTCGGCATCATCAACGACATCCTCGATCTGTCGAAACTCGAAGCCGGCAAGCTCGACCTGGTCGAGGAGGTCATCGATGTTCCGAGACTCATGGAAGACCTGCTGCAGCTTGCCGACGCCAAGGCGCGGGCGAGCGAGATCCGCGTCGCGCTGCGCTACGAGGGCACGATCCCGGCGTTGCGGGCCGATGCGCGGAAGGTCAAGCAGATCGTGCTCAATCTGCTGATCAACGCGGTCAAGTTCAGCCACCCCGGCAGCGAGGTCGCGATCGTCTTGCGCAATCAATCCGGCGCAGTGGTGGTCGACGTCATCGATCACGGCATCGGCATGGACCCCGACGAGGTCACGCTGGCGATGACCCGCTTCGGACAGGTCGCCAGCGCCTGGACACGCAAGCATGACGGCACCGGCCTCGGCCTGCCCTTGGCGATCGGCCTCGCCGAACTGCACGGGGGCATATTGACGGTCCGCAGCACCAAAGGCGTCGGCACGGCTGTCACGGTTGCGTTTCCGCGCGACCGCTCGGAGCCTGCCCACGGGGCGGAGCAGGGCGGGCTCCGCATCGTGGCGCAATCCTAGCCCCGGATGCCCGTGGCGGGATTGCTTTCCGGACGGTTTGGGTCAATGGGGCGGCGCTGGCGCGGCGGCTCTCACGCCGCGCTTCCGGCCGACCAGCTCCCGCCGCATGTTGCGATCGCGGCCGTAGCGCTATCGATCGCCGCGACCGCTGTGCCGCTCGCGCTCATTTTGGAGCCGGAATTGCGCGGCCAAGTCGCGCCGCCTCGCTTCGCCAATTTGCTGCTGGGGCTCCTGCTGTCGGTCCCGGCAGGGGTTGGTCTTGCCGCGGCATTCTCCGGATTAAGACGGCTTTCCCGTTTCGACAACGGGGCGGGCTGGATCTACGAAGCTGCTGTTCTGCGGATCCTGGTCGCCGCGATGCTGTTCAGCCACGCCGCTGTGGTTGGAGTTCTGTCCGGTCCGTCATCCGCCGGCTCGCGCATGCTGCTGACCGCCGAAGCGGGGCTGGTAGTGGGCTGGCTTGTCTTGCTCACGCTGCTGATGCGGCTGACCGCTTCCATTTGGCTCCGCCGATGCACGACGGTACTCGACGCGGCGATCCTTGCCTTTTTTCTGCATTTTGGCGGGCAGGACGCAGCGGGTTGGTACCCGGTGTATCTGCTGCTGATCGTCTATGGCGGGTTTCGCTTCGGCGTCGGTGCTTTGGTCGGAAATGCGGCGCTCGCCGTTCTAGGGTTCGGCGCGGTCGCGGCGACGACGGCGTTCTGGCAGCAGCAGCCTGCGCTCACTGCCGAATGCGGCATCGCGCTGTTGCTGTTGCCGGTGCTCGCGCAGGGGCCGGTGCGGGCCATCGCCGAGGCGCGCGCATCGGCAGCGACAGCCGAGCATGGCAAAAGCCGCTTTGTTGCGGTGCTTGCCGAGATTTTGCGCGGAACACTGTTCGGCAGAGCGCAGGGGACACGCGCCGATCCCCGCGAGGCGCAGTTTCGCGGCCTGCCGCCACAGCTTGCCAATATTCTCGATCTGGCGGCGATCGAAGCTGGAACCTACGCGCCGCGAACCGAGCCGTTCGACATTCACGAACTGGTCAACGACGCGGTACTGGCCGCCCGCGCCACGGCCGAGAGCAGAGGGGTTGCGCTGCGCGGTCGCATCGACCCCTACTTGCCATATCTATTGCGCGGCTGGCGGCAATCCTTCGATCGCATTCTGGGCAATCTGCTGAGCCACGCAATCGATGCGGCAAAGACCGGCACGGTGGAGCTTCGCCTGTTGCTCGCGGACAAGGACGACGAGCAGGTCCGGTTGACATTGACCGTCGAGAGCGTCGGTGAGGCCGCGCCGGCTGTCGCCGCAACAATGGCGGATCCCTTCGCGGCCGGTACCGGAGCCGTCGGACAGGCCGCAATCGGGCTGGCGCTGGTCAGGCGCGCGGTCGAGCTGATGGGCGGCAGGCTCACGGTCGAAGCGACCCCTTCAGCGAATACCCGCCTCACCGTGCAGTTGACCTTTGCCATCGACAAAGCCGCGGCCGAGCCGCCCTTGCAATCCGCCGGATGCCCGGTGCTGATCGTCACCGGCGACAGCGTGTTTGCCGGTAATGTTTGCGACTACCTCAGCGCCTGGGATGCGCCGGTTTCCTGGATCGGCGAGAGCGATGCGGCCCTCAATTACATCACCTGGCTCGATCAGGCAGTGCGCGCGGTATTGGTGGTCGATGGCAGGACCCGGCCGCTGGCGGCGGTGAGCTTTGTCGAGCGCGCATCGGCGCTGGACGGCACCCCGCCCTTTACCTTGTTCGTGGCGGAACCGGGTCAGCTCGCCGCGTTGGCCGATCTGGAAGATGGCGAGGTCGCCGCCTTTCTGCCGGCGCCGCTAAACCCGCAGCTGCTGGCGAATGCGCTGCACGCTTTGCCGCTCCGCGCCGACGCGGCGGCGCGTCGGGAGAGGTTGCCGGAGAACACACCACGGACGGCTGGCGCAGCTGATGGAGCGCCACCGTTCGGCAATGGCGTAACGCCGATCGCCGCGCATCCACGGTTTGCCGGCGAGCCGACGCCGGTTGTCGATCCACGCCGGATCGAGGCATTGCGCGAGCTTGGCGGGCAGGAAGGTTTTCTCGGCGATCTGATCGAGACGTTCCGGGCCGATGCGCGAGAGATCATGCGGCGGCTGGCACGTGCCGCGGCGGTTGCCGATGTCGCGGCGTTTGCGCAGGGGCTGCGCGCGCTGGGTCAGGCCGCCGGCCATATCGGCGCCCTTCCGCTGGCGCAGTTGACGGCGTCTTTGCGCAGCCTCAACGCCGCCGATCTGCGCGACCACGGCAGCATCCACCTGCAGCGGCTGGAGGCCGAGATCGAACGGCTCGCCGCGGCATTGCGGCGCTATGTCGATCTGGCCGAGGCACAGCGACCCTAATCGTCGAGCACCTCGCGGAGCACGGTCCAGCGCGCGAGCTTTTCCTGAAAGCCGAGCCGCGCATGCGCCGGGCTGGTCGACGGCAGCGGGAAATAGCGCAGCGCCGGGCGCCGCGCGAAATGCCGGTCATAGAGCCGCTGCGCGCCGCTGCCGTTGAAGGCGACGGCGCGAATCCCGGGATGCGTGTCGAGCAGCGCGTCGATCGCGTTCGGCACTTCCGCGGCGATCGTCGTATCGGCGCTGGCGACGCGCCGGGCCGAGGCGCAGACGTCCCACAGCGCGATATTATGCGCCCCGATGGAGCGCACCCGGTCGCTATAAACCGGGGGCGGCGTCTCCCCGAACAACGCGAAGATGATTGGCCAGAGCAGATTGCGGGGATGGGCGTAATACTCGCCGCGGCGCAGCGATTCCTCACCTGGCAAGGTGCCGAGCACGAGGAGCCGCGCGCTTGCGTCGACGATCGGGGGAAAGCTGCGCTTGACGGGCGGCGCGGTCAGTCGACGTAGCGCCCGAGGCGCACCGCGGTCTGGCCTCGCACGAGCCGGCGTGACGGCATGATCAGGATGCAATTGTCATAGGGCGTGCGCACCTCGCGTTCGCCGTCATGGCCGATCAGCATGCCTTTTTTCTCGAGCACCTCGAGCCCGCGGAAATCGCCGGCGAAATCGAAGCGGTCGCCGCTGATCGTCACCGCCTCCGTCACTTCGATGACGCGCTGCCGAGGGTGCGCATCGAAATCGGGGCCGCCGATTGCCGCCACATCGTCGGGCCGAACGCTGCCCGCCGCGATCAGAAAGCGCAGCATCACATCGGTGGCGACTTCCGCGGCGCGGCGCTCCCAGTGCTGACCGCATTCGATCAACAGGGCGGTCTTCGCCGAACCAGGCTCGCCAAAGCCGCCGTAGTCGCGCATGCGCGGCCCCGCCGCATGCCCGGCGTCGCACATGATCAGCTCGGGGATGCCGATCCGCAGCGCCAAGTCGCGGGAGCGCGGGAGCAACCCGGCCAGCATCAGCGGCGCGGTGGCGTATTGCATCGAATGCAGGTCAAGCAGCAGATCGGCCGAGTCGATGAGCGGCCGCAACCTCCGGGCCCGCGCCAGCTCCATCGATTGCCGCGGCCCGTCGAGCGTCGCCGGGCTCCACAGCCGATTGAAATCTTCGTCGACATAGCGCGAGGCGATCGGATAGCGCGGGTCGAATTCGTGATAAGCGGCGACATTGTTGAACGCCAAGCTCAGACGCCCGCGCCGCGGCCGCACCCCGGCGCGGAACAGCCGGTCGAGGGCGATCGCGCCGCAGATCTCGTTGCCGTGCGTCAGCGCGGTGACGACGACGTGGGGACCCGGCTCCTTCGCCTCGAAGGTAGTGACGTATTCGATGCCGGTATTGCCGGCGCGATAAGGCTCGATATCGGGCGGAACCAGCTCGACCGTATAGTTCAGATCGGACACGGAGCTTCCTGTCAGGGCCGACGACGGTTGCTTGTGTACGGCATCGCGCGCCGCATCGCCACCCGGAAAGTACCTCGTTCCTCAGCGCGCGAGATCGCTGGCCAGCGAGAAGGCGGCAACGTTGTTGGTGTCCTGGCCGCGATAGATCTGCAGGTTTTCGAGGACCCGATGGACATAGAGGCGGGTCTCGTTAAAGGGGATCATCTCGATCCAGTCGACCATGCTGATGTCGCGGCCGCGCGGATCGCCAAATTCGCGCAGCCATTGGCGAACCCGGCCGGGCCCGGCGTTGTAGGCCGCGATCGCCAGCGGATAAGAGCCGCCGAACTCGTCGATCATCGTCTCGATATACGAGCGGCCGAGGGTCAGATTGTAGACGCTGTCGCCGGTCAGCCGGTCGACCGAATAGGGCAGCTGCAATTTGCTGGCGAGCCCCGCGGCTGTGGCGGGCATCAATTGCATGAGGCCGCGCGCCCCGACCCGGCTCATCGCCTCGGTGGCGAACCCGCTCTCTTGCCGCACAATGGCGAAGAGCAGCGAGCGCTCGGCGGTGCCGCCGCTCGGCAAGGGCGTGACCGGGTACCCATGCACCATCAGCGGCGTCCCGGCCTCGATCGAGCGCTTCGCCACCGAGATTGCCAGATCGATCCGTCCCTGCGCTTCGGTGAGCGAGGCAAGCATCGCAAAATCAACCGGCGTCTTGGCGGCATCGGCCAGCTGCATGATGAAATTGCGGGAGTGCTCGCGGTCGCCCGCGGCGAACAGGTGCTTGGCGGCGCGGACCAGCTCTTCGTTATCGAAATGCTTCTGCTCGGCCGCGTTTGGCTGCGGTTCCGGCACCGGGCGGGGTGGCGCGTCCTTCCCGAGCTGGTGCGCGGCGAGCTGGCCGTAGAAGGTGGCCATATGCTCCGCGCCGGCGCTGTACCATTTGGCGGCGGAAGCGGCGTCGCCCGCTGCTTCGGCGGCGCGGCCGCTCCAATAAGCCGCCCGCGCCTTGCCGTAGGGGGTTACTGCGCGGTCCATAATCCGCGTGAAGTGGTCGAGGGCGAGAGCGAGGTCCTTGCGGTACCGTAACGCGATATAGCCGGTCAGGAATTCGGCTTCGGTATAGGAGCTGCCGTCTGTCAGACCGTGCTGCTGCGCCAGCTTGTAGGCGGTATCGGCATTGCCGGTCGCGAGCAGCTGGCGCGCGACGAGCTGTCGCTCGCCCCACCAGGCCGATGGCCGCATCGGGCTCTCGGCATGCGCCAGCAACAGTTGCGCCGCGGCGTCGTATTGGTTCTTCTTGCGGCGCCAGCGCGCCTCCTCGAAAGCGACGCCGGGATCGGAGCGCCATTGCGCCGGCACCTTGGCGAGCAGAGCCTCGCCGTTGGCGGCATCGGCCGCGAGCGCCAAACGGGCCTCCGCCGCAAGCCGGTAATCGGCCGGCACTAGCGGCAGCATGTGGCGCGCCGCATCGGTCAGCCCGTCCCAGATCAGTCGGTCGAGCCGCTTCTCGTGGTCGTCGTGGCGCAGCATTCCCCAGTGGCGCACCAAAAAGGCGCGTTCGTCGGCGGCATTGAAATCGCCGTCGATCCACGCCGCTCGAATGGCCGCGGTGCCGGCTTCCGTGTTGCCGCGGTTGAGCAAGATCTGCGCGGCGCGCGCCTTCCCAACGCCGCCGATCGGGGGGTGGCGCTTCAGCCAATCGGCGGCGACATCGTCGTTTTCGCCGGTCAGCGCTTCTTCGGCCCGCCGCAGCAATTTCTTGTGCAGCGGCCAATCCGGGTTCTGATCGATAAACGCGGCGAGCTCGGCGAAACGGCCGCCGGATGTCGGCCGGCTATAGTCCAGCCAGCGCGCGATTTTCAGCGCGAGACCGCCGTCAGTGGCCTGTCCCGCCTTGGCATAGGCCTGCGGCCAGTCGCCCATGCGCGCCGCGGTAATCGCGGCGAGCGCGCCGGGATCGGCGGTCTCCTCGGCCTGAGCTATCGTGGTGAGTGAGGCAAAGATGCCAAGTACAATAAATAAAGAGCGAAATACTCGGGACAACGCCCACCACTCCTGAGTCTTTAAAGAAAGAATTGTTTACGGGTTTTTGCGAACCGCCGCAAGCTTCCCTGTAACGGTCGGTAACGCGCTGGCCGCCCGACCCGACGCAACCGGCGGCGGATCGTGTTGTTGAAGCTAGCGCCAGTGAGGGTTATCGTTTCGTTTACGCTACGGCCGAAGCCGGGAGGAAGCCATGTTCAAGGGGTCGCTTGTCGCGTTGATTACCCCGTTCCGGGATGGTGCCGTCGACGCAACCGCGTTTCAGGAACACGTCGCCTGGCAAATCGGCCAAGGCACGCATGGGCTCGTTCCGATTGGGACGACCGGCGAGTGCCCGGCGCTCGAAGAAGACGAGCAGGAGCGCCTGATCAAGCTCTGCGTCGAGGTGGCGAAGGGCCGCGCCCCGGTCATCCCCGGAACCGGCTTCAACTCGACCGCGCATACGATTGCCGCGACGCGTGTCGCGAAGGAGGCCGGCGCCGATGCGGCGCTGATCGTGTGCCCCTATTACAACAAGCCGACACAGGAGGGCCTCTATCAGCATTTCAAGGCAGTGCACGACGCAGTCGATATACCGATCGTCATCTACAACATTCCGGGCCGCAGCGCCGTCGATATGAGCAACGCGACAATGGCGCGGCTGGCCAAATTGCCGAACATAATCGGCGTCAAGGACGCCACCAACGATTTGGCCCGGCCCCTCAAGATGCGGGTCGAGATCGGCGATAGCTTCTCTCTGCTGTCGGGCGAAGATGCGACCGCGGTCGCTTATCTTGCGCAAGGCGGCGATGGCTGTATCTCGGTCACGGCCAATGTCGCGCCGGGGCTGTGCTCGGAAATGCACGAGGCCTGGCAGAGGGGGGATGTCGCGACCGTGCGCCGCATCAACGAGCGGCTGATCCCGTTGCACGACGCCCTGTTCGTCGAAACGAGCCCGGCGCCGGTCAAATACGCCGCCTCGCTGCTCGGGCGTTGCACTCCCGAGGTGCGTCAGCCGCTCTGGCAGACGACGCCCGACACGCAGGAGAAGGTGCAGCGGGCGATGCGCGGCGCCGGCCTGATCAACTGAGCGGTAGCGGAGGACGGGCGGCGCGATGCGGACGACCGACCGCTACGCCGCGCTCAACCGCCGCGCCCGTCATGATTACCTGATCGAGGACAAGCTCGAAGCCGGTCTCGTCCTGCACGGCACCGAGGTCAAATCGCTGCGCCAGGGCGGCGCCAGCATCGCCGAAGCCTACGCCGACGTGCAGTCGGGCGAGCTCTTTCTCGTCAACGCCAATATCCCGGAATACAAGGCCTCGGCGCGTTTCAACCATCAGCCGCGGCGCCCGCGCAAGCTGCTGCTGCACCGAAAGCAGGTGGACCGGCTCTTGGGCGCGGTACGGCGCGAGGGCGTCACGATCGTGCCCCTCGCGCTGTACTTCAACGAGCGCGGCCGCGCCAAGGTCGAGCTCGGCCTCGCCACGGGTAAGCGCAAAAGCGACAAGCGCCAGGCCGAGCGCGATCGCGACTGGCAGCGCAACAAGGCGCGCCTGCTTCGCTCGCGCGATCTTTAAGCGCGGTCAGCCGGGGAGGCGGGCGGCGATGGCGGCGATGACCGCTTCGAACATCGCCACGGTCAGCTTGCCCGTGTTCGTGTTGAGCCGCGAGCAGTGGTAGCTGTCCGCCAGCACGAGTCCCTCCGGCAATTCATGCATCGCGCCGTGGGAGAACGGATAGGCGGCGCGCCGCAACCCCTTGACCGCGAGCGCGGCGTTATGCGCGATCGCGCCGAGCGCGAGGATCGCCCTCAGCCTCGGTAGGCGTGCAATCTCCGTGGCGAGAAAGCGCCCGCAAGCTCGAATCTCGGCCGGCTCCGGCCGGTTCTGCGGCGGTACGCACCGCACCGCATTGGTGATGCGGGCGCGGCGAAGAACCAGCCCGTCTTGCGCATGCGCTGCGTAATCGCCGGCCGCAAAGCCGAATTTCTGCAGACTCCGGTATAAGAGGTCGCCGGCATAGTCGCCGGTGAACGGCCGCCCGGTGCGGTTGGCGCCGCGCAGTCCCGGCGCGAGCCCGACGATCAGCAATTCAGCCGAATCCGGCCCGAAGGAGGGCACCGGCGCGTTGAACCAGTCCGGAAATTTCGCGCGTTGCGCCTCGCGGAAGGTGACGAGCCTCGGACAAAGTAGGCAGTCGCGCGACGGCAGATCGGGGGTTGCAGCGTCGCTCACACCGGTTCGACGGGCTCGCCCCGGACGCGCTGAAGTTCGTCGCGCGGCACATGATTGCGCAGGATGCTTGGCGCGAGGTCCTGCAGCTCGACAAAGCTGTCGGCTTGCCGGCGAAGGTCGTCCGAGACCATCGGCGGCGAGGAGCGGATCGTCGAGACGACCGAAACTCGGACGCCGCGCCGCTGCACCGCCTCGACGAGGCGGCGGAAGTCGCCGTCGCCCGAGAACAGGATCGCGTGGTCGATGTGCTCGGCCATTTCGAGCATGTCGATCGCCAGCTCGATATCCATGTTGCCCTTGATGCGGCGGCGCCCCATCGCGTCGGTGAATTCCTTGGTGGGCTTTGTCACCATCGTATAGCCGTTATAGTCGAGCCAATCGACCAGCGGCCGGATCGGCGAGTATTCTTGGTCTTCCACCAGCGCCGTGTAGTAAAACGCGCGGATCAGACGCCCTTTCGAGCGAAACAGATCGAGCAGTCGCTTGTAGTCGATATCGAAAGCCAGCCCACGAGCCGCGGAATATAGGTTGGCGCCGTCGATAAATATCGCGATACGCTCTTCCGGATAAAAAATCATCGATTACTCCAGCAAGATCAAAAATGTGGCTCAGTGTCGTGCCTGACAAATCGCGCGTCAAGCCGAGCGCCGTCGAGGATGCCCGCCGGTGATTTTCGTCGGTATCGGCAGCAATTTGGCGGCGCCGGGGTATTCGTCGCCGCAAAACACCGCCGAGGCGGCGCTCGCGGCTCTCCCCGGGATCGGTGCGGTGCTCTGCGCCCGTTCCTCATGGTACGCGTCCGAACCGGTGCCGGCCTCGGACCAGCCCTGGTTCATCAACGCGGTCGTCGAGATCGGGACCGAGTTGCCCGCGCCCGAGCTGCTTGCGCGGCTGCTTGCACTCGAGGCCCGTTTCGGGCGCGAGCGGAGTGTGCCCGACGCCGCCCGCACACTCGATCTCGACCTGCTCGACTACGATGGGTTCCGATGCTCGACGCCCGATCTCGTGCTGCCGCATCCGCGGCTCCGCGAGAGGCGCTTCGTGCTGCTACCGCTCCAAGAGATCGCGCCGCAATGGCGGCATCCGCGCCTCGGGCTGACCGTGGCGGAGCTACTGGCGCGGCTGCCGCCGGGGCAGGCGATTCGCCGTCTAACGGACAGCACTGAGAAGTCGCGCTGATCCTCAAGGGTCATTGTGGTTGACCGGGGTGGCCGATATAAACGCCCGCGCTTCGTTCCCCGGCATTCGCCTCGGTGGCCTGATGGGCGTCCGCGACACCGCACGCATCAATATGATCGAGAACCAACTCCGTCCCAGCAAGGTGACGGACGAGCGGGTCATCGGTGCCTTTGCGCGATTGCGCCGCGAGTTGTTCGTCCCTGAGCCTCTGCGCGGCGTTGCGTATCTCGACGAGGACCTGCCGCTCGGCCGCGGGCGCTATCTGATGGAACCGATGATTGGGGCGCGGCTGCTGCAGGCCATGATGCCCGGAGCCAAGGAAACTGCGCTCGTCGTGGGCGCCGGGGTCGGCTATGAGGCGGCAATATTGGCGCTGCTGACGCGCAGCGTTATCGCGCTCGAGGATGACGAGCAGCTCGCCCGGCTCGGCCGGGCGGCTCTTGTCGATCACCGAATCGGCTCGGTCGTTTATGTCGACGGGCCGCTGAAGACCGGTCACCGGCAGCGTGCTCCCTACGATCTGATCCTGTTCGCCGGCGCGGTCGCAGAGATCCCGTCGGAAATCGCGGCACAGCTAGCCGAAGCGGGACGAATGGCGGCGGTTCTGCGGGCCGCTCAGGGCGTCGGCCGCGCCACCTTGACGACACGCACTGGCGGAGTGCTCGCGCATCGCGTTATCTTTGATGCTGCCACGCCGTTACTTCCGGGCTTTGTTCCGAAGCCTGCTTTTGTGTTCTGAGGTTTTGATGCCGAAGCCGAGGGAGGGCCAGAAACAGCGACCGCTGCGCTCGGGCGCAACCTTCGCGATAATGGCGGCAGCGGTACTCGCGGCGACACCGGCATCGGCGCAGACGCTGACCGAGGCGTTTGCCTACACCTACAACAACAATCCTCAAATCCTGGCGCAGCGCGCACTGTTGCGCTCCACCGACGAGCAGGTGCCGCAGGCATTGGCGAACTGGCGGCCGACGGTCACGCTGACCGGCACGGCCGGTTTTGAGCGGGCGGGCGTCGCCGCTCGGGGAACATCGACGCAATTCTCCAGTTTCGAGCCCCGCGCGACCGATCTGCGGATCACCCAGCCGCTCTATCGCGGCGGCCGCACCGAAGCGCAGACCCGGCAGGCGATCAACACCGTGCAAGCGACCCGCGCCCAGACGCTCGGGGTCGAGACTCAGGTTTTTCAGGCGGTCGCCCAGTCTTATCTCGACGTTGTGCGCGACCAGACGCTGGTCGAAGTCAACCGCAACAATGAGCAAGTCCTGCGCCGTCAGCTCGAAGCGACACAGGACCGCTTTCGGGTCGGCGAGGTGACCCGGACCGATGTCGCGCAGGCCGAGTCGCAGCTCGCCCAAGCCACCGCCCAACGGATCAATGCCGAGGGACAGCTGGAAGTTAGCCGCGCTAATTATGCGCGGGCCGTTGGTCATCCCCCTGGCCGATTGGTGCAGCCGCGCGAGCGCCCCGTTCTGCCGGCCACTCGCGACGAGGCGCTGGCGCTCGCCGCCAGCAACAACCCGAACGTCATCTCGGCGATGTTTGCCGAGCTGGCGGCGCGCGACAACATCGATCTCGTCCGCGGCCAGTTGCTTCCGACGATCAACCTGATCGGCGATCTCAGCCGCAGCTTCGCCCCATCGGTTATCCAGCAGTCGACTCGCCAGGATACCGCCTCGGCCGTGTTGCAGCTCACCATGCCGCTTTACGAAGGGGGCGCGATCTGGTCGCAGACGCGCGCGGCCGAGCAGACCGTAGGTCAGCGGCGCGGCCAACTCGACGATGCCCGGCGGCTGGCGGTGCAGCAGGCAACCCAGGCCTGGGAGACGCTGCAATCGGCGCGGGCTGCGATCACCTCGTTCGGCGCAGCGGTGCGGGCGGCGCAGATCGCGCTCGAAGGGATACAGCAGGAAGCCCTCGTCGGATCGCGCACCGTGCTCGATGTGCTGATTTCCGAACAGCAGCTGTTCACGACCCAGTCCCAGCTAGTCGGTGCCCAGCACGACTCAGCCCTCGCCGAATTCAACCTGGCGGCCGCGATGGGCCGGCTCATCGCGCCGGAGTTGCGGCTGCCTGTGCAGCTTTACGACATGGAACGTCATTACCGCGCGGTTAAGGACAAATGGCTAGGCTTTGGCGGAGGGCTAAAAGAGTAACTTAATCGCAAGGTTTTTCGGCCAAATTGTCCGAGATATGCCTGTCGAACCGGGCGCCGCAGGATTAGGTTAAGTAGATGTCGGACGCTAGCGTCACGCCCGAACCGTCGATGGATGAAATCCTCCAAAAGATCCAACGGATCATTGCGGAGGATGAGAAGCCTGAAAGTGCGCCCGCTCCGACCCCGCCGCGTTCAGCCGAGATCCTGACATTGACCGAAGCGGTTGGCGAAGGCGGGACTGTGCGTCGCCTGACACCGGTCGAGACGTCTTCGGAACCCACGGTTGAACACCCGCCTCCGCCGGAGCGCCGGATCGAGGCGGTCGCCTCGGCTCCAGAGCCGCCACCACATCCGCCCGGCGAGCGGCTCATTTCGGATGCGGCGGCCACCGCCTTTGCTCAGCTCGCCGCGATCCAGCGCGACCGGCGCCGCGCCGAGGAGTTCCCGATGGGGCTCCAGGCGCGGACCCTCGAGGATCTCGTCCGCGAGCTGCTGCGCCCGATGCTGCAGGGCTGGCTCGATCAAAAGATGCCGGACATCATTGAACGGCTGGTCAAGGCCGAGTTCGCCCGCGCCCTCAACGAGGCGGGCGTCCATTAAGCCTGCTGGCCCACTGACGGCCGCCCTCCCTGCATCATCGGCGCATTATCGGCCCGGGCCTGCCGCTGGGCAGCAGACCGGGTCTGCCAATCCTGCCAATTGACAATCAGCCCCTGTCATTACCAACTGCGGCCAGCATTGCCGGGGGCCAGCGGGCTCTCTCCGGCGTTTTCCGAATAACGGTTTTTTGACGGACGGTTCAGCGATGCTGGACAAGACCTACCGCCCCGATGCGGTCGAACCGCGGCACTATGCCGCTTGGGAACGCGCCGGCTGCTTTGCGGCCGATCCGCACAGCAGCAAG
>Ga0209059_1000483_pt1 | contig 18241 bp, 18 predicted proteins | sample GraSoiAngelo_151_FD_186165 | JGI IMG/M metagenome (GOLD analysis project Ga0209059, IMG submission 186165) | Grasslands soil microbial communities from the Angelo Coastal Reserve, California, USA - 14_1009_12_20cm (SPAdes) (version 2) | ecosystem: Environmental > Terrestrial > Soil > Grasslands ...
GCAAATTATCCAGCGCGTGCTGGTCGATGGCTGGAGCCCGGCACAGACGGCCGCGGTCTTCGCGGTGCCGGAGCGCCGCATCGCGCGCTGGGTCGAGGATTACCGCCGCCGCGGCATGGCGAGCCTGCGCGACGAGGCTCCCGGCGAGCGGGTCCATCAGCGCTGGCTGCACGCGCTGACCGGCGCGGTGTCGCGCTGCTACGCCGGGCTGCGGCGCGGCTTCGGCCTCGTCGAGCCGGCGCCTTGCGTCGTCTTGCGGCGCACCGAAGACAGGCCGCCCGACAACCGCGCCGACCTGGCGTAACGCCCCCGATCTAGCCTAAGGCCCGCGCCTCCATCATAGTCCGCCCGATGATCGCCCTCCGTCCCGGGGGCGGTCCGGGGGTGCGGGGGAATGCGGGACAGGATCATCGCGCGGCGGGCGTTTTGCGCGCTCGTGGCCGGCATCGCTGCGACGGCTTTCAGCGGTAGGTCGCAAGCTGCCCAGTCGTCCGGCCAGCACAGGCCGCGCACGCCGCTCCGGCCGAAGCCGCTGCGCGTCATCGCGATCGACCCCGGCCATGGCGGCGTCGATCCCGGCGCGATCAGCCCGCACGGGCATTACGAAAAGGACATCACGCTCAGCGCCGCACGCGAGCTGGCGCGCCAGCTCGACGCGACGGGCCGATTTCGCGTCGTTCTGACCCGGCATACCGACCAGTTCGTGCCATTGCGCGAGAGAGTCGCTCGTGCGCGGATGGAACATGCGGAACTGTTCGTGTCCATCCATGCCGACGCCCTGCCTGATAGCGAAATGCGCGGCCTCTCGGTCTATACGCTGTCAGACCGGGCCTCCGACCGCGAGACCGCGGCCTTGGCGATCCGCGAGAACAAGGATGATTTTGTCGGCGGCATCAGATTGTCGCGGCAGCGGCGCGATATCGCCCCGATCCTGCTCGACATGGCGCGGCGGCAGACCAATAACGGCTCGCTGGCATTGGCGCATACGATCGTCGCCGAGCTCGGTCGCGCCGTGCCCTTGCTCGACAAGCCGCACCGCTCGGCGGGCTTCGCCGTGCTGACCGCGCCCGATATGCCCTCCGTGCTCGTCGAGCTCGGCTGCTTGTCCAATCCCGCCGAGGAGCGCCTGTTGCCCCAGCGCGCCTATCAGCAACGCCTGGCGCAAGGCTTGCTGCGGGCGATCGAGGATTATTTTGCGGCCCACGCTGTCCGATAAGGCCGGTTGCGCGAGCCACGACACGCGGCCTAATGTCGCGACAATTCCGCAAAAGGGGACCGGGATGAGACTGGTGGAAGCGAGCCGCTCGCGCGACGAAATCAATGCGGCGGAGTGGGACGCGCGGGTCGATCTCGCGGCGGCGCATCGCCTCGCCGTGTCGCACGGCTTGAGCGAAGGCATCTTCAACCATTTTACGCTGGCCGTGCCGGGCAAGGGCGACCGTTATTACCAGATCCCGTTCGGGCTGCATTGGTCGGAGGTGACCGCGAGCTGCCTGATGGAGGTCGGCTATGACGGCGAGGTCTTGAGCGGCGAGGGCGAGGTCGAACGCTCCGCCGTCTGCATCCACGCGCCGATCCATCGGCTTTACGCGCAGCAGGCCTGTGTCCTGCACACCCATATGCCGTTTGCCACCGCGCTCGCCCGCCTCGAAGAGCCGCGCCTCGCCGCGCTCGGCCAGACCGAGATCGCCTTTCTCGACACGATTGCCTATGACGACGAATACACCGGGCTGGCGCTGGATCCGGCGGAAGGCGAGCGGCTGGCGCATGTGCTCGGGCCGGATCGCGGTGTGCTGCTGATGGCCAATCACGGGGTCCTCGCTTGCGGCAGGAGCGTCGCCGAGGCCTATGACCGGCTCTACTATTTCGAGCGCGCCTGCCAGGTGCAGCTTTACGCGATGTGGACCGGCCGGCCCTTGAAAGAAGTCCCGGCGCATATCGTGGCGCGCACCTTGCGGCAATACGCGGCCTCGCCGAGTTATGGCGGTAAGCCCGCCTGTGAGCACCATTTCGCGGCACTGAAGCGCCTCCTCGACCGCACCGAGCCCGATTACGCCGATTAGCGGCTTTCGGGCCCGATGATCGAGGTCCACGCCTATATCGATGTCGCCGAGCTCGAACGCGGCATCGCGTTTTATTGCAATGGGCTCGGGCTCGCGCTGAAGCGCCGCCTGAGTGCGAGCTGGGTCGAGCTCGCCGGCGCCAATCTGCCGATCTTTCTGCTCGGCAACCGGTCTCCCACGGCGCAACTCGGCGGTACACAGATCCGGCGCGATTTCGGCCGGCATTGGACACCGGTGCATCTCGATTTCATCGTGCCGGACATCGGCGCGGCTGACCGCGCTCGGCGCCGCCCTCGACCGGCCGATCCAGGACGCCGATTACGGCCGCATGGCGAACATGGCCGACCCGTTCGGCAATGGCTTCGATCTGATCGAATTCTCCGGTGCGGGTTACGACGCCGTCTCGCGGTAAGGCCCGCGCCGGTGTAGGCTGCGCGCCAGCCTGCCCGCCCGCCCGAAGGGAGACCCGCGATGAACGACGTCATGACAAAGGTTCGCCACCTGGCTCCGGCGACGCAGCCGATCAGCCCGGCCAAATACGCCCATTTCGTTCTGCGCACCGGCCAATTCGACAAAATGGCCGAATGGTACAAGACCGTGCTCGCGGCGCGCATCGTGTTCCGTGACGAGCGGCTCTGCTTCCTTTCCTATGACGACGAGCACCACCGTCTCGCGCTGATCCACATGCCGGGCCTGGCGCCGCGCGATCCCGAAAGCGCCGGCACCGACCACGTCGCGTACAGCTACCGCGATCTCGGCGAATTGCTGGCGAACTACCGCCGGCTCAAGGCGCACGGCATCCTGCCGCATTGGCCGATCAATCACGGGGTCACGACCTCGATGTATTACCGCGACCCCGACAACAACCGCGTCGAATTGCAGATCGACAATTTCGCGAGTGCCGAGGGATGCCAGGCCTATTTTCAGAGCCAGGCGTTCGCCGACAACCCGGTCGGCGTGACCTACGATCCGGAGCAGCTGTGCGCCCGCTACGAAGCGGGAGAGCCGATCGCTGATCTCCTGAGCATACCGCCCTTGCCCGCGGGCAAGACGCCTTGGGACATGCTGAGTAGCGCGCACTGAGAAAAATCCCCTCTCCCGCACTGCGCCAGCTTTGTGAAGCGCGGAATTAGGCTGCACATGCGTTGTGCGTCCTTCGAGACGCGCCCCCCAATCTTTTAGATGGCGGACGCTCCTCAGGATGAGGTGAAGCTAGTGATGGCATCAAAAATATGTCCTCATCCTGAGCGCGAGCGAAGCGAGCAGTCGAAGGACGCACAGCGCCCAATCCAGCCGCGCAGGCGTTGGCTGAATCAGGCTCGAACTGTCGTAGGCTAGTACTGCTACTGGTTAGAATGACACGTTGGGACATGACATGATCACCGCCGATCTTTCCGGCAAAACCGCGCTGGTTACCGGCGGTGCCTCGGGCATCGGGCTCGCCACGGTCGAGGCTTTCGCCCGCTGCGGCGCGACCGTGGCGCTGAACCATCTGGCCGACGACTCGCGTGGCATGCAGCAGGTCGAGCGTCTGAAAGGGCTCGGCCACAAGGTCATTGGCGCGCCCGGCAATGTCGCGAAACCGGGCGAGGCGGAGGCGATGACAAGCCGCGCGATTGACGCGCTCGGCCGCCTCGATTTTCTCGTCAACAACGCCGGCACGCCCGCCACCCCGGCGCCGATCCCGTTTTCCGAGCTCGACCGGCTCAGCGAGGATTTCTGGCAGGCGATCCTCAACACCAACCTGATCGGCCCGTTCCGCTGCACCCATGCCGCGGTCGGGGCATTGCGTCAGGCGCGTGGCGCGATCTGCAGCACCGCTTCGATCGCCGGCGTGCAGGGCAGCGGCAGCAGCATCCCTTATGCGACGAGCAAGGCGGGCGTCATCAACCTGACGCGCAGCCTCGCGCGCACCCTGGCGCCCGAGATCCGCGTCAATGCGGTCGCGCCCGGTTTTGTCGACAGCCCGTGGAACAAGGATTGGCCGGCCGACCGCAAGCAGCAATCGGTCGAGAAGACGCCCCTGAAGCGCGCTTGCAAGCCCGAGGACATCGCCGAGGTCATCTTCTTTCTGTGCGCCGGCGCGGCGATGGTGACCGGCCAGACGGTCATCGTCGATGGCGGGCTGACGCTGTGAACCTCTCGCCGATTGAAGGTCCTGCGGCTTGGGAAGGTCCGCAGATCGACTGGCAGAAGGAGGGTCTGCATGTGCTCTCCCCGGAACAGATCGGGGAAATCGACGGGGCGCTAGGCCACCTCCGCTCGTTCGGCGACACCGATTTTGCCGAGATCGGGCCGGAGCATTTTCCGCTGCCGACGCTCGGCGGATTTCTTGCTGGCTTGGCCGAGCGGCTGCGCACCGGCCCCGGCTTTCTGCTGCTCCGCGGGCTGCCGCGCGAGCGCTGGCAGCTCGACGATCTGGCGCGGATTTATGTCGGGCTCGGCTGCTATGTCGGGCATCTCTCGCCGCAATCCTACCAGGGCGAGCTGCTCGGCCATGTGATTGATCTCAGCGATGTCGAGGCGCAGGCGCGCGGCTATCACAAGGGCGGCGCACAGCGCATGCACAGCGACAATTGCGACATCGTGTCGCTGATGTGCGTGCGCACCGCGCCATCCGGCGGCATCAGCCGGATCGCCAGCGCCGCGGCAGTGCACAACCGTCTCCTCATGGAGCGACCCGATCTGCTGGACGTGCTCTACGGCGAATATGTTTTTCGCCGCATGGAGCTCGATGCGGAATTTGGCGATGCCACGCTGGTGAAAAACGTCGTGATCTTCTCGCGCGACAGCGGCCAGCTGACCTGCAATGTCTCCGGCAGCTATCCGCACCGGGCGGTCACGGCCGGCGATGCGGCGATGACCACGCTGCAGATCGAAGCGCTTGAAGAGATGAAGCGGATGTCTGCCTCGCCCGACCTCTATCTCGACATGGAGATTCGGGAGGGCGACATCCAGTTCCTGAACAACCGCACGATCCTGCACGGCCGCACCGGCTATGAGGATGCGACCGACATCGCTCGCCGCCGCCACATGATGCGGTTGTGGCTGGAAGTACCGTCCTGGCCGGCCTTGCCGCGGAACCAGGGTGTGCATTGGCCCGAGGAGCGGCCGCTGTGGCTGCGCCAGCGCCGGCCTTTTATGGAGCTGCCGTCGCGCTACCTCGCGGAAATGAGCCGGCGGAAGCTCGAGCTGGCGCACTGAACAGCAATCAAACCGGCGGCGGCTTTGTCACCTGAAAGCTCTGCCGCTCCTCCATCCGCCGCATCCACGGCCGGATGTTCGGGTATTCCGATAGCGGCGCCTCGCCCTCCGGCACCCGGCCGAAAAAATAGAACAGCGGGATCACCATCAGATCGGCGAGGGTGACGCGGTCGCCGGTCAGATAGGGCTGCTCGCCCATCAGCCGCGAGATCTCCGAAACACAGAGCTGCGCCCGCGGCAATGCCGCGCTGATCGCCGCCTCATCGGCCGGCAATCCCATGCGCGGCTTCAGTACGCGGTTCACCAGAACGCCGGCGGCGATTGACGGCCAGGCATAGGCATCGACGATGCCCATGATCTGGTTCATGCGGCTGAACTGGTGCAGATCGGTCGATTGCAGCGGCGCGACCGGAAAGCCCTCATCGATATAACGCAGGATCGCCTGCGTCTCGTAGAGCTGAAACCCGTCATGCTCGAATGCCGGGATTTTGGCGAAGGGATGTCGCGACAGATGCGGCTCCTCCCGATGCGGGCCAAAGCCGACCTCGACAAGCTCATGCGCAACGCCCTTCTCGGCGAGCGCCAGGCGGACACTCCACACATAGGTGCTGCCCGCCGTGCCATAGACGATCGGCCGCCCCATTTCCGCTCTCCATCGCGTCCGAGAATAGGCCGCAACATGTCAACCCGGCCGCGCTTTGGTCAAGCGGGGCAGCGGCGCCGATTACAGCTTTTGGCCGCAGGGCGGCGGCGAGAGCGCCGGCAGCCTCGGCATCTGCCGCAGAATAAAGGCGCTGCGCTCGCGGACATCCTCATCGGGAGGGTTTGCCGAGCGGTCCAGCGGGTCGGGCAACACCGCGGCGAGCCGGGCGGCCTCGGTCGCGCTCAGCCTTAGCGCAGGCTTGTGGAAGTAATGCTCGGCCGCGGCTCCGGCGCCATAGATGCCGGGACCCCATTCGACGACATTGAGATAGACCTCGATGATCCGCCGCTTGCTCCAGGTCAGCTCGATCAGCGCCGTGAAATAGGCTTCGAAGGCCTTACGGAGCCAAGTGCGGTCCGGCCACAGAAACACGTTCTTCGCGGTCTGCATCGAGATCGTGCTGGCCCCCAGCAGTCCGCCGTCCCCGCTTTGGTACTGCTCCCAGGCCATCTCGATCGCGCTCCAGTCGAAGCCGAAATGCCGGCAGAAGCGCTGGTCCTCGCTCGCGATCACGGCGCGGATCAGCGCTGGCGAGATGTCGTCGAGCGGCCGCCAGTTCTTGCGGATACCGTAGCCCTCGGCAGATCGCAGCAACATCAACGGCGTCACCGGCGGCGGCGCTACGCGATAAAGCATCGTCAGAAGGAGCGACAGGATCACAAAGCCAGTCAGGCAGCCGGCGGCGATCCGCCCGAGCCGGCGCAACACGGATCCCGCCTGGCGGTCATCGGCGGCCCAGGACCGGGCCGGCGGCTGCTTTCGATCCCTTCCGCTGTCCCCGGCCATCTACCCGACAATCCGCCACGCCAGCCCGGCAGTCCACAGCGGTTGCAGGCCCTATGCCGGACGGGCTAAGACCCCTGGCCGCCTTTCAGCGCAGGAGAATGACCGTGCCGCGTGGAGACGAACAGCACCGGAGCCCCAAATCCGATATCGAGATCGCCCAGGCCGCGACGATGCGGCCGATCGGCGAGATCGCCGATAAGCTCGGGGTGCCCGAGGACGCGGTGTCGCCCTACGGCCGGTACAAGGCGAAAATCTCCCTCGATTACATCCGCTCGCTGTCGGGCCGGCCGAACGGAAAGCTGGTCCTCGTCACCGCGATCACCCCCACTCCGGCCGGCGAGGGCAAGACGACGACGACAGTCGGGCTCGGCGACGCGCTGAACCATATCGGCAAGAAAGCGATCCTCTGCCTGCGCGAGCCGAGCCTTGGTCCCAGTTTCGGCATGAAGGGCGGCGCGGCCGGCGGCGGCTATGCCCAGGTCGTGCCGATGGAGGACATCAACCTCCATTTCACCGGCGATTTCCACGCGATCGGCGCCGCCAATAATTTGCTCGCGGCCTTGGTCGACAATCACATCTATTGGGGCAACGCGCCGGCCATCGACTCGCGCCGCGTCACTTGGCGGCGCGGCCTCGACATGAACGACCGCGCCTTGCGCTCGATCGTCTCCTCCCTTGGCGGGGTCGCCAACGGCTTCCCGCGCGAGGACGGGTTCGACATCACGGTCGCCTCGGAGGTGATGGCGATCTTTTGTCTCGCGACCGATGTGCATGATCTGAAGCGCCGTCTCGGCAACATCATTGTCGCGCAGAACCGCGCGCGGGAACCGGTTCGCGCCAGCGAACTGAAGGCGGCGGGCTCGATGGCGGTGCTGCTGAACGACGCATTGGCGCCGAACCTGGTACAGACGCTGGAGAACAGCCCCGCCTTCATCCATGGCGGGCCGTTCGCCAATATCGCGCATGGCTGCAATTCGGTGGTCGCGACGACGACGGCGCTAAAGCTCGCCGATTACGTCGTGACCGAAGCCGGCTTCGGCGCCGATCTCGGGGCCGAGAAATTTTTCGACATCAAGTGCCGCAAAGCGGGGCTCAGGCCGGCCGCGGCGGTCGTTGTCGCCACCGTGCGGGCGCTCAAGATGCATGGCGGCGTGCCGCGCGACGGGCTCAAGGAAGAGAATGTCGCGGCGGTCGAGAAGGGTTTCGCCAATTTGCAGCGCCATCTCGAAAACTTGCGCGGTTTCGGTGTGCCCGCGGTGGTCTCGGTCAACCGCTTCAGCGCCGATACCGAGGCCGAGCTCGGCCGCCTCAAGGAATTGTGCGCCAAGGAAGGCGTCGAGGCGGTCGTCGCCGATCATTGGGCGCGCGGCGGCGAGGGCGCGGCGGATCTCGCGCGCGCGGTCGTCAAGCTCGCCGACAGCGGCAAGGCCGAGTTCAAGCTTCTCTATCCCGACGAGATGCCGCTTCGCGACAAGATCAAGACCATCGCGCAGAAGATCTATCGCGCCCGCGACATCGCCTGCGAAGCCGCCGTCGAGAGCCGCCTCGCTGAATTGCAGAAGGGCGGGTTCGGCAATTTCCCGGTGTGCATCGCCAAGACGCAATATAGCTTTACCACCGATCCCAACGCCAAGGGCGCGCCCACCGATCACGTCCTGGGCGTGCGCGAGATCCGGCTCTCGGCCGGCGCCGAATTCGTCGTCGCGGTCTGCGGTGAGATCATGACGATGCCGGGTCTGCCGCGCGTGCCCGCCGCGAACAATATCGATCTGGCCGAGGACGGCCGTATCACCGGGCTGTTCTGATCTGCATGGAGGGAGCCGAGGTCAAGGTTTGGCGCCGGGCCGAGCGCGAACGCCTGATCGCGCTTCGGCAAGGCTTGCCGGCTGCTCAGAGGCACAATTGGAGTGCGCAGATCGACGCCGCGCTGCGTGGCATCCTCGCCAAGCGGCCAGGCATTCTCGGCGTCTACTGGCCGTTCCGCGCCGAGTTCGATCCGCGCCCGCTGGTTGATTGGGCGGTCGCCGCCGGGCGCAGGGTCGCCTTGCCGGTTGTCGTCGACAAAAAGGGGCCGCTCGAATACCGCGCCTGGCGGCCGGGCGATAAGCTCGTCGACGGCGTCTGGAACATCCCGATCCCGGAGAAGCGCGACATCGTCACGCCGGCGCTCGTCTTGGCGCCGCTCGTCGGCTTCGATGAGGCGTGTTACCGGCTCGGCTATGGCGGCGGCTATTTCGACCGCACCCTGGCGGTATTGTCGCCGCGTGTCTTCGCAATCGGGGTCGGCTTCGAGGTGCAGCGGATCGCGACGATCTACCCGCAATCCTTCGACATAGCGATGGATCTGATCGTCACCGAGACCGGCATCCGCGAGCGATCTGCCGGAACCCCGTGCTCAATCGCCGGCGGAGGCGCGCCCCCGGCCGCGGCGGCCTCGCGCCGCTGACCCGCTGCCCGAGCCGCGGCTCCGACGGCCGCCACGCCCAAGCCCCAGCTCCTTCGCCAGGTTCGATCGCTGCTCCGAATAGCTCGGCGCCGTCAGCGGATGGTCGCTCTGAAGATTCCAGCGTCGCAGATAAAGCTCGGCGCTCAGCCCATGCCGCGTGTTGAGATGCCGGCGCAGCATTTTGCCTTTCCAGCCGCAATCGAGGCAGATCACGGCGTCGCGCTGCACCGAGCGTCGTATCGATACCGCCGGGGTCAGAGGCGCCTGCGGCTCGGTGGCCTTGCCGAGACTGCCGATCGTGCGATGCACCGAGCTGATCAGCTCGGGGATCTGCTCAGGCGCCAGGCTGTGATGCGAGACATAGCTGGTGATAATCTTGGTAACCAATTGAGGATAAGCGCCTGGATATTTGGAATCGGCGGCCATTCTGCGCCCCTGTTCAAGTCGCGGCGTATAAGATGGCAACAGCCAAGCAAAAGCAAGACCACTTGCCGTGATAAAACCGGGACAACTATTGCTTTGCTTAAAGCAGCTGATAGCGGGGCTGGCGCCTCAGCGCCATTACGCCGCCATGCGGTGCTGACGGATCAGGGACAGGATCTCGGCGGCGGCGGCCGGGATGTTGGTGCCGGGCCCGTAGATCGCGCTAACCCCGGCCTTCTTCAGAAAATCATAATCCTGCGGCGGGATAACGCCGCCGCACACGACGAGGATGTCGCCGGCGCCCTCGCGCTTTAACGCTTCGATCAATGCCGGCACGAGCGTCTTGTGCGCCGCCGCCTGGCTCGACACCCCGACAATGTGGACATCGTTCTCGACCGCCTGGCGGGCCGCTTCCTCCGGTGTCTGGAACAACGGGCCGATATCGACATCGAAACCGATATCGGCAAAGGCGGTGGCGATGACCTTGGCGCCGCGGTCGTGGCCGTCCTGGCCGAGCTTGACGACCAGCATGCGCGGCCGCCGCCCTTCTTCGCGCGCAAAGTTTTCGATCTCTCGCTGGATGCGGCGGAAACCTTCATCGTCCCGATACTGCCCGCCATAGATGCCGGAAACCGACCGCGTCGCGGCCTGGTGCCGGCTGAAGACTTGTTCGAGCGCATCGGAGATCTCGCCGACCGTCGCGCGCGCGCGGCTCGCCTCGATCGACAGTGCCAGCAGATTGCCTTGGCCGGATTTTGCCGCTTCGGTCAGCGCGGCGAGAGCCGCTTTCACACGCCCGGCATCGCGGCTTTTGCGCACCTGTTTGAGGCGCGCGATCTGCGTCTTGCGCACGGCATCGTTGTCGACATCGAGGATCTCGACCGGCGAGGTCTCGTCCGACTGGTACTTGTTTACACCGACGATGACTTCTTCGCCGCGGTCGATCGCCGCCTGCCGCCGCGCCGCCGACTCCTCGATGCGCAATTTCGGCATCCCGCTCTCGACCGCGCGTGTCATGCCGCCGAGCGCTTCGACCTCTTCGATGAGCCGCATCGCCGCCTCGGCGATCGAATGAGTCAATGTCTCGACGTAATAGCTGCCGCCAAGCGGATCGATGACATGTGGGATGCCGGTCTCCTCGGCGAGGATCAGCTGGGTGTTGCGTGCGATTTTGGCCGAGAACGGCGTCGGCAATGCCAGCGCCTCGTCAAAGGAATTGGTGTGCAGTGACTGCGTGCCGCCGAGCACCGCAGCAAGCGCTTCGATCGTCGTGCGGATGATGTTGTTGTGCGGCGCCTGCTCGGTGAGGCTAACCCCTGAGGTCTGGCAATGCGTGCGCAATGCCAGGCTCGCCGGGTTCTGCGGCGCGAATTGCTGCATGAGCCGTGCCCATAGGAGACGCGCTGCGCGAAGCTTCGCGATCTCCATGAAGAAGTTCATGCCGATGCCGAAGAAGAACGAGAGGCGCGGCGCGAAATCGTCGATCTCAAGCCCGCGCGACAAGGCGGCGCGCACATAGTCGAGCCCATCCGCCAGTGTGAATGCCAATTCTTGAACAGACGTCGCGCCGGCCTCCTCCATGTGGTAGCCGGAGATCGAGATCGAGTTGAATTTCGGCATGTGCCGCGCGGTGTATTCGATGATGTCCGCGACGATGCGCATCGAGGGTCCGGGCGGGTAGATGTAGGTGTTCCGGACCATGAACTCCTTCAGAATGTCGTTCTGGATCGTGCCCTGAAGCTTGTCTTGCGGCACGCCCTGCTCCTCGGCGGCGACGATAAAGCCGGCGAGCACCGGCAACACCGCGCCATTCATCGTCATCGACACGCTCATCCGGTCGAGCGGGATGCCGTCGAACAGGATCTTCATGTCCTCGACCGAGTCGATCGCGACGCCGGCCTTGCCGACATCGCCGACGACCCGCGGATGGTCGCTGTCATAGCCGCGATGGGTTGCCAGATCGAAAGCGATCGACAGCCCCATCTGCCCCGCCTTCAGATTGTCGCGGTAGAAGCGGTTCGACTCCTCGGCCGTCGAGAACCCCGAATACTGCCGGATCGTCCAGGGCCGGTTCGCATACATCGTCGCGCGCGGCCCGCGCAGATAGGGCGGCGCGCCCGGCAATGCCTCGCGCCACGGGAACCCCTGAGCCTCGATGTCCTCGAGATCGGCCTCGGTATAAAGCGGCTTGACCGTCATCCCCTCGGGTGTCTGCCAATCGAGGCTCGTGAGCGGCTTCCCTTTCAGCTCGGCGGCCGCCAGCGCCTGCCAGCGCGCGATATCGGGCGGGCCGGATTCGCGGTCTTTTGCCTTGGCTTTCTTCGCCATCGGGATCTCCGGCGCGGCGGTGTGCCTCTTCCAATCGCCGCGAGTATATGGGCTTCGGACAGCGTTTCGTCCATTTTCCGCGACCTCGCTCGGCGCCCGCGGCGCTATCCCAACGTCGCCCCGAGGGTGGCCGCGATTTGCTCTATAACCCGCTCTTCACTCGCGACGCGTTAACCTCACCGCATGCTCGCCAGAACGCAGAGCCGCTTTCATGACGTCCGCGTCCGGCTTGAGAACTACGTGCCGCGCACCGCCGGCGGCCGGCTGTTCTGGGAGTTATTTTTGTTCGGTTTCAAGGAAGGGTGGGCTTGCCTGTTCGGTGGCGCGCTGCTCGCGCTGCTCCTGCTGACGAAATGGCTATGGCCGGCGGGCGCGCCGCTGACGCGCTACGATTTTCTGTTCCTGGCAGCGCTCGCTATTCAGGCGATGCTGCTGCTTCTGCGGATGGAGACCGTCCGCGAGGCGCAGATCGTCTTCGTGTTCCATGTCATCGGCACGGTTATGGAGTTGTTCAAGACGAATGTCGGCTCCTGGGTCTATCCCGAGCCGAGCCTTTTTCACATTGGTGCCGTGCCGCTGTTCTCTGGCTTCATGTATGCCTCGATCGGCAGCTATCTCGCGCGCGTCACCCGCATCTTCGACCTGCGCTATTCGCGATACCCCGACCGGCGGCTGACGGCGGTGCTGGCCGTGCTGATCTACGTCAACTTCTTCAGCCATCACTACCTGCCCGACATACGCGTCCTGCTGTTCCTGCTGGCGGCAATCGCGTTCGGCCCAACCTGGGTCTATTTCCGGCCGTACCGCAAATCGCGGCGCATGCCGCTGCTGCTCGGTTTTGCGCTGATCGCGTTGTTCATCTGGGCCGCCGAGAATATCGGCACCTTCACGACCGTATGGCTCTACCCGCACCAGGCGCAGGCATGGGAATTGGTGCGTCTTGGCAAATACGGCTCGTGGTTTCTGCTGATGATCATCAGCTTCATTCTCGTCTCTGTCGTGAACCGGCCGCGTCCGCCGGTGAGCGAGGCGGAAGGAAGCGCTACGCTGCTCGGCGCAGCGCGTGCCGAAAGACGATCGCTGCCGTGAGCAGCAGCACCGCCCCGGCCTGATGTGCCGCCGCCAGCGGGATGGGCACGACCAGCAATAGCGTCGAGAGGCCGAGCGCGAATTGCAATGCCGCGGCGGCTAGCAACGCGTGCAATGCCAGCCGCGCCGAGCGGGGCAGGGGGGTGTGCCGCCCGGCGATCCACAGGAGTATAGCCGCGGCAATCGTCGTCATCGCGAGCACCCGATGATCGAACTGCACCGCGCTGACATTCTCGAACCAGTTGCGGATCCAGGGTTGCAGCTCGGCATAGCCGGCCGGCACGAAGCTGCCGTCCATCAGCGGAAACGTGTTGTAGATCAGCCCCGCATGCAGCCCCGCGACAAAGCCGCCCGCGACAATCGTCAACGCCACCAGGCCGATGACCCCCTCCGCGCCCCGCCGCCAGCCCGCCGCGACCTCCGCCCGCGGCCGCTCAAGGAATAGGCCGAGCGCGATCCACAGCGTCAGCGCATAAATCGCCAGCGCGAGGGCGAGATGCGCCACCAGCCGGTATTGGCTGACATCGACCCGGTCGGCGAGGCCGCTCTCGACCATGTACCAGCCGAGCGCCCCCTGCGCCGTGCCCAGCAGCAGAATCCCGCCGAGCGGCGCAAAGAGCCGCTTCGGCAGCCGGCCGCGCAGCCAGAAATACAGAAACGGTACGGCGTAGACGACGCCGATCAGCCGTCCCCAGAGGCGGTGCACGTATTCCCACCAGTAGATCGTCTGGAAATCCGCGAGGCTCATTCCGGCGTTGAGCAGCCGGTATTGCGGAATATGCCGGTATTTCTCGAACTCCGCGGCCCAGCTCGCGGCCGAGAGCGGCGGTAGGATCCCGGCGACCGGTTGCCACTCGGTGATCGACAGCCCGGAAAGCGTCAGCCGGGTAATGCCGCCGATGACGACCATCGCGAAGATCATCGCGCAACAGCCGAGCAGCCAAATCGCGACCGTCCGCACCGGCGCGGCGGTGTCCGCGCTTTCATCGCCCCGCTGGGCTATAGCGATCGGGAGGGACACCCTCTGCAAATGCCAGCAGATGCGTGCTGAGACAAGGTCGCTGTCGGACGCCGCCTATAAACCGTCATCCCGGCGAAGGCCGGGATCCACTTGCCGTGTCGACGCGCCTGGACGGTGGGGTCCCGGCTTTCGCCGGGCCAACGACTGACGGATGGGCGCGGCTGAGACTTTAGTGCATCGTCAGCTCATGCTTGTGATGGCGGAAGCGGGGCGGGCCGAACGCCGTGCTCTGCTTCACATTCACCGAATGCAGTTTGCCTTCGATGCTGCGGCTCCAGAATTCGAGAAACCGCCGCAGCTCGGGATAATCAGGCGCGAGGTCGAATTTCTGCCAGATGAAGCTCTGCAGCAGGGCGGGATGGTCCGGTAGCCGGTAGATGATCTCTGCCGTGGTTAGCCGATACCCCTGAAGTTGCAGCTCAAAGGCGGTCACGTCAGCCTCTTCTCGTCGTTCCAGCATCGAGAGTAACAAGGATGCTTGCATATTCGCTCCGGAGCAATAATAAATCATAAAGAAAACAAGCGGTTAGCAGCCTACCCCCGACTCTGCTGCCAAGCTCTCGCGGCGACCCGGCTCGCCTTGAAGGGCTCAAGCTCCGGTTTAAATATTGAGGGCGTGAAACTGTTTGTCCGGCGCCTCGTTTTGCCGAGGGCGCAATTGTCCCGCAGGGTTCCCACGAGATGAACCGGCTGTTATCCGCGCTCGTCCTGATGAGCGGCGTTGCCGTGCTCATGCCCGCGCCCTCCCCCGCCATCGCGGCCGGCGCGATCCCCGAAGTGGGTGGCGCGGTGCCGACCCTCGCGCCGATGCTGGCGCGGGTGACTCCGGGGGTCATCAACATCGCGGTGCGCGGCAAGGTGCGGGCCGAGAACCCGCTGCTGCAGGATCCGTTTTTCCGCCGCTTTTTCAACCTGCCGCAGCGCTCGCAACCCGAGGAGCGCGAGACGCAGGCGACCGGCTCCGGCGTCATCGTCGATGCTCAAAACGGCTATATCCTGACCAACGGCCATGTCGTCGACAACGCCACCAAGATTGAGGTCACGACCAAGGACAACAAGCGCTTCACCGCGAAACTGGTCGGCCGGGATACCGAAGCCGATGTCGCGGTGTTGCAGATCCCGGCGCAGAACCTGACCGCCGTGCCGCTCGGCGATTCCGATCGCCTCCAGGTCGGCGATTTCGTGTTGGCGGTCGGCAATCCGTTTGGCCTGGGACAGACCGTGACGTCGGGGATTGTCAGCGCGCTCGGGCGCAGCGGCCTCGGTATCGAGGGCTATGAGGACTTCATCCAGACCGACGCCTCGATCAACCCCGGCAATTCCGGCGGGCCGCTCGTCAACCTCTATGGCCAGGTGGTCGGCATCAACACCGCGATCCTGGCGCCGGGTGGCGGCAATATCGGCATCGGCTTTGCGGTGCCAATCAACATGGCGCGTCGCGTCATGGACCAGATCATCCGGTATGGCGAGGTGAAACGCGGCCGGATCGGCGTCGCGATCCAGGATCTGACGCCGGAATTGGCGCAGGCCATGAGCACCCAGCAGACCGAGGGCGCCGTCATCGCGCGGGTCGAAACCGGCTCGTCGGCCGAGCAGGCCGGGCTGCGCACCGGCGATCTGGTCGTCGCGGCGAACGGCACGGCGGTCCACAGCGGCACGCAATTGCGCAACATGATCGGTCTCGCGCGGATCGGCGACCAGGTCACGCTGAAGGTCGATCGGCGCGGCTCCGAAATCAGCATCCCGGTGCGCATCGAGGCGGCGACCGCGACCGCGACGACGCGGCAGCGCGGCAATGAACCACGGCAAACCCGCTGATGGCGACGCAAACCCCTTATGAGGTGCTCGGGGTCAAGCCGGACGCCACCGCCGACGAGATCCGCAAGGCCTACCGCAAGCTCGCCAAGCAGTTTCACCCCGATCTGAACCCGGGGAAGCCGGCCGCCGAGGCGCGCTTCAAGGCGGTCTCGGCCGCCCACGACATCTTGTCGGATCCGGAGAAGCGCGCCCGCTACGATCGCGGCGAGATCGACGAAAGCGGCGCCGAGCGGCCGCGCCATTCCTATCGGCCGCATGCCGAGGGCGCGCAGGGGTGGAAGTACCGGCCCGAGGGCGAGATGGATGTCGGCGATCTCGATGATCTGTTCGAGATGTTCGGCCGTGGAGGGCCGGGCGGGGCGCGGCGGGGTACCAGGGCCGGGCGAGGCGGCGAGGGCTTTTCGATGCCCGGCCCTGACCGCCACTATTCGCTGACGATCGACTTTGTGGAGGCAGCGACGGGCGGCAAGCAGCGCCTGGCCTTATCGCCCGACGAATGGCTCGATGTGACGATCCCGCCCGGCATCGAGGAAGGCCAGATCCTGCGCCTTAAAGGCAAGGGCGGGCCCGGTTTTGGCGGCGGCCCGGCCGGCGATGCGCTGATCGAGGTGCATATCGCGCCGCACCCGTTCTTCCGCCGCGAGGGCGACGACATTCATGTGGAATTGCCGGTCAGCCTTTCGGAAGCCGTGCTCGGCGCGCGGGTGCCGGTGCCGACCGTCAGCGGACCGGTGACGATGACGATCCCGAAAGGCTCCGATACCGGCGCCCGGCTGCGCTTGCGTGGCAGAGGCATTCATCGCAAGCGGCAAGGCAAAGAGGTGACCGGCGACCAGTACGTCACACTGAAGGTCGTGATCGGCGCCAGCGATGACCCCGAGCTCGCGAAATTCCTCGAAGACTGGGCCAAGCAGCACCCGACCAATCCGCGCGGCGAAATGGGGCAAGCGACCCACGGGGCCGCCGCATGATCGCTTTCGACGAGCTGATGCGCCGCTTTGCCGAGCTCAACGCTGCCGAGCTGTCGCGCTGGGTCGAGAACCGCTGGGTCGTGCCCGAAACGGCGACGGAAGAGGGCGGCGAGCGCTGGGTGTTTCACGAGGTCGATGTCGCGCGGGTCGAGCTGATCCTCGATATCCGCCGCGAATTCGCCGTTGATGATGAGGCGCTCTCGCTGGTGTTGGGCTTGCTCGACCAGGTCTACAGCCTGCGACGCCAGATGCGGCGCCTGTGCGACGCGCTCGAACAGCAGCCGCCCGAGATCCGCGACGCAATCCGCCGCGCCCTCCCGCCCGCCGGAGGACACGGCGGCTAACCGGGACCGCGGGCGTCCCGCCCGCTTCTCAAAAATGCGGCCGGGACGGCCGCGGTCCTGTCTCCCGTTAAAGCGTCTGGAAGCGCGCCTTGGCGCCGCGTTCGATGCCGGCGGCGATCAGTTGCTCGATCTCGAGCCGATGGCGGATCAGTTCGAGCACGCGCAATTCCTCCTGGCTGGCCGCGCCGTCCGCCGCCGCCACATCGCAGGCGATCGCATAGGCCGTCTCGCGCAATTTCGCGGGGAGCGCCTTCCGGATCGACGTCAACGCGTCGTCGAGCCCGTTCTTGCCACCCAACAGGCGCGAGCATTCTTCCAAGACGCCCGGCAGCCGGTGCCGGTCGAAATCGCGGAACACCGGCAGATCGCCGACGATGTCGCCGATGATCTTCAGCTCGGTCTCGGCCATGTCGCGGTCGGCCGCCGAGACCAGCATCATCGTGCAGATCAGCGCGCCGTGAGGGTCGAGCATCGAGGGCTCCTTTCGCTCGCAGGTCGGCGCACAGACCAAACCATCGTGGCCGCTGTCAAGCCGCATCGTGCAGGAAGGCCGCCGTCGCCGCCACCGCGTCGACCAGCGGCACCCGGGCGATCGGCACCCCGGTCGGGAAGGCGGGCAGCAGGCGCGAGGGCAGGGCGCGGTCGAGAATGACAAAGATGCCGCGGTCGTCGGCCCGCCGCACGAGCCGCCCATACGCCTGCCGCAGGCGCAGCCGGGCGATGCGGTCGTCGTAAGCGGCGCCGCCGAACACCGGCTTGCGGGCGCGGTGCAGAATGTCCGGCCGTGGCCACGGCACGCGATCGAAGACAATCAGGCGTAACGAGCGGCCCGGGACATCGACCCCGTCGCGCACCGCATCGGTGCCGAGCAGGCAGGAATCTTCCTCGGCGCGGAAGATGTCGACCAAGGTCGCGGTCGACATCGCATCGACATGCTGCGCCAGCAATAAGAGACCGCGCGCTTCCAAGACCGGCGCGATCTTCTCATGCACCGCCCGCAGCCGCGCGATCGCGGTAAAAAGGCCGAGCGCGCCGCCTTTCGCGG
>Ga0209059_1000486_pt1 | contig 18220 bp, 17 predicted proteins | sample GraSoiAngelo_151_FD_186165 | JGI IMG/M metagenome (GOLD analysis project Ga0209059, IMG submission 186165) | Grasslands soil microbial communities from the Angelo Coastal Reserve, California, USA - 14_1009_12_20cm (SPAdes) (version 2) | ecosystem: Environmental > Terrestrial > Soil > Grasslands ...
CTTCATCTCCTCGGATAGCTGTTCGGCACTGACTGCTTCGGTGCCGAAATACATCTGCCCGGGGGCAGTGACTGCAACAATCCAGGCGTCTTGCTTGTCGGCCTCAGGCATTGGTGTAGCGTTATTGGTGACGGCCATCTGCACGCTCACTCCTTTTTGCAAGGCCGGACTTTGTGCCAAGGTTTGGGGAGCAATTGCCCCCACTGCAAATCCCGCTATTAGACTCATGTATCGCAAGCATTTCATAAGTTCACTCCTTCTGATCTTCGGACTGACCTGTTCGGGCCCATTGCTTATGGTTTTGCTCCCCCCAGTGCCGCTACGGCCAGGCTCCCCCCCAGCCCCATGGTTTCGACCACCGATGACGGCACAATCACCATGGAACCCCGCTCTTTAATGGCTTCGTACAGCATGTTCATGGCGCGTAGATGCAGTGCCGTCGGATCATTCCGGTAGATAGCGGCCGCTTGCGCGAACTTGTCGGCAATCTCCGTTTCGGCCTGCCCCAGTATGTTGCGCGCCTGGCGCTCGCGCTCCGCTTGTGCCTGCCGCGACATGGCATCCTCGAGTGCTTGCGGAATCTTTACGTCGCGAATCTCTACCGACTGAACCGTAATCCCCCAGGGATTCGTCTTCTCATCCAGAATGCGCTGCAACTCGCGGCCCAGAATTTCACGCTCGGTGATCATCTGCGCCAGTTCGTGGCGGCCAATCGATTCGCGCAGCGCCGTCTGGGCGCTCATGTTGATGGCATCCACGAAATTTTCCACCTCCAGAATGCATTTCTCCGCATTCCAGACCATCCAGAAGACGATCGCATCCACGTTAACGGGAACCGTGTCCCGTGTCAGCGTGGACTCCGCCGAGACGCTGGCTACGCGCACCCGCTGGTCCACGTACGGGCTCAAGGTCTCAACAATCGGCACGATGTGGCAGAGTCCCGGACCGCGCAAGCCCACGTAGCGGCCCAGCCGCAGCACCGCCACCTTCTCCCACTGGCGCACAACCTTGATGGCGAAGAGGAAATACAGCCCGACTAGCGCTCCGGAGAACACCGGCCACGGCTGATGTATGGCTTGCGATGCGGCTAGCCCGGCCAGAAGGCATACGATGAAGAGCAATACTGCCAGTCCGTTCATTCCTTCAATTTGAAGTTTCGGCATAACTACCTCCTGGACGCGTTGGGCATCAAATCGCGCAAGCGTTCGATCAGATCCTCGAGCGCAAGTCCGGCGGCTCCGACTCGCGCCGCGAACTCTCCCGCCAGTTGCGTCAGTTGGCGGTCCCGTTCTGCGGAGCTGCGTTCGATTTTCTTGTTTGCAATAAAGGTTCCGGTACCTTGATGGGTCTCCAGCACGCCTCCCAGTTCAAGCTCCCGGTAGGCGCGCATGACCGTATTGGGATTGATCTGCAGGTCGACCGCTAGTTGCCGTACGGTTGGCAACTGGTCGCCTGATGCCAGGGCGCCAGACGCGATTCCCCCGCGTACCTGGTCGATCAGTTGTCGATAGACCGGCACTCCGCTGTGCAGATCGATCGCAAACTGGAATCGAGATCGCCCGTTCCTTCCCATGTGCGTCAGTGTACTATATGACTAGTACAATATGTCAAGTAAAAAATAAAAGAGTGCGGTTCACCTGCCGCAAAAGAAATTACGCCAAAGTGACCTTCTGCAGACGCACCGTTGACAAGCCCGAATCCGGTCAGACGTATCGTCGGGCTGTGGACGGATTCAATCGCTGATCCAATGCATGTGCCCTAAAGACGGCATTGGACAAAGTTTTTACAATTCCTTTGACCGCCCACAAACAGTGCTCTACGTGAGCTGATATGTTGGCGGCGGTTGTAACCAGTGCCGCGCGGCGAAGTGGGTACTACCGCCGCCGGCCCCCAGGGTTATAAGGCCAAGAAAGCGCGTTACAGGGACTCGGGAGGGCTTGCTTTTTCGAGTGCAGGCAGAGGTGTGCTAGATCAACCAGCACTTCCGGCTTGCAAGCGAGAAGTGTGCCTGGGCTGAGGAAGAGGTCCGTTAGGGACCAGATCTCGTGCGAACGGCAGAGCAGCGCCGCGCGCGACGAAGGAGAACCACTATGGAAAAGATTATGGCATGCGTGCTGGTACTGGGTTTCGCGGGAACCAGCGGCCTGGTGTTCAAAGGCATGAACACCAAACCTCAGATTCGAGCCGTCAGCGTTGAGATGGCGGGCGATGCCGCCTACCGCGACGGCCTATTCCTCGGAAAACTGAACCGTGAAGCCAAACCACACATGCTTGCGCCGGTGGGCCGTTGGTCCACGGAAAAAGATCGGGCTTCCTTTGTACAGGGTTACCGGCAGGGACTCGATAGCAATGAACGTGACTGATCAAGTGGATGCATAACGGAGTTCCTCCCCTGCGAAATGATTGAGAGAGCAATTCCAAATCTTCAGTGAGGGGTTCTTGGTATGAAACCGAAAGTGATGTTCTTCAGTTTGTTGCTAGTCGCAGTGTGCCTGTCGGTTCCGTATGGAGTTCGAGCCGGAGGCCCAGCGCCCACCACCACCGGTTCGACGGTGCGCGGAAAGGTGCGGTTCGAGGGCAAAGTACCTGCGCCAAAGCCGATCAATATGGCCTCTGATCCCAGCTGCGCAAAGCCACACTCCGCCCCGGTGATGTCGCAAGACGTTATGGTCAATGGGGAAGGTGATCTGCAGAATGTGGTTGTGTTCGTCTCCGATGGCTTAGGCGACCGCAAGTTCGATCCACCCACTCAGCCGGCAGTAATTGAGCAGAAAGGCTGCCTTTACCAGCCACACGTCCTGGCAGTTCGCGCCAATCAGCCACTCGAACTGGTGAACGATGACTCCACCGCGCATAACATTCATCCCCAGCCCGTCAATAATCGTGAATGGAATAAGGCAGAGCCCCCGGGAACGAAGATGGAAGAAGCCTTTGCGCGCGAGGAAGTCGCCATTCCCGTGAAGTGCAACGTGCATCCCTGGATGAAGAGTTACATCGCGGTCTTCAAGCACCCGTATTTCGCGGTCACCGGAAAAGACGGAAGCTTCGATCTGAGCAATCTGCCGGCGGGAACCTATACGCTTAAGGCCTGGCACGAAAAGCTGGGGACGTCCGTGCAGACGGTGACCATCGGGGCCAATGAGACCAAAGAACTCAGCTTCACCTTCAAATAAACCGACCGTTTATTTTGCGGGGATGAAGCCTTTGCGGCGTTGTTCGCTGTAGCGGTGGAGCGCATCCAGGATGATGGGTTGCGCCTCCGCCGCGGGGCGGATCTCGTCTACTTCGACCGCCTTGCCTTCCAGCAGCTTGTAATCCTGGAAGAAGCGGCGCAGCATGATCAGCCGGTGCGGCGGCATTTCCTGAGCTTCATGGTACGAGTTGAACTCCGGATCTTCGGTCGCGATGGCGATGATCTTGTGATCTTGTTTGCCGGCGTCGACCATGGTCATCAAACCGATGGTCCGCGCGTGAATGATGGTCAATGGCACCACGGTTTCCTGACAAAGCACCAGAACATCCAAAGGGTCGTCGTCTTCTGCTAGAGTCTGCGGAATGAACCCGTAATTGGCCGGATAATAAACTGCCGAGTACAGCACGCGATCCAGGCGAATCAGCCCGCTCGATTTATCCAACTCATACTTCACGCTCGAGCCAAATGGAATTTCGATCACGCAGTCGAATTCCTGCGGAAGCTTGCCACCGGGAGTCACATCATGCCAGGGATGGATCATAAGGTTCGCTACTCATTCTAGTGGACGCGAAGGAAGCCTGAGCTTTTACAGATAATCCCAGCTTTAGAAGAAAACGCGGGCGACTCGCGCGGAAGCCGGGAGCCCCACGTCTCGCGGTGGTTGCGAGACGTGGGCTCTACTGCGTCAGATGAAACTCGCCATGCAGCTTGGCTGTGGAATCTTCTCCTACCCAGAGATCGAATTGCTCCGGTTCGACGACCCACTCCCTCTTGGCCGGACTCCAGAACTGCAGTTCATCCGGACCTAACTTGAAGTGGAGTGTCTGCCTAGCGCCGGGCGCGAGCGTAATCCGCTGAAAGCCTTTCAATTGTCGGACCGGCCGGGACGCGCTTCCGGCTTGCTGATGAATGTACAACTGGACGACCGTATCGCCGGCACGGTTCCCCGTGTTCGTCACGTCCACGGAAACATCCAGCGTGGACCCCACTTTTGCTTCCGGCTCATTCAGCTTCAGATTGCTGTACGAGAAAGTCGTGTAGCTCATGCCGTAGCCAAACGGATAGAGCGGAGTGCTCGGAGCATCCCAGTAGCGGGAAGTGAACTTCGGTTCATCCTCCGGCTGATGTGTGCGCGTGTGGTTGTAATAGAGCGGAAGTTCTGCGGAATTGCGCGGCCAACTCACAGGCAGATGTCCGGCCGGATTGGCATCGCCGAAAAGAACGTCCGCGAATCCGTTTCCCGCCTGACTTCCCGAATACCAGGTCTCCAGAATTGCGGGAACATGCTCCGCGGCCCAGGAGATGTCAAGCGGCCGCCCATTGACCAACACCAGTACTACGGGCTTGCCCGTTGCGACCACGGCTTCCAGTAGCTCCTCCTGTCTTCCGGAGAGCTTTAGTGAAGAACGAGAGGCCGCCTCTCCACTCATGAGCGCGATTTCGCCGAGCACCAGCACCGCGACGTCGTTCCGTTTAGCCGTTGCAACTGCGGCACCCAGGGCTTTACGCGCCTGCTCGGGCGTTTGCTGCGGTTGCTCTTTGACAGGGACGATCGCGACATTTTCGAAGAAGGAGGGAATGTCCCGACGGATATTGGGCCCGTGAGCAAAGTCCACGCGCACGGCGCCTCCAACTTTGTTCTTGATTCCTTGCAGGATAGTGACGGTGGGACCAGGTTTTGTCATGGCGCCCCACATGCCCAGCAGGTCCAGTTCGGCATCCGCTAGCGGCCCGATCACAGCGATTGATCGGATCTGGCGTTTGTCGAGCGGCAGCAGGGCTTGCTCATTGCGAAGCAAAACTACAGAGCGCTGCACTGCCGCGCGAGCCAGTTCCTGGCTTTCGGGCGCATTCAGCACCTGAGGAATTTGGGATTCGTCCACGAACGGATGCTCGAAAAGGCCGAGGCGAATTTTCGCTTCCAGTATCGGCAGCACGGCGTCGTCAATTTGCTGTCTGGATATTCGCCCTTGCTTCACTTCCTCGGACAAATACTTCAAATACGTGCCGCTCGCCATGTCCATATCGAGGCCCGCGGAAAACGCCTTCAGGGCGGCATCCTGCCCGTCCCTCGCATACCCATGAGTGATCAGGCTGTGGACAGCATTGGCATCGCTGACCACGAACCCGCGGTAATGCCAGGTATCGCGTAAAACATCGTGCAGCAGCCAGCGATTTCCCGTCGCGGGGACATCGTTCAAATCCATGTAGGCGCTCATGAATGTGCCCACGCCCGCATCGAGTGCCGCCTTAAACGGCACCAGATACGTATTCCACATTTGCTCTTCGGGGATGTAGGAAGAATCGTAATCGCGGCCGCCATCGGCCGCTCCGTATCCGGCAAAGTGCTTCGCGCAGGCCAGCACACGATCCAGTGAGCCAGTTTGGGTCCCTTGAAATCCCGCAACTTGAGCTCGTGCCATCGCCGCTCCGAGATAAGGATCTTCTCCTGCGCCCTCAACCATGCGTCCCCAGCGAGCGTCCCTGGCAATATCCAGCATGGGTGCAAAGGTCCATGAGATGCCTCCGGCACGCGCTTCACGCGCTGCTACGGTCTGCGCGGATTCCACCAGCTTGGGATCCCATGAGGAGGCCATCGCGATCGGCGCGGGGAAAATCGTGTGATAGCCATGGATCACATCCAGTCCGAAAAGAATGGGAATGTGCAGCCGTGATTCATCGACCGCAATGTGCTGCAGACGGTTGATCTCTTTCGGATCGGAGACCCACAAAACGGATCCGGCGCCGTACTTGCGAATCACGTCTTCCATGCTCCCCACTTGCTCTTTGAATTCCGGGATTGGCATACCGGGGAGTTGTGATAGTTGGGCGATTTTCTCCTCCAACGTCATCTGCTGCAGGAGGTTCTGTGCACTAGGATGGGCCTGAGCCCAAAGGTTTGGCAGCAGGGAAAATGAGAAGAAAAGAACGGCGGCAATCCGAGTCGACCGCTTTGAACCAGCGCAATCCATTGCGAGCCTCTTTCCTGTTGGAAAAGCGTTCACCGCAACCGATCACAAACGAACCGAGAAGTTTAAACCTCCGCGCCGAGGTACAGGGTCAATTTTCGAGAAGAACCAGGTTCGGTGGCCAAGCCGGGATAGGCCTTCCGGTCATTTGCTTCCCGCTCTCGCTATGAGTAGATTGTAAGTAGGGGTTTCCCTGTGGGGCTTTCTATGTCCAGTCAAGCCAAGACGTATCTTAAGTTCGGCGCAGCGAGTGCGGCGATCCTCGTGTTGCTCAGCTATTTGGCGTACACCGGCGTGCAGGATAGTAAGAGCTACTACGTCACCATTACAGAGCTACACAAGATGGGCGATGGGGCGTACTCCAAGCGTTTGCGCGTCGCTGGAAATGTGCAGCCGGGCTCCATCCACCGGGCTGGAACGCACGTGCAGTTCGTGCTGGTCGAGCAAGACCAGAATCTCGCCGTAGATTACACCGGCACGGAAGCACCTCCGGATACGTTCAAGGACGAGTCGCAAGCCCTCGCCGATGGCAACTTCGGCCGCGACGGCGTCTTTCACGCCAAGCAACTGCAGGCCAAGTGCGCCTCCAAGTACGCACCTCAGCAGCCGGGTGCGCCGGGTGCAGCGCCGGCAGGCGCACCTGCAAAGAGCATGAGCCAGGTGCAGAGCCCAACCCCGAGTCGGGCCGACTGACTCCAGCGGAACCTCCTGAGAATCTTCGCAAAGCGCTACGGATGCGCTATCGTACCCAGTGTGAAATTCTGTTTGCGCTCGTCCCTCGCCCGTGACTGAAAATCCTGCGCAAAGTGCCATCATCGTTTCCGGTGTTGTCAAACAGTTTGGTCGCTTTGCCGCGCTTCGTGGTGTGAGCGCGGAGTTCGATGCGGGGAAATTCCACGCCATTCTCGGCGACAACGGGGCAGGGAAGACCACTCTGCTGCGCGCTCTGGCAGGATTAGCTCACCCGACGCAGGGAACGATTCGCATGTTCGGCCAAGATCCGCAGGACAGCTCCCGCGAGATTGGCTACATGGCGCATCCGTCGCTGCTCTACGACGAAATGAGCGGGATGGAGAATCTGCGCTATTTCGCGCGGCTTTATGAAATCGGGGGTGATGAACGCTGCGCCGAAGTGATCCGCGCGGTTGGTCTCGATCCGGAACTGACGCGGCCCGTCGGCCAATATTCTCAAGGCATGCGGCAGAGGCTGTCCCTCGCGCGGGCCATTCTGCACGATCCCAAGCTCTTGCTTCTGGATGAGCCCTTTTCCAATGTCGACGTGCATTCCGCGCGGGAAATGGTCATCTTGCTCAAGAACATGCGTGGTTCCGGCAAGACGATCTTCGTCGTAACCCATCAGGCCTTGCTGCTCGACGGCGTTGCCGATGAGTTTGTCTGGATGCAGGAAGGTCGGATTGTAGACCGTACTGCGGCCCCAGTCCGTGCCGGGGAGACTCTGTGAACTCCTTCTGGGCGGTTACAACGGCAACACTGGTCAAAGACATCCGCCTGGAATGGCGCTCGAAAGACGCATTGAATTCCATGCTGTTCTTCTCGTTGCTGGTGGTGGTGATCTTCGTCTTTTCATTCGATCCACTGGCCGAAGAGTCCCGCCATATCGTGGGCGGCCTGGTCTGGATTGCATTCCTTTTTGCCGCGGTCGTTGCGCTGAATCAGACTTGGGCGCGGGAATTACGCAACCAGGTGCTGGACGCGTACCGCGTGTCTCCCGCCCCGGCCAATGGCTTGTTTCTGGCAAAGACACTGGGTAACTTCATCTTCGTGTGCGTGTTGGAAGCGCTCATGGCGCCTTTGTTCGTGATTTTTTACAACCTGCATGTGCTGGGTCCAGCGTGGCAATTGGTCCCGATCGCATTGCTGGGAACCTGGGCGCTGGTAGTGAACGGGACCTTTTTCGCCGCCATGTCGCTGCGGACGCGCAATCGCGAGATCATGCTCCCGCTGCTACTTTTTCCGGTGTCGATTCCAGCGGTGATCGGCATGGTTGCCGGTACTACCGCCATTCTCACGGGTGAGAACTCCGCTCACTTTTACATCGTGTTGCTTCTCACCTACGATGTGGTGTTTACTACTGCTAGTCTGGCCTTGTTCAAAACAATTCTCCACGCAGAATGAAGAAACTTTTTCTCATCCTCGCGGGCCTCACAGCGCTTTTCCTGGCCTACGCGACGTATTTGGCGCTGAAAGTTGCGCCTACCGACGCTTTGCAGGGAGACGTGTACCGCATCATCTACTACCATGTGCCGTCGGCGTGGACGGCCTTTCTGCTGTTCTTCATCAATTTCATTGCCTCCGTGCAATACCTGGCGAGAACCAAGGCGTCCCTGCAGAAAGCGGTTCAGTGGTTTGTAATTGGCATTGGCGTCGTCGGCGTGATCGCGACCTTTCTTCCCCAAGTCCAAGCGTTACTTCCCACGGGCATGCGCCCGAGCGCCGTCGCCACAACGGTGCTGGCAATTCCCGCGTTCTATTTCTTGCTGGGCTGGAAGTTCCCCGGGGATCGCATGGACATGCTGGCCTTGACCGCGGCAGAGGTTGGGGTCGTGTTCTGCACCATCGTGCTAGTGACGGGGCCCATCTGGGCGCGGCCGGTATGGGGCATCTGGTGGGCGCCGGGAGACATCCGCCTGACCTCTACGCTAGTGCTCTGGTTGATCTATGTGAGCTACCTGGTCCTGCGAAGATTCTCCAGCAGTGCCCAGACGCAAATCATTGCAGCCGCGCTGGCCGTATTTGGCGCGCTCGATGTCCCGCTGGTTTACTTCTCGATCTGGTTTTTCCGGACGCAGCATCCCCAGCCTGTGATCGGCGGCGGAGGGTCCATGGATCCGCGGATGCTTCATACGCTTTTGATCAGCTGGATGGCATTCCTCTGCTTTGCTTTTCTCGTTTGCTGGTCTCGATTCCGGCTGGAGTTGCTGAAGCGAGAGGCCGAGCAAGCCGAAGCCATGGAATCCCTGGTGGGAGCCGGTACCGCGGCGAAGGCAAGCCTTCCGCTTAGCAGGAGTGCGCGATGAACTCTTTCAAATTCTTGGTTGCAGCCTATGTAGCGACCTGGCTGATTCACACCTTCTACATCGGCACTCTGTTCTCGCGCTATCGCCGCTTGCGCCAGTCTCTCAGGGAACTCGGAAAGCGGAAGTAATCCTTGTAGAGACGTAACTCGGTACGACTCTGTCCCGGCAACCTAGGAATTTTCGGCTAATAGCGTCTCTGGCGCCGCTGCAGGTTCCTTGATCCCATACTTCGCCAGGCACCACAGCGCGCGAAATCCATCTTTCCACCCGATCTTCTTGCCCTCCGCGTAGGTACGGCCCGAATAGCTGATTCCGACCTCATAAACCCGGAGGCGGCGCTTGGCGATCTTCACTGTCACTTCCGGTTCGAAGCCGAAGCGGTCTTCTTCCAGCGGGATGGATTGAATCACCTCGCGCCGGAATGCTTTGTAGCAGGTCTCCATATCGGTCAGGTTGAGGTTGGTGATCATGTTCGAGATCAGCGTCAGAAGCCAGTTTCCAACCGAGTGCCAGAAATAGAGCACCCGATGCGGCCCCGAACCGACAAAGCGGGACCCGTACACCACGTCGGCCTGACCGCTCTCAAGAGGACCCAACAGCAGGTGATAGTCACAGGGATCGTATTCCAGGTCCGCATCCTGGATGATGACGTAATCGCCGGTGGCTTCGCGGATCCCGCGCCGCAGGGCCGCTCCCTTTCCCATATTGCGCGGCTGCAGGAAGACCTTGACTTGTGCATGTTGCTGGCCGAGTTCTCCCAGAATCTCTCGCGAGCCATCGTTGGACCCGTCGTCTACGCACAGAAGTTCGACGGCGGGGTTCACCGCGAGAACACGACCGATGACAGCTCGCACGGTCGCCTGCTCGTTGTAAACGGGCATCACTACGGAAATTTTCATGCTGTTGCCGCTCAGATCACGATTCTACCCGCACGCTGCAGAGTACGGCTGGTAAAGCGTGCCGGGTGGGCCGCTCTAATTGGGGCTCTGCGACTCACGCTGCAGGACAGATTGAAAATCTGTGGTTCCGTTGGAGCGCACAAATTCGTAGTCTTCAATGAGCGCTGCCACCCCAATGCGCGCTGAAGGAAGCGGGCTTTCCACGCGAATGACACTCGCCTTGAAGCGGACCCTGACCGCATCGGTCAAGGTAACGTGCGGCGGAAAAGTGAGGGTGACCTCGAGCTTGGTGCCGGCAGAGATGGGACGATCGAGGTAGAAGAAAACTCCCTTGGCACTCACATTTTGCGTCTCGGTCTGGAACTCGCCAGCAGTGTCCAGCCGGATAATTGCTGGCAGGCGCATGTCGAAGCGCCGCATGGTCCGCCGTTCTTGTGAGTTCGCTTGCATAGTCCAGCAATACGACCGGCAACAGGCATATACTAAGTACCCACTCTGCAGATTGAGGGGGAGCGTCAGCCCTCAATGTATAAAATCGACAGCAGTTTGCAACAGCAAAGTGCGTTCTGAACAGAGTCGGTTAATCTTGTCCGGATTTTGGGGCAGGCTCCGGAGCCAGGGGGAGCAAATTGGGGTGGGACTTTTGAAACTGAGCAATATTACTGCCATTGTGACTGGTCCGGTCGCGCGCAATTCATGCGCAAAGTCAGGGCTTTGAACACGAGGCGACATAAAACCCGCTGCCCTGGCCGCAACTCTTTGCAGAAGTTTGCCGGTTCGCGCGACCCTGACGCCGCAACACCAGCCGGATTCTCCACAATTTTGCTTCCGGCTCCGGCATCTTTCCTCAACCTGCATTGCATCTACGGAACTTGGAGCCGGGCATGGGCGGACCCGGCTTGACTTGCCCATCCGTCGGATGTTTAAGTATTTATTTAAATTTTCCGCCAGTTCCAGTCGCTAGCAAGCAGGGCAAAACGCGCCAAACGCAGGCAGAGGCGCGAAGTCCGGCTGACTCGTGCGCCATCTCTCACCTCACTACCGATCGAGTGACAGTGATTTGCGCGGGAAAAGGACGTGAATAAGTGATCAGACTGTCTTGGAGGAGAACGCGTGAACGTTGATCGCCGAGGGTGGGGAACTTCCGCAGTACGAGGTCGCATTCTGGCCGCAGCCGCAGTACTGATGGGGGCCGCTTGCGTACTTCTAGGGGGTGGGTCCCATTCCGGCCACGCCGGGCTCGGACGTGTCGCTGCCTTTCCTGAAGTGGCTGCGTCACTGAGCGCCGTCCCTGATTCCGTCTCGTTGCAGGAGATCGGCTCGCGGCAGACGGATGCCCAAATTCGCGCCCATTCCTTGCTTTCGGGACTGCCTTTGCGCTTTGAGCCCAATCAGGGCCAGGGCAATCTGGACCGGGCAGATTCCCGCGCCAGATTCGTAGCTCGGGGCCCTGGTTTTGGGCTGTTTCTCGGTGCCGAGGGCGCCACATTGACGCTGCTGTCGCGAGACCGCTCCCGGCAGAATTCCGCTGCGCAAGTCGACGCAGTCCAGATGAAGCTGTCGGGCGCCAATCAGGCACCCACCCTCTCCGGCCTTGATCTCCTTCCCGGGAAAAGCAACTACCTGCTGGGTAATGATCCGCAGAGGTGGAGGACTGGCGTACCCCAGTATGCCCGGGTTCGCTACGAGAGCGTGTATCCCGGCATCAACCTGGTCTTCTACGGCGATCAGGGACAGCTCGAATATGACTTTCAGGTCGCACCCGGCGCGGATCCCGCGCAAGCCGAGCTGGAATTCCGCGGTGCAGACGAGGTACAGCTCCAGGGCGGCGCTCTGGTGATCCGTACCGGGCAGGGGAGCGTGGCGCTACACGCTCCTCGGGTATACCAGGAGATTGCAGGCGAAAGGCGTTCGGTCGATGGCAAATTCGTCCTTCGTGGCGCGAATCGAGCCGGGTTCGCTATCGGCTCGTATGACCGCTCCCGAGAACTGATCATCGATCCAATCCTAACTTTTTCGACGTATTTTGGCGGTAGCGGCGATGAACACGCCACCTCGGTTGCAGTGGACGGAACGGGAAACATCTATCTGGCAGGCTCCACCACTTCCGGCGATCTACCCACCACTCTGGGAACGACGCTGATAGGAGCCGGTCCCAACGTTTACATTGCCAAGATCACTCCGCCGCTTGGGTCGCCTGCGGCCACGCTCGACTATGTCACCTACCTGGGCGGCAACGGCCAGGACATCCCTGCGGGGATTAAAGTCGATGGCGCAGGGCAGCCTTATGTGGCTGGAACCACCTCTTCCAGCAACTTTCCAACAACGAGCACGGCTTACCAGCCGTCCCTGCCTGCGGCGAATGTCGGCAAGCAGCACGTATTCGTCACGCAACTCCGTGCGGATGCCACCGCGCCCCTGTACTCGACGTACTTGTCAGGCAACGGAGTTGACCTGGCGACCGGCATGGCAATCAATGCCGGGGGCCAGGTGTTCGTGACCGGCACCACAACGTCGGCTGAAACTTCGAGCGCAGATCAGTTCCCGGCCACGAACCTTCGGGCCTTTCAGGCATCGTCCAAGGCGGCGCCAGGTTTGCCTCAGTTTTTTGTCACTAAGGTCGACCCCGCTGCTCAGGGGCCTGGAAGTATTTCTTATTCCACATATTTTGGCGGCGGCACATACAGTGGAGCCGTACCGATAGCCGTCGGGGGCGGCATCGCTGTCGATACCGCCAACAACGTGTACTTCACGGGCACAACAAGCTATATCTTTGCAGGGTGCGTCGGTTGCAGCGCGACGGATTTTCCCATCCTGAACGCTTTCCAGCCCTGCCTCGATACAGCACCGCCATCGTCAGTCGGCACTTCTCCAAGCTGCTCTAACACCACTGCGGCAGAACCGGATGCGTTCGTGGCGAAACTGAACGTGAATCTCGGTGTTGATCAACGATCGCAGCTGGCCTGGTCGACGTACCTGGGTGGCACGGGCAAGGACTCGAGCACTGGAGTTGCAGTGGATTCCGGAGCGGCAAATGTCTACGTCGTGGGGACCACCAACTCCAGCGATATCGCGAGCAACATCACCAGCCTGACGACGTCACAATCATTTCAGCGGTGTCTCGATACTCCGGTGAATCCGGCGGCGGGAACGGCGTGTACTGCACCTGCGAGTCCGGCCCCCGATGACGCCTTCGTGGCTCGGCTCTCCAACCCCGCTGCGACCACGACTGCTTCAACGACCAATGTCTCCCTGACCTACTTCTCATATCTTGGGGGAAGCGGTGCCGATGCCGGAGCTGCCATCACGGTCGACAATGGCAGCGGCGCGGTGGTTACGGGTTCGACCTTGTCATCGGATTTTCCTGTGGTGCCCCCGTCGAACTCGATTCAATCTACCTTTGCTGGTGTGCAAGACGCGTTTATTGCGCGCATTTACACCGCGGCCACGACGGGCCAAACCGCGGGTTCCTGGTCCAGTTACTTCGGGGGGCAGGATATGGATGCAGGTACCGGGATCGCCTTAGACGTAAATCAGAATACCTATGTCGCGGGCGAAACCAACTCCGCGCCACAAAACCTGCCGACGGATTTGCGGACAGCAAAGCCTCTCACTTCGGCGCAAGGTGGAGGCTACGCGGGCGGGTACGACGCTTTCGTGACCCAATTGGGTTCGGCGATGACCCTCACGGTCGACGGCACTCTGACCCAGGGTACAAATCAGCAGAACTTTGTCAGCGCGGGAAATCAGGCCACATTTACCTACATCGTCCAAAACAGCGGCCCAGACCTGGCGAACAACATCACGCTGATTGATAATTTGAATTCCAGCGTTACGGGGGTGCCCCTAACGTTCAACTCCGCCAGCGTGAGTTCCGGGACGTGCGGTGGAGTTTCAACCAATGCGATTGTGAGCTGCACGCTGCCGTCCCTCCAGGCCGGGTCGACCGCTACCGTGACGATCGTCGTCACTCCCACCGGAACGGCCACGGGAAATCCACAGACCTTCAATGGCGGCGCGGTTCAGCTGATGGCGCCCGGTAACATCGTGCTGGCACAGACATTGGTGGGAGCGACGATGTCGGATTTCAGTATGACGCCCAGCCCGCTAAGCCAGTCAGTTGCTCAAGCCGGATCCACCGCGAATTACACGGTTTTGCTGGCACCGCATCCCCTTTACGCGTCCAGCATCACCGTGTCGTGCTCCAACCTGCCGACAGGCGCGAGTTGCCGCGCTACACCGAGCAGTTCGGTCACTCTGCAAGGCGCAAGCGCCAGTTCCGTCGGCCTGGCCATTACCACCACGGCGCGGCCCGTCACCACGGGTGCCGCTAATTTCTTGCGGAGAAACTTTTACGCGCTCTGGATTGCGTTTCCCGGATTGATGTTGCTCGGCGTTGGCGGTAACGCCCGTCGGCGGCGCGTGGCCGGAATTCTGACACTCTGCGCGCTATTCAGCATGCTTCTGTTGATTCCAGCGTGCAGCAAAAGTACGACGCAGACGCCGGTGAGCGGAACTCCAGCCGGCAATTACACAATCACCATAACCGCGTCCTCGGGAAGTGATTCCAAGTCTGCTACGGTCACGCTTTCGGTTCCGTAAACGAGCGGGTTGCGGCAGACCCATGCTTCCGGGACAACCTGCTTTGACATGGATGGTGAGAGGCTTAGGCTCCGGCGGAGAGCTTGTGGTGTCCCTTCGCCTCGGCTATTCCGTACTGGCGAATTTTATAGAGCAGGGCCTTGTAGCTGATCTGGAGAATGGCTGCCGCTTGCTTGCGATTCCAGTTGGTTTGTTCGAGAGCCTTGGTGATCGCCTCTGCTTCGGCTTCATCCTTGGCCGAGCGAGCCAGCGATTTCAGACCACCCGGGTCGGTTCTCTGGCCTGAGGGGTTCCCCGGAGATCCTGCGGTTCCATCATTGCGCGGAAGCAATTCGGTCACCGCGAGACTCTCGTCGCCGAGAATCAGATATCGTTTCAGAAAATTGTTCAGCTCGCGCAAATTGCCGGGCCAGGAGTGATTCTGACAGGCCTGCAACAGATTGGGTGAAAGAGGCAGTGGAGCCCGGGCGTAGCGCTCTGCCATGCGAGTCATCGAGTGCTTCAGCAGAATCGGAATTTCTTCTTTGCGGTCGCGCAGCGGCGGCAAGCTTAAGGTGAATGCATTCAGCCGGTAGTAGAGATCTTCGCGCAGGCGCTTGGTTGCCAAGGCTTCGGGAATGTTGATGTTGGTCGCTGCCAGGATGCGCACGTCCACCTTGATGACCGAGCGGCTGCCTAATCTGGAGAACTGCTGGTCCTGCAAAACGTGGAGCAATTTGGCTTGCAGGAGCGGCGGCATTTCGCCGATTTCATCGAGCAGGATGGTTCCCTTGTTGCACAGCTCGAACTTGCCCGGTTTCGCGTGAGTCGCCCCGGTGAAGGCTCCCGGCTCGTATCCAAAAAGTTCGCTCTCCAGCAGTTCACCGGGCACGGCCGCGCAGTTGACCTTGAGAAAGGTCCGATGCGCGCGCGGAGAAAGCTTGTGAATCAGCCGGGCCAGGACTTCCTTGCCCGTGCCGCTTTCGCCGAGTAGAAGCACCGGGATATCGACGTTGGCCACCAGCGCAGCCTGCGAGCGAATCTTCTTCATGGCCGGGCTAGCCGCGATAAAGAACACGTCGTCGGCGAGTTCTTCCACTTCTCCCGAGACTTGCTTGCCTTTGCCCAGGCTCAGATCGATGACGGAATCCAGTTCGGCTTTCTGAAAAGGCTTGGTGAGATAGTCTTGCGCGCCCAGCTTCATGGCCTGGACGACTTTGCGCGTATCGGCGACGCAGGAGAGCATGACCACTTTCAGGCCCGGCTGTTTTTGGCGAAGTTGTTCCAGGGTTTGCAAGCCGTCGATGCCCGGCATGAGCACGTCGAGCAAAACCAGGTCGGGTTGCAGGCCCTTCTCGACCTTCTGCAACGCCTCCTCGCCCGTGGTGGCAGTCTCAACTTTGTAGTCGTCGACTTCGAGCAACGTACGGATGTAGCGCAGCATGCCCGGTTCGTCGTCTACCAGCAGGATTTTGGCGGTTTGCTTCATCGATTCTTTCCCTTGCTCGCCGCCGAAATAGCGGGTTTGTACGGAACCAAAAAAGAAAATTTGCAGCCTGCGCCGGGTTCACTTTCCACCCAGATTTTGCCTCCCATGCCTTGTACCAGCCGGCGTGCAATCGCCAGCCCCAAGCCCATTCCCTCCTGGCTCTCGGTTCCTGGAAGACGAAAAAAATCATCAAACACTTCCAGGTGAAACTCCGCAGGAATGCCTGGGCCTGTATCCGACACGCTGACTTTGACGGAGTTTGGATGCGCAAAATTCTGCCGGCGACGCTCAGAACTTGAAGGTACAGTGGCGGCACGGCGCTCCCACATGTAAGGCTCGGCGTGCAACCACACGGTTCCGCCCGGCGGGGTGAACTTGTAGGAGTTTTCCAGCAGGTTTGAGATCACCCGTTCCAGCTTGGGAGTGTCCAGAGGAAAAACCGGCAGCTTATCGTTGGCCAGAAAATAAAGCGCAATGCCTTTTTCCTGGAACCGGTTCGACCACAGGCGGCAGACGCCGGAGAGGCATTCGTTGATGTTGCCCTGCTCGAACTGCATGCGCAGTCCGCCAGTCTCGAGAGCGCTGTAAGTGAGAAAGTCCTGGATGAACTGCTGCAGGCGCTTGCCACTGTCGCGCATATCCTGCAATACTTCGCGCTGGCGCTGGCTGAGCGGACCTAGCTTCTCGCTGTGCAGCAGTTCCACGTATCCGTTAAGGATGGAAAGTGGTGTTTTCAGATCGTGGGCCGCGGACGCTAACGCGTTTGTGGTGCGCTGAAACCGGTCGCGCAGGTCTTTGTACTCCTGCAGCAGGTTTTCCGGGCTGGGAAGGTCCCCAGCTGCGGGCATAGTGCCTTCCGCTGCTGGGCCGGCCGCGACGCGCGCGTCAGAAGCATACGAGTTCTTGTGAGCAGAAGCCATTCGGGTCTACCACAGGTTAACCCAAGGGAGGAGGGAACCGCACTCCGTCATTGAACCGGAGTGCCAGTGTCAAAATCGTAAGATAGGTAACCAGCCTTGTCAACGAAAAATGAAACGGAATTACCCAAGTACAGCAAAACTATGCACTTCTGAGCAGCTCTCGTGTGAGACGCTCGAGTCTTTACGGTCGAACATACGGCGAATAGATATCCGCGAAACGGGGGTGAGTTGGGCGCTTTCGTGGTGCTAACAGCCGAATGCAGCGCGAGTTCTACCTGTTTTTACCGATGTTCGTCCGTCTTTTGGCAGTGTATGTGCTTCTAAGTACCCGGCATGATGTACGGAGAGGTGGGCATGAACGGTTCAAATCGGGGCGCTGAGCGGCGTAAGTGGGCTCGACTGCCGCTTGCTATCCCCGTTTTCGTGCGCAGCCGGGATGCAAAAGGGAAGGAGTTTCTGGAATTCGCCACTGCGCTGAATGTGAGCGCCGGGGGAATGCTGATCGCGATCCGAAGGGTTCTACCGCCCATTGCCCAATTGCGCTTGGAGATTCCGAGCGCACCCATCACTGCTATGGCACCTCTCCCCCAAGCCGCACGTACCCTCCACGCGAAGACCCTGCGTACCTCCTCGGCCGAGGGCTATTATCTGCTGGGCATCAAGTTTTCTCGCCCGCTGACTCTCACCAGTCGCCCGCGCGCCCGGAAGCGGAAGTTGCTTTCCCGGATGTGAAAAGATTTGCGCACCCTCCATCGAGAGATGGTACTCTTGTCACCAATCAGGAGTTACTGGCGAGCCCCTTTGCGGGTCTTTGGTAAGTTGCTAGTACTCAAACACATAAGCTAGATTTGCACATCACCTCCAGCCACAGGACCGATTGGTTTCCTGGATGCTCTAGAGAGGTTCTCCCCTAGAGTTGGTGAACCCGCCATGACGACCGGTAGTGTCAATTCTCTCGTACAGCCTTTGGGCGAAATGCCCCCCGAAACAATCGTGTTCGGCCGAACCGAGGCCATGAATGCGGTGCGCGACCGCCTCCTGAAACTGGCAGGCGCCAACGTTCCGGTGCTGATCCAGGGGGAAAGCGGCACGGGCAAGGACATCATCGCGCGCATGGTTCATGCCAATTCG
>Ga0209059_1000490_pt1 | contig 18173 bp, 18 predicted proteins | sample GraSoiAngelo_151_FD_186165 | JGI IMG/M metagenome (GOLD analysis project Ga0209059, IMG submission 186165) | Grasslands soil microbial communities from the Angelo Coastal Reserve, California, USA - 14_1009_12_20cm (SPAdes) (version 2) | ecosystem: Environmental > Terrestrial > Soil > Grasslands ...
GGGGCTCCGCCGGCACCATGGCCGCGGTGAGGAGCGCGAGCGCCGCGAGCAGCGCAAGCGCGGACGCTCTGTTCAGAACCCGCATCGATTCAAGCCGTGCGAAAGCCCGCGGGTGTCTGCGCGGCATCGATCACGACGTCGGTCACCTCCACCGAGGTGACCCTCGAGGCCGAGGAGCCGATCCACAGCCATTTGACGAACGCGAGCACCGCCTCCTGGTCCCCGCAGGCCAGAACCTCCACGCGGCCGTCCGGGAGGTTGCGTGCGTGCCCGCTCACGCCGAGGTCCCGCGCACGCCGCGCGGCGGTAGCGCGGTAGTACACGCCCTGAACACGTCCGCCCACGAGACACCTCTTGCCGATCATGCACACCTATGATGGCACATCCGTTTTGTGGCAACGTCTGCGCTCTGAGGGGGACGGCATGGCGGAGATACTGGTGCTCTACTATTCGCGCAGCGGCGCCACCGCCGAGCTGGCGCGACAGGTGTGCCGCGGCATCGAGAGCATCGCGGGCGCGAGCGCGCGGCTGCGAACCGTGCCGCCGGTGTCGGCGGAAAGCGAGGGGCCCTTGATCCCCGTGCCCGCGAGCGGAGCGCCGTACGCCACGCTCGAGGACCTCAAGGAGACAGATGGACTAGTGCTCGGGAGCCCCACGCGCTTCGGCAACATGGCAGCTCCCCTCAAGCACTTCCTCGACGGCACGGCGAGCCTGTGGCTCACGGGGGCGCTCGCTGGCAAACCCGCCGGCGTGTTCACCTCTACCCAGACGCTCCACGGCGGCCAGGAGACGACCCTGCTGTCGATGATGCTGCCGCTGCTTCATCACGGCATGTATCTCGTGGGCCTGCCCTACACCGAGCGAGCGCTGAGTGAGACCGCGGGCGGCGGCACGCCGTACGGCGCCTCCCACGTCAGCGGCGCGGGGACTGCCGTAACGCTCACGGACCACGAGAAGGCGCTGGCGCAGGCGCTCGGGAAACGGGTCGCGGCGCTCGCTGTGCGGCTCGGGTCATCCGCTTCCGGCCCCCGCCCCGCCGCGTAGCACTTCGCGGATGAACGGTATCGTGAGGCGGCGCTGCGCCGCGAGGGAGGCATCGTCGAGCGTATCGAGGAGCTCGTAGAGGCGGCGCATGTCGCGGGGAAAGCGCCGCTGCAGCCATTGCGAGGTTTCCGCGGGCAGCTCGAAGCCGCGCAGCCTCGCGCGCAGCTGCAGCGCCGCCTGCTGCTCGCTCTCATCGAGCACCCGCAGCTGAAACACCGCTCCGGCGGCGCAGCGGGAGCCCAGATCCGCCAGCGCCCAATTCATGAGTGCCGGCGGCGCCTGCGCCGAGACGATCAGCCGTCCGCCCGAGTCCTCCAGCTCCCGCAGCAGGCCGAAGATCGCCCGCTCCCACTGCGCCCTTCCCGCGACCTGATCGATATCGTCCAGGCATAGGCACTCGAGCTGCGGCATGCCGTCCAGCACGTCGACTCCGAGCCGCGCCGTCTCGGCGAGCGGCAGGAAGCCCGCGCGCATGCGCTCGCTGGCCGCCGCGCAGATCGCCTGCAGGAGGTGGGTCTTGCCCGATCCGCCGGGGCCGGCGAGCCAGGTGAGTCCGGAGCTTTCCGCGCTCGCCAGGCGGCGCGCATGCTCGAGCGCCTCGGCGTTACGCGCCGGCAGGAAGCTGGCGAAGACGGCGCGGTCGGGTAGACGCACGCTGAGCGGTATCTGGCGCATCGGCGCGAGTGTCTACGAGGGGCGCACGGCCTGCACCCAGGCGCGGCGCGTGAAGGTGAGCACGTAGTGCACCCCGGACACCGCAGTGGTCGCGAACGTGAGCAGCGCGCCGGCATCGAGCAGCTCGCGTGGCGGCATCGCGGTGGCGGCGTTGAGCAGCACCAGCATCACGTAAGTGAGCTGCGCACCGGTGTTCAGCTTGCTGATCGGCGTCGGCCGGCCGCGCAGCGGCCCGAACCAGAGCCGAAAGGTCAACGCGCCGAGCCCGATCAGCACATCCCGCGCGACGACCGCCGCCGTCAGCCACCAGGGAGTGAGGCCGAGCCACGCGCACTCGACGAACACCGTGACCAGCAGCAGCTTGTCGGCCGCCGGATCGAGGATCTTGCCGAGCTCGGATGTCCAGTTGAAGCGCTTGGCCAGATAGCCGTCGAGTCCGTCCGATACGGCCGCCGCCATGAACAAGACGAGCGCGGGCACGTGGCGGCCGGCGTGCAGCGTGACGACGATCGGCCAGATCAGCGCCAGGCGGATCAGACAGATCAGGTTCGGCAGGTGACGCACGATCGGCTTCGGTGTCGGGAGGGCGCGCGATCTTCAGCCGCGGGGCTGGTAGCGGTACGCAGGCGGCGCCCCGTCGGCGCTGACACGAGTGAGCCGCGTCGAGCCCGCCAGCGCCTCCTCGAGCCCGGCGGCGCCGCCGCGTACGGTCACATCGAAGGCGGCGCTGTTGGCTTCGGCCGCCGCGATGTTGGCACGGCGCACGCCCGGAACGCTTTCGAGCAGCCGCTGCACGGCGGCGTAGTCGGCGAGTCCCGCCACCCCCTCGATTCGCACCCTCGTGGTCGCTTCCGCCTGCGCGAGCGAGCCGCCCTGCTGCGGCGAGAGCAGGTCGACCGTGTGATCGATACCCGCGGCGAGCGGGCCATTCCAACCCTCGCTCGCCGAGCGCGTGTACAGCGTCCACTGGAGGTCGGTGTCGGGAGCGTTGGGATCGCCGCGACCGATGAGGACCTGATCGCCACCGTAGCGTTGCGCGGACTCGAGTATCGCCGGCGGCGCGAGCGGGTTACCGTCCGCACCGACGACCGCGAGCGGCAGCAGGCTGATCGGCAGACCGCGCTCGGCCGCGACGCGCTCGAGCTCGGCGCGCGCGGCATCCTCGGCGGCACGCGGGCGCGGCGGGATGAGCACCACGAGCGTGAACGGCCGCTCGCGGTCCCAGATGCCGCGCCCCGCCGCGGTGATCGCCTGATCGACGGCAGCGCCGTCGAACACCAGCTGCGATTCCCCGCGCGGCCCGACCGCATAGCCCTTGACGTAGCGCGACGCCTCGGCCACCACGCTCGCGAGCGCCGGGTCGTTGGCGGATTCGCGCCGGCCGGTTGCGCGCACCAGCGCCTGCCGCATGGCGTCCTGCACCGCGGCGGCGGACTGGCCTTCGACGGCGACTTCGTAAACCCGCACCACCCTTCCCGCGAGACACGGCAACGGCAGCGCGCCGGCGAGCGCGCACAGGCTCACGAGAAACGCGCGCGCGCGGTGCTTCGCGGTGGTTGAAGCTGGGCCCGATTGCGACATTGTCTGGATCGATCCGCGCAACAGCGCGAAGCGGCAGGTACAATACCATACGCGCCCGTGACAGACGGCGGCCCGCCGCGAACGCTTCAAGACTCATGACAGAAGGCCCGCGTCTCACCTATCGCGATGCCGGCGTCGACATCGACGCCGGCGATGAGCTGGTCGAGCGAATCAAACCGCTGGTGCAGCGTGCGCAGCGCCGCGAAGTGCTCGCCGGCATCGGCGGCTTCGGTGCCCTGGTCGAGCTGCCGTCCGGCTACCGCCAGCCGGTGCTGGTCTCGGGCACCGACGGCGTAGGCACGAAGCTGCGTCTCGCCATCGAAAGCGGCCGGCACGACACCATCGGGATCGACCTGGTGGCGATGTGCGCGAACGACGTCGTGGTGCAGGGAGCCGAGCCGCTGTTCTTCCTCGACTACTACGCCACCGGGAAGCTGCGCGTGCCGGTCGCCGAGGCGGTGGTGCGCGGAATCGTCGAGGGCTGCGTGCAGGCGGGTGCGGCGCTCGTGGGCGGCGAGACCGCCGAGATGCCCGGCATGTACTCGGGCGATGACTACGATCTCGCCGGATTCTGCGTCGGCGTGGTCGAGAAGGATGCGATCATCGACGGTACGCGCACGCGCGCCGGCGATGCGATCATCGGGCTCGCCTCCTCCGGGCCTCATTCCAACGGCTATTCGCTCATCCGCAAGCTCGTGGCGGCCGCGGGCGCCACGCCCACGACCACGCTCGCCGGAAGCAAGCTCTTCGACCGGCTGCTCGCGCCGACGCGGATCTACGTGAAGGCTCTGCTCGCGCTCGTACGTGCCATGCCGGTGCACGCGCTCGCGCACATCACCGGCGGGGGCCTGACCGACAACATCCCGCGGGTGCTGCCGGCGGGGCTCGAGGCCGTGCTCGAGCGGCGTAACTGGCAGCGCGACCCGGTGTTCGACTGGCTGCAGAAGGCGGGAAGGATCGAGTCCACCGAGATGTACCGTACCTTCAACTGTGGGCTCGGCATGGTGGTCATCGTGCCGCCCGAGCACGCGGCGGCGGCGGTGAAGTTTCTCGCTGCACGGGCCGAGACCGCGACGATCGTCGGCGAGGTGCGCGCCGGCGCGCGGGGCGTCGTCATCCACGCATGAGCACGCGCGCGCCGCTCCAGGCGGCGATTCTCATCTCCGGCCGCGGCTCGAACATGATGGCGATCGCGCGCGAGTGCCTCGCGGGCCACATCGCCGCGCGGGTCGCCGTGGTGATCTCCGACCGGGCCGACGCGCCGGGCCTCTCGGGCGCGCGCGAGCTGGGGCTGGAGACCGCGGTGCTGAAGTCCGTGGAGAGCGCCGGCGGCCCGGCGCTCGAGGTAGCGCTCGCGGCGGTTCTCGAGGCGCACGGGTGCGACGTGATCGCGCTGGCAGGCTTCATGCGCATTCTGTCGGGGCCGTTCGTCGCGCGTCATCTCGGCAGGATGTTCAACATTCACCCCTCGCTCCTGCCCGGATACCGGGGCCTGCACACTCACCGGCGCGTGCTCGAGGCGCACGACACCGAGCACGGCGCCAGCGTGCACTTCGTCACCGCCGAGCTCGATGCCGGGCCCGTCGTGCTGCAGTCGCGGGTGGCGGTGATGCCCGGCGACACCGAAGCGACGCTGTCAGCGCGCGTTCAGGCCACCGAGCACATCATCTATCCGCGCGTGCTCGGCTGGTTCGCGGAGCGGCGCCTCGTGTGGCGCGACGGCGCCGCCTGGCTCGACGGGCGGCGCCTGGACGCGCCCATCGTGGAGGACTTCCGTGCCACAGCGCGCAGTTGACGAGAGCCGCCCCAAGCCGCGGGGCCGCGTGCGCCCCGGCCTCGCGCGATGCGGCGCGCGCGGCGCACGGGCGCTGGCCGCCGCGCTCTCGGCGCTGCTCATGAGCGCAACCGCGGGCGCCGACGAGCTCCAGCCCTTCGAGGCGAGCTACACCTGGATCTGGCACGGCATGACGGTGGCGGAGTCGCGCCTCAAGCTCGAGAGAACCGGCGACACCTGGACGTACAGCTCGAGGAGCGAGCCGCGCGGCCTCGGCCGGCTGCTCTCGGAGCGCCCTAAAACCGTGAGCGTGCTGAAGCTAACGGCCGCGAACGTCGAGCCCCTGAGCTACAAGGGCGACGACGGCACGGGCTCGACGAGGCGCAAGGTGGACGTCGAGTACGACTGGGAGAAGCGCCGCGTCACGGGCGTCTACGAGGACGCACCGGTCGATCTGCCGCTCACGCCGGGGGTCCAGGACGAAGCCTCGGTGCAGGTGGCCCTGATGGTCGAGCTGCTGCGCGGACGCACTCCGGAGCGCTTCGAGCTGCTCGACAAGAACAGCGTGCGCGAATACAGCTACGTCCGCGAGGGCAAGGAGACGCTCAAAACTCCGTTTGGCGACGTACCGACCGTCATCTACCGCAGCCACCGCGCGAGCTCACCCCACGTCAACCGCTACTGGTGCGCGCCCGGGCGCGGCTACATCCCGATACGCGTCGAGCAGAAGCGCGGCGATGACGTGCAGTGGACCATGGAGATCCGGACCCTCAGGCGCGAGTGACGCCCCGGCGCGGTTGCTGCGGCGGACCGCCGCGGGCAGCGCGAGACGGTGACCTGCTTTGCGCGATAGTTCCGCCTGGGTGTAAGTATTCGCGTCACGCTGCTGGCCCCGTTGAGGCCACAAGACCTTGATTTCCCTAGACCTGCACTGCAGCCCCGCAGAGCGCAACACTTACGCGCGGGCGGAACTATCTGCAAAAAGAGGTCCGATGATCCGGCTCCCTCAGCGCTGGGAGCTGCCGCCGCTCAGCGCCGACAACCTATCGCACCATGTGAAGCGCTCAACGTGCGCGGCGCGCCGCGGGCTTATCGCCTAGGTCTTCGGCAGCGTCACTCCCCGCTGTCCCTGGTACTTGCCGCCGCGATCGCGGTAGGACGTCGCGCAGACTTCGTCGGACTCGAAGAACAACATCTGCGCCACGCCCTCATTCGCGTAGATCTTGGCGGGGAGCGGTGTTGTGTTGGAAAATTCCAGCGTGACGTTGCCTTCCCACTCGGGCTCCAAAGGCGTTACGTTGCACACAATACCGCAGCGGGCATACGAGCTTTTTCCAACTGCCACCACGAGAACGTTACGCGGGATGCGGAAATACTCGACAGTCCGCGCGAGCGCAAAGGAGTTAGGCGGAACGATGCAGACATCACCGCGAAAGTCGACGAAGCTCTTCTCGTCGAAGTTCTTCGGGTCCACGATCGTGGAGTTGATGTTGGTGAAGATCTTGAACTCGTCCGCGCAGCGCACGTCGTAGCCGTAGCTCGAGGTGCCGTAGGAGACGATCCTCTGGCCGTTCACCTCGCGCACCTGCCCCGCCTCGAACGGCTCGATCATGCGCTGCTCGCGCGCCATGCGCCGGATCCAGTTGTCGGACTTGATGCTCATTCTTATTCCCGGTTAGGCAGGCGCAACCCGAGGGCGCCGCGGGGGTCTCAGGTCTCCTCGACCACGATCTTGGGAAACCCGCCGCTGCGATCGCGCGCGCGCCGCGCGAGCGCGGCGGCCGTGCGGCGCGCCATCTCGAAGTACGGCCGGGCCCGCGGCGCGTCCGGGGCCGCAACCACCGTCGGCGTGCCGCCGTCGGCCTCCTCACGGATTCTCGCATCGAGCGGCAGCTCCCCGAGCAGCCTCACGCCGTAGTCCCCGGCCATGCGCGCGCCGCCGCCGGAGCCGAAGATGTGCTCGGTGTGCCCGCAGCTCGAGCAGATGTGCACGCTCATGTTCTCGACGATGCCGAGCACCGGCACCGCAACCTTCTCGAACATCTTCAGCCCCTTGCGGGCATCGGCGAGCGCGATGTCCTGGGGAGTCGTCACGATGACGGCTCCCGCGACCGGCACTCGCTGCGCGAGCGTCAGCTGAATGTCGCCGGTGCCGGGAGGCATGTCGACGACCAGGTAGTCGAGCGCCCCCCACTCGGTCTGCTCGAGCAGCTGCGTGAGAGCCTGGGTCACCATGGGCCCGCGCCACACCATCGGCTGCTCGGCATCGACGAGGAAACCTATCGACATGGCGGTCACGCCGTGACTCGCGAGCGGGCGCAGGCGCTGGCCGTCGGCCGTGGTCGGACGCTGCCCGGCAAGGCCGAGCATGAGGGGCTGGCTCGGCCCGTAGATGTCGGCGTCGAGCACTCCGACCCGCGCGCCCTGGGCGCGCCACGCGAGCGCGAGATTCACGGCGACCGTGGACTTGCCGACTCCTCCCTTTCCGGAGGCGACCGCGACGATATTGCGGATCTCGCCGAGCGGCTTGAGACTGCGCTGCACGGCGTGGGCGCGAATGTCGGACTCCAGGTCGACGGTGAGCGGGGCGGCAATACCGGCCGCGGCGAGGTGCCCGACCAGCGCGGCGGCGAGCTCCGCCTGGTATCCGCCGACCGGAAAACCGAGCGCGATGCGTGCGCGGAAGCCCGCGCCGGCCTCGCGCACCTCGCGCACCGCCTGCGCGGCGCCCAGGGTGTCCTGCAGATACGGGTCTACGTACGCGTCCAGGGCGGCGCGCACGGCGTCCGGCGAGGCTTTGGGACTCATTTCGTCCACCGCTGGAAGTCCAGCTGCGGATTGTAGAGGTTGGGAAGGTGGCTCGCATGCGGTAGGCCGGCCTGGCCTCCGTCAGGGCTGTGGCATAATCCGCGACCGCGACAGGGCAGCGCCGGCCCGGACAGATCCGCGGCAGCCTCGCATCGTCTGGTCGCGCAGGCGCGCTGGATGCGTGCGGAGCGGTGTCCGACGGAAAGGCTGAATGAGCTTTTTCACGAACTTGCGTGCCGACCGGCTCGTCACAGAGATCCGGTCATCGAATGATGCCAACAGCGCGGCCACCCAGAAGGCGATCGCGCGGCTGAAGGACGTCGGTCCCGGCGCCATCGAGTCCGTATTCGCCGCGCTGCCTGAAGCGGACAAGGCCGCCACCATGGCCTTCGTGGAAGTGCTTGCGGGCCTCGTGAGCCAGAAGACCCTCCCGGTCTTCATGCGCGGGCTGGTGGAAGGCAGTCCCCGGGTCATCTCCGGCATCTCCTGGGCGCTCACCACCAGCCGCAACTACCCGCCGCACCTGCTGCTCGAGGCGTTGTCGATACCCGGGATCTCGAAGCCCACGGTGCTCGAGGTGATTGCGGCCCAGAAGTCGCGCTTCGGAGTTCGGGAGCTCCTCGCCGCGGCCTACGCCCAGGAGCCGAACGAGAAGGCGGCACTCTTTCGGCTCATCGGCGAGATCGCCGACCAGTCCGCGATCCCCGAGCTGGTGGGGCGTCTGCAGGGCAAGGACCCGATCGCGCGCGTGCACATCATCAACACGCTCGCGCGCTTCAACAGCCCGGAAGTCCAGAACGCACTGCAAGGCCTGCTCAAGGATCCCAACAAGCTGATCCGCGGGGCGGTCCTCTCGGCGATGCAGCGGATGAACGGCCCCATCGACATCGAGCGGGTGTCCGCGCTGCTGCGCGATCCGGAGATCGACGTCCTCAACCGCGCCATCGACGTGGTCATCAAGGCCAACCACCCGGAGACGATGCGCTATCTCATCGAGGTGCTGAAGGATGAGAACGAGAACGCGCGCCGCGCCGCGGTCGAGGTGCTCAACGAGATCGGCAACGCCAAGTCCGTCAAGTATCTGCTCGAGGCGCTCAAGGACAGCGACTGGTGGGTGCGCAGCCGCGCCGCGGACGCGCTCGGCAAGATCGGCGGCCCGAAGGTCATCGACGCCGTGCTGCAGCTGGTGCGCGACAAGGACGAGGACATCCGCCGCGCGGCCATCGAGATCCTCAACCAGACCAAGGACGAGCGCGCGGTCGAATCCCTCATCCAGGCCACGCGCGATGCCGACTGGTGGGTGAGCGAGCGGGCGGTGGATGCGCTGGCGGAGATCGGCAGCAAGCGCGCACTGCCGCGCCTGATGGAGATGCTCCACACCCCGGCGAACGGCAAGGCCATGCCGATCGTGGTGCGGGCGCTCGGCAAGCTCGGCGACAGCCGCCTGGTCGACACGCTGCTGCCGCTCGTCGCCAGGCCCGAGCGTGAGATCCGCATCGAGGCGATCCAGGCCCTGTCCCGGGTCGCCGACGAGTCCCGCGCCGAGCAGGTACGCAACGAGCTGCAGGCGCAGGTCTCCTGCCCCGATCAGACCATATCGCGCATGGCGGCGGCCGCGATGAACGAGCTCGAGAACCGCCTCGCCGGCGTCACGCCGCTCGCCGGCACGTCCGCGGCCGCGGTCGCGGCAACGCAGGCGGGCGTCCGCCCGCCGCAGCCCATGCCGCCGGAGGCGGCCAAGACGATGCTGATCGCGGACCAGGGGGTCACGCAGGCGGCGAAGCAGGCGGAGGCAGCCAAGCTCGATATCCAGACTCTCAAGTCGGGCGATGTCATCGAGGGTCGCTACAAGTACATCGACCGCATCGGCCGCGGCGCTTTCGGCACCGTGCTGCTGATGGAGGACACGGTGGTCGACGAGCGGCTGATCCTGAAGTTCCTGAACCCGAACGTCTCGCAGGACGAGGAAGTGATGAAGCGCTTCGTCCACGAGCTGCGCTACTCGCGCAAGATCACCCACAAGAACGTCATCCGCATCTACGACTTCCTCTACATTCAGGGGAGCTACGCGATCTCGATGGAATACTTCCCCTCCCACACCCTCGGGAGCGAGGTCGTGAACGAGAAGCCGGTCGAGCTCAAGCGCGCCATGGGCTTCGCCATGGACATCTGCACCGGCATGACGGTGGCGCATCAGCTCGGGATCGTGCACCGCGACTTGAAGCCCGCCAACGTGCTCATCAACCAGGACGGCTTGCTCAAAATCGTGGACTTCGGCGTGGCGGCGGCGCAGCGCGAGGGCGACACCCAGCTCACCAAGACGGGCTACGTGATCGGCTCTCCGAAGTACATGGCCCCCGAGCAGATCCTCGGCAAGAAGGTCGACGAGCGCGCCGACATCTACGCGCTCGGCGTGATGCTCTACGAGATGGTGACCGGCGTCCCGCCCTATACCCGGGGCGACCATATGTCGGTCATGTATCAGCACGTGCAGGGCAAGGCTCGCCCGCCCCAGGAAGTGAACCCCTCGCTCCCGCCAGGGCTGGCGGAGCTCGTCATGCGGGCGATGGCGGTCGACAAGACCAAGCGCTTCCAGTCGATGGAGGAGCTGCGCGTGGCGCTCGAGCGTTTCCGGAACTGAGCCGAGCCCCCCGCGGGGACCCGCGATGCGCCGCCGCAGAGCCCGGCCCCAGGTCACGTCCACCGTGCGCCTTGCCAAAGTTCGTGCGTTCGGTCAAATTTCCAGCCACAAGCTGTTGATCCTGAAGTCCCTTTCCGGCTAAACAGGGCTTGGCTGAAGCTCCCGGAGGAACGTTCGCTTGGCGCGCATCGACGCGTTTCTGAAGCTCGGCACACAGCAGGGGTGCTCGGACGTGCACCTGGCGGTCGGCGTGCCCCCCATGCTGCGCATGCACGGCGATCTGCTGCCGATCAAGTTCCGCGACGTGCGCGCGACGGAGCTCGAAGGCTACATATCGGAGATCCTCACCCGCTCGCAGAACGAGCACTTCGCCAAGGGCAACGACCTGGACTTCTCCTACGTATCCAGCGAGGGGGGGCGCTTTCGGGTCAACGTCTATCGCAAGGACACCGGCATCGGCGCCACCTTCCGCTCCATCCCCTCCGAGGTCCCGACGCTCGAGAAGCTGGCGCTGCCGCCGATCGTCACCAAGCTCTGCGACTTCCACCAGGGCATGGTGCTGGTCACCGGCTCCACCGGTACCGGCAAGTCGACCACGCTCGCGGCGATGATCGATCACCTGAACCAGACGCGCCGGCTCAACATCATCAGCCTCGAGGACCCGATCGAGTTCGTGCACGCGAGCAAGAACAGCCAGGTCATCCAGCGCGAGCTCGGCACGCACATCCCGAGCTTCGCCGAAGGCGTGCGCGCCGCGATGCGCGAGGACCCCGACGTCATCCTGGTCGGTGAGCTGCGCGATGCCGACACCATCTCCATGGCGATGACCGCGGCGGAGACCGGGCACCTGGTGCTCGGCACGCTGCACACCACCAGCGCGGTCAAGACGATCGATCGCGTGATCGACGCGTTGCCGGTGGAGGAGCGCGAGCAGACCAAGAGCTTCCTCGCGCAGAGCCTGCTCGCAGTCGTGACCCAGGTGCTGGTAAAGACCCCCGAGGGACACGGCCGCCGGGCCGTCTGCGAGTTGCTGATGATGACCAAGGCGATCGCCAAGCTCATCCAGACCGAGCAGACCCACCAGATCCCGAGCCAGCTGCAGATGGGCCGTGACCTCGGCATGCAGCTGCTCGACCAGGCGCTGCTGGCGGCCATCACGGCGCGCACCGTCGATCCCGACGATGCCTATACCTACGCCCTCGAGAAGCGCGCCTTCCAGAAGTACGTCACCGACACTACCATGCTGTCGAAGCTCGACAACCTGGCTCCGGCTCCGCCGGTGCCGCCCACGAATTCGGCGGACTGAAGGATCGCTTCGCACCCGTGGCACAGATCGACCCCCTGCTCATCGAAGTCCTCGAGAAGCGCGGCTCGGACCTGCATTTCATCGCCGGCGATCCGCCGCGCATCCGCCTGTTCGGCGATCTCTCGTTGCTCAAGCCCGAGAAGCTGGCGCCGGAGTTCGTCAAACAGGCGCTCTACGAGATCCTGCCCAAGGCGGCGCTCGAGCGCTTCGAGACCAAGGACGGCGCCGATTTCGCCTACACGCTGGAGGGTCGCGGGCGCTTCCGGGTCAATGTCATGCGACACCTGAATGGCATGGGCGCCGTGTTCCGCGCCATCCCCTCCAAGGCGCTCACGCTCGATCAGCTCAAGATGCCCGAGGCGGTGCGGCAGATGTGCCGCGCCAACAACGGGCTGATCCTGGTGACCGGAAAGACCGGCTCGGGCAAGTCGACGACGCTCGCGGCCATGATCGACGACATCAACACCCGCGTGAAGGGTCACATCCTCACCGTGGAAGACCCGATTGAGTTCGTCCACGAGAGGAAGAACTGCCTCATCAGCCAGCGGGAGATCGGCGTGCACAGTCCGAGCTTCGCGGCGGCGGTGCACTCGGCCCTGCGCGAGGACCCGGATGTGATCCTCGTCGGCGAGCTGCGCGACCTCGAGACCATGAGCATCGCGGTCACGGCCGCCGAGATGGGGATTCTGGTCATGGGAACGCTGCACACCAACGGCGCGGCGCAGACCGTCGACCGCATGGTGAACGCCTTTCCCTCCGACAAGCAGTCCCACGTGCGCACCATGCTGTCGACTTCGCTCCGCGGAGTGGTGTCGCAGCAGCTCCTGCAGCGCGCCGACAAGCAGGGCCGGGTCGCCGCGCTCGAGATCCTCGTGAACACCCCGGCCGCCTCCAACCTCATCCGCCAGGGCAAGCTCGATCAGCTCGAGAACACCATGCAGTCGGGTGGTCAGTTCGGCATGCGCTCGATGGACAGCGCGATCCAACAGCTGGTGGACCAGCGCCAGATCACGGGTCAGGAAGCCTACAAGAAGGCCATCAACAAGGCGAAGTTCGAGGAGTTCAAGAGTACCGCCTGAGCCCGTATCGGTGAGCGCTGCAGTCGGCAGGACGTGCGCAGAGCCTGTAGACTTGAGCGGATGAGCCGGAAGATATTCGTCACCACGGCGCTCCCCTACTCCAACGGCCCGTTCCACATCGGGCACATCATGGAGTACATCCAGGCGGACATCTGGGTGCGCTTCCAGAGAATGCAGGGAAATCGGCTGCACTTCGTGTGCGCCGACGACGCGCACGGGGCGCCGATCATGCTCAAGGCGCAGGAGGAAGGAATCAGCCCGCAGCAGCTCATCGCGCGAATCGCCGCGGGCCGCCCCCGGTATCTCGAGGGCTTTCACTTGAGCTTCGATCACTGGCACTCGACCGACTCGCCCGAGAACGTCGAGTTGTCGCAGGACGTCTACCGGCGGCTGAAGAGAGAGGGTCTCATCTACCTGAAGCCGGTCGAGCAGTTCTTCGATCCGGTGAAGGGCATGTTCCTGCCGGACCGGTACATCAAGGGCGAGTGCCCGAACTGCCATGCGAAGGAGCAGTACGCGGACGCGTGCGAGGTGTGCAGCATCGTCAATACGCCGACGCAGCTCATCAACCCGTACTCGACCCTCACCGGGGCGAAGCCGGTGCTGAAGACCTCGGATCACTTCTTCTTCAAGCTGTCCGAGCCGAAGTGCGTCCGCTTCCTCGAGGAATGGCTGGGAGCCGCGGGGCGGCTGCAGCCGCAGGTGGTCAACAAGGCCCGCGAGTGGCTCACCGGCAAGGGCGACCAGGCGCTCGGGGACTGGGACATCTCGCGCGATGCGCCGTACTTCGGCATTCCGATCCCCGACGCGCCGGGCAAGTACTTTTACGTTTGGCTCGACGCGCCGATCGGCTACCTCGCCGCGCTCAAGAGCTACTTCGCGCTCGGCAAGGCGCAGGCCAACGGCGAGCCGCGCAGCTTCGAGGCGTTCCTCGCCGCTCCGGACACCGAGCAGATCCACTTCATCGGCAAGGACATCATCTACTTCCATACGCTCTTCTGGCCCGCGATGCTGAAGTTCGCCGGCGCGCCCTACCGCGTCCCCAACCATGTGTACGTTCACGGCTTCATCACCGTATCGGGCGAGAAGATGTCGAAATCGCGCGGTACCGGCATCAGCCCGCTGCGCTATCTCGACCTCGGCATGAACGCCGAGTGGCTGCGCTATTACATCGCCGCCAAGCTGAACGCCAACGTCGAGGACCTCGACTTCAACCCCGATGACTTCGTGGCACGCGTCAACAGCGATCTGGTCGGCAAGTACGTGAACATCGCCAGCCGAATCGCGCCGTTTCTGCTCAAGTTTTTCGGCAATCGCATGCCGCCTCTTGCGATGACTCAAATTGCGGGTGTCCCGGTCGAGGCGGTCGGCTGCCTCACGTTCGCGCTTCAGCAGAGCAAGCTCGTCAGGACCGCGCTCGAGGAGCGCGAATTCGGCAAGGCGATACGACTCACCATGGAGGTCGCAGATGTCGTCAACGCTGAAATTGACGCCTACAAGCCCTGGCTGCTGGCGAAGGACGCCGCTACGAATGAGCAGAGCAGGCAGAAACTCGGCAAGATCTGCGCCGCGTCCATCGCGGCGTTCAAGGCACTCACGCTGTTCCTGAAGCCCATTGTTCCAGCGCTGGCGGCGGATGCCGAAGCGTATCTCGGAGACCAGCCTCTACAATGGGATTCCGCGGATCTGCGGCTGGGCGTTGAGGGTTTTCTGCCGGCGGGGCATGAATTCGGTATTTTCAAGCCCTTGATCACTCGCGTGGACCCGAAGCAGCTCGACGCGCTCTTCGAGAGCGATGCGCAACCCGTCGCCGGAAACCGGCCCGCGACACCGCCGCAACCCGGTCCAGGTAGCGTTACCGCCGGTGCCGCCGCCGTCTCCATCGACGAGTTCAAGAGGATTGACCTGCGGGTCGCGAAGATCCTCGACGCCCAGCACGTCGACGGCGCCGATAAGCTCCTCAAGCTGACCCTCGACCTCGGGTCGGAGACGCGCACCGTGTTCGCGGGGATCAAGTCGGCCTACGATCCGGATGCGCTCAAGGGTCGCCTCACGGTCATGGTGGCCAATCTCGCGCCGCGCAAGATGAAGTTCGGAGTCTCCGAGGGCATGGTGCTCGCCGCGAGCGGGGACACGCCGGGCCTGTACCTGCTCTCGCCCGACGCCGGAGCGACTCCGGGAATGAGGATCAGCTGAGGGCGCCGCGCCCCACGGGGCTTTTTCCACGCACCCCATTTAGGCCATGGTCACCGCCGACGACATCGATGCCCTGCTGCCACAGACGCAGTGCACGCGCTGCGGCTACAACGGCTGTCGCCCGTACGCGGAGGCGATCCTGTCGGGCGGGGCCCAGATCAACCAATGCCCGCCAGGCGGCGCGGCCACTATCGCCGCGCTCGCCTCGCTTCTCGGGCGCCCGGCGCTGCCGCTGAATCCCGCCAACGGGGTCGAGGGCCCGCCGCTGGTCGCGCAGATCGATGAGGAAGTCTGCATCGGCTGCGCCAAGTGCCTGCCGCCCTGCCCGGTCGATGCGATCGTCGGCGCACACCACCAGATGCACACCGTCGTCCTCGCGCTGTGCACGGGCTGCGAGCTGTGCGTGGCGCCCTGCCCGGTCGACTGCATCAGTATGGTGCCGCGGAGCGCTCTCGCGGACGCACCCGAGCCTCCCGCGGCGCACGGCAATCGCGAGCGCTTCCTCGCGCATAACGCACGCATCGCGGCGCGGGAGCACGAGCGGGCGGCGCTCGTCGCAGAACGCAAACGGACCGCCGACGGAGTCTGACGGGACCGGCCACAAGCCTTGCTATCATCGGCTCCCGTTTTCGCGCCTGACCTCAAGGACTCTCTCATGACCACACTGCGAATCGCAGGGACGCTGGTCCTTGCGCAGGCCGCAAGCCTCGCTCTCAACGCCGGCGCGGCGTTCGGCGCCGACCTGCCGCAGACCATGAAGGCGGCGGCCATCGATCGCACCGGGGGCCCGGAGGTGATCACGCTACACACGCTGCCGGTGCCGAAACCCGCGGCCGATGAAGTGCTGATCGCCGTCCACACCGCCGGCGTCGCGATCTGGGACGCGCACCTCCGGGCTCACCCACAAGGCATCAAGCATTCGGCCTTTCCGCTGGTGCTCGGCACCGACGGCGCCGGCACCGTGGCCGCCGTCGGCGAGAAGGTGACGCGCTTCAAGGTCGGCGACCAGGTCTATTCCTACAGCTGGGACAATCCCCACGGCGGCTTCTACGCCGAGTACGTCGCGGTGCCGGCGGAGCGCGTCGGCCACGTTCCGCAGGGACTCACCCTGCGGCAGGCCGGGGCGATCGCCACGACGGGACTCACCGCGATCCAGGGGATCGACGATGCGCTGCATCTCAAGGCCGGCGACACACTCATCGTTCATGGCGCGGCGGGCGGCGTGGGGACACTCGCGCTGCAGTTCGCGAAGCTCCGCGGCGCCAAGGTGCTCGCCACCGCCTCCGGCGAGGACGGCCTCGCATTCGTCAAAGGCCTCGGGGCGGATGCGGTCGTCGACGGGCGACACGGTGACATCTCGGCCGCCGCGCGCGAGTTCGCGCCGCAGGGGGTGGAGGCGGTGCTGGCGCTGGCGGGCGGCGAGGCCCTCGAGCGCTGCATCGATGCGCTCCGGCCCGGTGGCCAAGTCGCCTTTCCCTACGGCGTCGAGCCAGAACCCAAGCCGCGCCCCGGACTTGCCCCCATCCGCTACAACGCCATTCCGGGCGTCGACGAGTTCGAGCGGATGAACCGCGCCATCGAGGCGGCGAAACTCCGGGTGCCGATCGAAGCGGAGTTCCCGCTCGCGCAAGCCGACAAGGCGCAGGAGCGGGTGGAAGCCGGGCACATCCTCGGTAAGATCGTGCTGCGTATCCGCTGATCGCCGCCGAGCGCGGATCGTCTATGCACGCTGCGACACGCACCGCCATCTATCGGCGCCTCAGGGCCGCGAACCCAGCGCCCACCACCGAGCTCGAGCATCACTCGCCCTTCGAGCTGCTGGTCGCGGTGATGCTGTCGGCGCATACCACCGACAAGAGCGTCAACGCCGCAACGCGCGTCCTCTTCCCCGTAGCGAACACGCCGGAGGCGATCCTCGCGCTGGGGGTCGAGGGCCTGAAGCCCTACATCCGCAGCGTCGGGCTCTACAACACCAAGTCGCAGAACCTCATCGGCCTGTGCCGACAGCTGGTCGAGCGCCACGGCGGCCGCCTTCCCGGCGACCGCGCCTCGCTCGAGGCGCTGCCCGGCGTGGGTCGCAAGACCGCCAATATCATCCTCAACATGGTGTTCGGCCAGACCGAGATCGCGGTCGACACACACATTTTCCGTGTTGCCAATCGCACCGGGCTCGCCCCGGGCAAGACGCCGCGGGAAGTCGAGGACTCGCTCGTCGCCAATACGCCGGCCGAGTTCCGCAAGGACGCCCACCACTGGCTGATCCTGCACGGGCGTTACGTCTGCACTGCACGCAAGCCAGCCTGTCCCAGCTGCATCATCCGGGACCTGTGCGAGTATCGGCACAAGACGCCGGCGAAGAAGCCCACACGCGGGAAGCCCGGCCGTCTCGCACGGGCGATCCGTGGGCAGCGTGGCGCACGGGCGCGAAATACGCCCGGATCGAGTGCGAACTGAGCCCCCGGCCGTCGAGCGACGGCCAGGGGACTCGATGTGTCCGGCGGCCCGAGTGCTTCTGGAGGAGCGCGATCTTTGCGCCGGAAGGGAACTAGTCGTTGCCGCCCTGCTCTTCCTCCATGCCTTCGATGACGGGGAATCGGAGCACGATGGGTCGAGTTGTAGAGGCCACAGTCACGGCGCTCGCATCCATGAGCATGACGATGGCCGTCGCTCCGCCTATGTTATAAGTGAAGCCGGGAGGGGTAACCGCTACGTCTTGAGACTGGCCGTTGCACTTCACCGTTTCGAATCCCTTTGCGTCTGTGGCCAGGCCATTGCTGGACTGGTCCGCCGTTTGGATGACCTCTACACTGAGGCTACCGAGCCCACCACCTGAGCAGATGGCCGTGACCTTGACGATCGTCTCGTTAAACACGGAGATCGCGCCCTTATGGACGTGCACAGAGGCGGACGGACCAAGTATCTGAGCCGGCGTCGTGGCGCTCAAGCCCGCCAAGACCAATGAGAAGATCGTGCCGATACTCGCAAACCGCGTGATTAGAGATTTCATTTCCGCTCCTTTCCAGGCACTACATGCCGTCCCTGAATGAATTTGAGATAGGTTCTACGTAG
>Ga0209059_1000491_pt1 | contig 18161 bp, 19 predicted proteins | sample GraSoiAngelo_151_FD_186165 | JGI IMG/M metagenome (GOLD analysis project Ga0209059, IMG submission 186165) | Grasslands soil microbial communities from the Angelo Coastal Reserve, California, USA - 14_1009_12_20cm (SPAdes) (version 2) | ecosystem: Environmental > Terrestrial > Soil > Grasslands ...
ACAATGAACGGCTCCCAAACCAAAGCTCTGTTCTGGTGGGCGATAGTCTCACAGGTTGCAGGAGCTCAGTTGTTTTTCTGGGACACGCTTCCTGATTACCGGGAGTTGACTACCGGAGAGGTCGTGGTGGGTACGCCTAAGGACTTTGCCATCGCGGTGTTTGGCCTTGTGGTAATGCAATCGGCCTATTGGTATGCTCGCCGTCTTCAGCCTCAAATCCGGTTTGCTCATCGGGTTCTATTGGGTCATGTCCTGCTCTGTGTTAGCGAGGTCAGTTTCTTTTTCGTCAGCGCGCTGGCGACGGTGGCGATGTTTGATCATTGGAGGCGATCGCAATTCGTCTTTTGGAAGTTGATGCTGCTGGCTTCTGCTCTCTTCGCCTTTTTTTGCTATAAACATCAGCTCGCAAGTGTTGGGGATGCCCTGCTGGAGACACAACCCGAGGATGCTGGGAAAGCAACCATCGAACCGAAAGGAACCGGCAAACCATGAAAAATCGCCGTCGGCGAATTTTTCGCGTTTGGCAAGGTTGATATGTCGCCGACCGCGGCTACAGAGATGCCTTCGCGAATTCGAAATGACGCGCTGTTTCAGAATTCTTCGCACCTTTCCCAATATTCTCGTTGGATTCCATGGGTCTCGAAGCATCGAGCAATTTCATCAGGCGCGCCTCGTAAGAATCACACAACGGAGACTCGCCATTTGGCTGGATCCATTCGGGATGTTGGACCCGCAGATCATTGTGGATCTGTCGCAGTAGTGCTGAGTAAGTGTGGATTTCGTGGCGCATCGTCGGTGACTCGGTGAAAATTCAAGTGTGCCGCGGGAGGATTCCCTGTCCAGAAGTCCGACGGACTCGCCGACCAGAGATTCCATGCGAGCGCGCCAATAACCAGGTTAAGCTATTCCTTAGCAACCCGCGCGCTTGCTCGCGCTGTGCGCGACGCTGAGTCAATTCGATCACCCTACGGCGCTGGTGTTGCAGCAACGCGGCCAGCAGTCCGCTTTGCGTAAGCGTCGCGCTGGATCTCGTAACGTAGTTTTTTCTGTTTTTCATAAACACCTTTGATCTAAGGTTTGACAACGCTTCTGACAGATTCCCACATTGGACTTTGGTTCTATGTCTTTCGGGGTAGGACGCAGCCTCGTACCGCTGCTCGGTCCGACTGTTCGGATTGCTGTTTGAATTCACGAACTCGACTCGGTTCTTCACTCTGTGGTTGCGTTCATTTCAATGACGTAGCCATCGCCTCAGCCAGCGAGAGAGTTACAGTGATAACGATTATTCCGAAGGCGACAAGCTCGATCAAATAATCTGGTCGTTCTCTATAGGCGTATCGATCGCTGAAGAAACGAGAAGCCCGAACGCGCAGTGAGTTGGTAGTTTTCATGTTTACAGCAGTCCTTTCACTAATGAGATGACGATTTTCATGCAGTAAAATGGACAACTATTTGGGTCGGCGCGTTGGTTTGCAAAAGTAACGCTGCTGTCACTTTGGCAGAGGCATGACCGTATTCGGTGCTCCGTTTTGAAAATTTAAGCTAATCACATAAGGTCAGCGCATGCGCACGGTTTTACTTCCGATTTCTCTTTTCGTGGCCCTGACATGCATTGCGAACAGCACTCCGCTTTCGGAGGGTGATCTAAAGAATCTTCTCGCCGGGATCCGCCAGAACCGGACCACCCAGGCCGATTTTCAAGAACAACGGATGATTCGGCTTATGAAAAAGCCGATCCTCAGCTCAGGAAAAGTTTGGTTCCAGCCGCCTAACAAATTCCGGCGCGAAGTAAAAGGCAGCTCACCCAGCCTGACCGTGAGCGACGGCCGTCAGCTCTGGATTTATTATCCAAACTTTAAATCGGCGGAGCGTTACCCACTGGGCAAAGGATCGCCTCTCGATTCCACAGTGGCAGCGATCAATTCTTCATTGAATCTCGAAGACGTCGAAAACACTTTCCAGATCAGAGCGGCAAAGAGTGATCCGCTTCAGACGGGATACGAGCTGACATTGTTACCGCGCGCGGCGTCAATGAAACGCGTGTTTCAAAAGCTTGATCTACGAATCAACGATCAACTGCGGGTTGAGCGCACCGACATGCTGTTACCAAACGGCGACCGGATCGTAACCACGTACTCGAATCAGACGCGCGGACCCGTTCCTGCGTCCATGTTCGAATTCACGCCGCCACCCGGCACTGAAGTCTCGACGCCTCTTGGGCAATAACGCCATTTTCGTCTTGCACGCGAAGCCGGCAGGTGGGCGTCTAGTGCTGTCACGCGCAGCTCGAACCCAACAGCCAATTCCCCGCCGATATGAGGATTTATCTTGTTTGTTTTCTTGCGGCTCATCAGAATTGAAGCATGAAGCCGCTAAGAAGTATATGCGTTCTCGCCGCTTTCCCGCTGGAAAGATCGGGACAAATTTTGAACCATGCCCGTCGCCGTGCCTCCCTAATATTGGCGGTTTCGGTCGTTGCTAGCGTTTATCTGTCTTGGAAATGTGACACGAGGGCACAATCTGCCGATGATCTACCGACGCCGCTAGCGCCACAGCTGGCTGAGCCAGGCGACTGGGCTGCTGACTTTAATCAGGCCCAGACGGCGTGTTATGAAGGGCATATGAGGGCGTGTGACTCCATTTGGAAAAGCGACCGGGTCCTGTTCGATACCTGGTTGTTCAACTATGGTCGAACCTGCGGCGGCCGCGTTGGTCTCCGCGAAATTAGGCGTGCGGACCTCAGCTGTTCTGATGCCTTCCCAGGTCACGAGTAGGCCAACATTAATAAACGATGCTCTTCTGCAATTGCAGGAGCTTTGGGTGGCTTTTCTAGATGTGGCTTTTTGACAGGACGCGTTAAGACGCCTAACGAGACGGAGAATGGAGCCCGCGGGAAGCGGCTTTGCTCAATTATTCGGCGACGGCGAGCGCGGGAGAGGTGACACCACGTAGATCTGATCGAGCACCTTCACCCACAGGGTATTGGCGGTCTGCTGGTCGTCGAGTGATACAGTCAGATTGGTCCACACGATGAGCGTCATGTCGTTGGCAGGGTCGTAGCTGATTTTCGAGTTGTAGCCGGGGGTCTCGCCGCCGTGAAAATGAATCGTGTTCGGTCCCCAGCTAACTTGGGCGATGCCGTACCCGTACTTTTGGCCGTTGGGCTTGCTCGAATCTTCAGGCTCGAGGCTGTCGAGCCAGCGGCGTTGGTAGGCGGGGTCGAACACGCGGCCCGCAACCAGTGCCTTGATCCAGGTGGCGAGATCGTCGGAGGTGGAAATGACACCCCCGGCGGCCGCGGCAAAGGAATGGTTCAGTTCCGTGTAGTCCTTCGGCAGGAGGGTGCCGGCCCGGGCAGCGGCCCGGACCTCGGGCGAGTAAGGCGGTTCGCCCACCAACGCGACCGAGGAGCTGCCGTACAGGTAGCCGTGCGAGAACGGTTCGTGGATGGTGCTCACGGTGCTGGCAGGTAGCAGCGTGTGTTGCAATCCCAGCGGACCGAACAATCGGTCCTGCATCGCCTGCGCCAGCGACTTGCCATCGACCTTTTCAGCGACGAGACCGAGAAGCGCATAGTTGGTGTTGACGTATTCGTACTTTGCACCCGGCGGGAAATTGGGTGGGTGCGCGAACGCAATCGCCAGTAACTCAGCAGGGGTCCAAACCTTGGCTGGGTCTGTGTCTATGGTCGCCGAGATTATGGGGTCGTTGGTGTAATTGTAAAGGCCGCTACGCATTTCCAGAAGCTGGGCGATGGTGATGTTGTCGCCGTTGGGCACTCCCGGGACGTACTTTGAGAGTGGATCGTCGAGACTGAGCTTGTTCTCCTGGACCAGTTGCATGATCACCGCGGCCGTCATCGTCTTGGTATTCGAGGCGATCCGGAAGTGAGTGTCGGGGCGTGGTGGGGTTGTAGCGCCTAGTAACGTTGTGCCGTAGGTGACCGTGAACTCGCCTTGAGGTGTGCGCAAGAGAACCACGGCGCCGGGGATCAGAAGTTCCTTGGCGGTCCTGTCCACCATGGTCTTCAACGCAGCCGGGTCGATTGGCTTGAGCGCCGACGAGCCGGCCGTGGAACCAGGCCGCGAGCACGCTGCGATCAGGAGAGCAACACCCACCAGTACGCTCGCGCCGGCGCGCATGGGAAATTTAAATCTCATTTTGGCAATGATCATTGTTGCTGGGGTACCTCAAAATATCGAAGACACATTCATAAGGCCTAACGAGAATTAAGATTGCGTTCTGCAATCTAATTCTTGCTCCCATAGAGGGAAATAATGGGTTAAAACGCCGCACAGTGGCAAGCCGTGTTTCGCCCAGTGATCCCACAAACAGTGAACTCATCACTCTTTGATCAAGCGAGGCAAGGATTCCGCCTCACTTCTGCCAGGCAAACCGATTTGACTCCTGCCGCTCCGCGATATCTTCTCCGCTTAAATCATCGCATCTTAAAATATCCCGCACATTATGATCCAATCCTCACGTCTTACTTCGCTTCGCCTTTCCGCTTTGTTCGTAGTTCCCTTCTTCGCAGGACTGCTACTGCCCGGCAGCCTGCGGGCAGCGGAGGAGAAAAAAATAGAGTTCCCCGCGGCCAGCCAGCACTCGGTGGTAAAACAGCGTGTCGGTTTGACCGATGTCGAGGTGGATTATTCGCGCCCGAACAAGAACGACCGCGAGATCTTCGGCGGCCTGGTGCCTTACGGGAAGCTCTGGCGCACGGGCGCCAACGCGGTCACCAAAATTAAGTTTAGCGACGCGGTAACGCTCGGCGGCAAGGAGATCCCGGCCGGTGAGTACGCTCTCTTCACGATTCCGACAGCGAACGAGTGGACCATCATCGTTTCGAAGGACGCGAAGGTGCAGAGCACGGCCGATTATAAGCAGGAGAACGATGCCGTGCGTCTCACGGCGAAGCCGGAACCCATTCCGCTCACAATCGAGACGTTCACCATCGCGCTAGCTGATGTGAAAGGCGCTTCCGCAACGCTTAATTTCCTTTGGGATAAAACGCGCGTGTCGGTGAAGTTGACCACGGACGATGTCGAGCAGGTAAGCAAGCAACTCGATGCAGCCGCTAGCGCAACGACTCCGCTCGACCCGCGCACCGCCTATCAGGCCGCGGCCTTTTACTACGACAACAACAAGGACATGAACCAGGCGGCAAAGTGGATCGACCAGGCGCTGGAGAAGAACCCAGACGCCTACTTCATGCACTACAAGAAGGCGCAGATTCAGGCGAAGCTTGGCAACAAGAAAGAAGCCACCGCCTCGGCGCAAAAGACGATCGATATCCTGAAGAAAGACAAAGCGCCGGACGAGTCCGCGATCAAGAACGCGCAGCAGATCATCGACAGCTCGAAGTGAGGATCAACTCCGACGTTGCCGGTCCCTGCGTCAATGTTCGAATTCACGCCGCCGCCCGGTACCGATGTCTCGACGCCACTTGGGAAATGACGAGAGCAGTCAAAAGGTTAAAGAGTTAAAAAGTTACAACGTATTAACACTCGCCTGCCGCGCTGCCTGCTCGCGAAGACTTTCGGAATAGCTTCGCGCAATGGCGGGTCACTAGGATTTGGTCATTGACGGGATTCGTGTCTATTCGTGTTCATTAGTGGGTGCGAAACGGTGGCGCTTCAAACTGGATCAAGCGAGGCAGAGGTTCCGCCTCACTTCGACCGAAACACGAGTCGTCGTGTTTGTTCTCGCAGCCTTCGTGCTCGGTCTTGTCACAAAGTGTTATCGCGACGCGCACCCCTCCCCTGCTCCAGCCCAATCTGATTCCCGGTAGGGCGCCACTTCGAATCATTTGCGAAGGATAGCATTCCCGCAGATGATTTCAGGGTGACCGACCCTGTTGATGCCTTCACGAAGCAGATTTGTGAAGTTATCGTGGGCAAGAATCAGGCGGTAAAACTCGCCGTCGCCTCTTTGCTCGCGCGTGGCCATCTTTTAATCGAAGACATCCCGGGCGTCGGCAAGACAACGCTCGCGCAGGCATTGGCGCGCTCGCTCGCTCTCGCATTTCAGCGCATCCAATTTACCAGTGATCTGCTGCCCGCCGATATTCTCGGCAATTCTATCTTCGACCGGGGCGAGCAACGCTTTGTGTTCCATCGCGGTCCGCTTTTCGCGCAGATGGTGCTGATCGACGAGGTCAATCGCGCGACCGCCAAAACGCAGAGCGCGCTGTTGGAAGCAATGGAAGAACATCGCATCTCCATCGACGGCGTGACTTACGAGCTTCCCGAGCCATTCTTTGTGATCGCGACACAGAATCCGCAACATGCAGTCGGTACTTTCCCGTTACCTGAATCTCAACTCGATCGGTTCCTAATGCGGATCGAGCTCGGCGTGCCTGACCGCGCCAGCGAACGCGCCATGCTTCTGGGCATGGATCGCCGCGAGATGCTCAAGGAGTTAAAGCCGGTGATGAACCCGCGAACATTGATCGAGATTCAAGACAATGTGCGAAAGGTGCACGCGTCCCCTGCTCTGCTCGATTACCTGCAGGATTTGCTTGATGCCTCGCGGCAACGTCACATTACCGGGTTGTCACCGCGGGCGGGCCTGGCGCTGATGCACGCGTCCCAGGCATGGGCGTTGATGCACGGACGCGGCATGGTTCTTCCCGAAGACATTCAAGCTGTGGGAATCGCAGTCATGGCGCATCGGTTGGGACACGATATCGAACAACCCGGCCAAAGCGGGCGCACGCTTGCTGATAATTTGCTTCATAGTGTGCCGGTCCCGTGAAAGCAAGAAAGCTTCCGCTAATCTATCCAACTGCGGGCTTTGCTGGGCTGCTGTTTGTGCTGGGCGCAATGTGGTATGCGGCGTCGAGTCAAAATAACACGGCCGTTTATCTGCTCCTTTTCGCCTTAACGGCGGTATTTCTAGTTTCGATTCCGCATACTCTGATCAATCTCGCAGGGGTAACGGTAACACTCGAATCCGCGCAGCCCACGTTTGTTGGCCAGGAGGTCTCTCTGCCGCTTGAGGTCATGAACGACTCCCGTGCAACCCGCCATGGAATTGAGGTAGCCTTGCCAGGCTCGGACGGAGAGCATCCACGCATCGACTACATTCCAGCCCGTAAGGCAGCCCGAGTAACGTTGCGGTTTCCTGCGCGGCAGCGTGGCGAACATAACGTAGGAACATTGTGCCTAACGAGTGCTTACCCGCTCGGCTTCATTCGCTTTTTAAAGAAATTTGCATCTTCTCGAACCTACATTGTCTATCCCAAGCCGGGGGGGGATGTGCGGCTTCCATCAAGCTTCGTGCACCGGCGCGAGGGAAATCCGCTGACGGAGCCTGGTGAAGGCGATGATTTCGCGGGACTACGCGAGTACGTTCACGGCGAATCCCAGCGTCATATCGATTGGAGAGCCGTCGCCCGCGGACAGCCGCTGATGACAAAACAATTCGCGGCTGAGGCGGAAGGCGTCCTGTATTTTGATTTTTCCGCTCTCCGCTTGGTCGAGGTGGAAGAAAAACTGTCGCAGTTAACGCTTTGGATCATCGAAGCAGAACGCGCCCGGCGTCCTTATGGTCTCCGTCTTCCAGGCAACGAAATTCCCCCGGCTATCGGGCAACCGCACTTTCACGAGTGCTTGCGGACGCTGAGTCTGTTCCAGGTAGAGACGCCGCACACGGACCCTATCCTTAGCTCGGTCAGACGAGCATGAGCACGAGCATGAGTAAGAGTGGGAGTATGAGAGATAGAAGCATTCCACGGCGACCGCTGCTTTGGCTGGCAGCTGCATTGCTCTTCACACTGCCTCCCATGTTTGGTTCTCTCGTGAGGTGGGTGCCGTATGTTTTTCTGCTCGCGCTCGCAATGAAATTCTGGATGGAGCCAAGAGGCTACCGGCTCCGCTTTGCAACGCTGAAGTTGATACTGGCGGCGATGGGGCTCTTCGCCATCTTCGCCAGTTATGGATCCCTGAAGGGCGTTGAGCCGGGTATATCGCTCCTTGTTGTGCTCGTCTCGCTTAAGGTTTTGGAAGCACACACGGCGCGCGAGTTTCAAGTGATGGTGCTCATGGGATGGGTGCTTTGTCTTTGCGGCTTTTTTCTTTCCCAGGATTTCGTGATTGCGCTTTCTCTGCTGACCGCGTTCGCGTTGCTGCTCGTGGCGTTGATCCAGTTTTATCGCGGATCGTCACCCGGCGCGTTCTGGCCCCCGTTGGGAACGACAGGCAAAATTCTCGTTCAAGCGGCCCCGCTCGTTGTCCTCTTGTTCATTTTGTTTCCGCGAATCAATACTGGCTTACGCGTTGATTTTCGCCCCAACCGTTTGGCAAACCCCGGATTCTCCGATCGACTCTCCCCCGGCAGCATCGCAGCGCTTGCGAATTCTTCGGAAATTGCCTTTCGCGCAGAGTTTCCCGGAAGTACCGTGACGCCACCTGGTTCGCTGTATTGGCGTGGCGCAGTCATGTGGAATTGCGATGGCCTGGAATGGCGCGCCCCGTACGTGCCGGTATCAATCTCTTCCCGCGGTCGCGGGATCAGGCAATCATCCAGCAACAATACAATTCGCCAGCGGATTACGCTCGCCCCGCATGGCGCACGCTGGATGTTTGCGCTCGATCGGCCGTCTGAAATCCCACCCGGTGCGATCCTTGCGCGTGGCGATTACCTCTGGAGTATTCAGACAATTCGAAAGGCGCGCCGATATGAAGTTGTTTCGTCTCTCGGAGCCGCTCGAAACGAATTGACGCCTGGCGAACGGCGGGAAGCACTCGATCTTCCGCCATCGATTAGTCCGGCTGTGCGCGAGCTGGCACAATCCTGGACGACGCAGAACTCCAATCCGCGCGCCATAGTGAATAGCGCGCTCCAGTTTTTCCGGACCGGCTTTCGCTATTCGTTGACGCCAGGCGAGTACAGAAAGAACGATCTGGAACAATTTCTCTTTCATCGACGGGTTGGCTTTTGCGAACATTACGCCGCCAGTTTCGCTACCTTAATGCGCCTGGCAGGAGTCCCTGCGCGGGTAGTCGTCGGGTATCTAGGCGGTGAGTACAACGATCTGGGCCATTTCTTCCTCGTAAGACAAGCAGACACGCATGCGTGGTGCGAAGTCTGGCTTCCAGAAAGCGGATGGACACGAGTGGATCCAACCACCGCAGTCGCACCTGGGCGAGCAAGCCTCGATCTACATTCGTTTTTAGAAAGAGGCATCGCTTCAGGGCAAATGGAAGCTCGCCGAAGCGGGTTCCTCACGCAGTTAGCCCGGTCCCGATTATTCACCAACGCTCGCCTCGCCTTGGAGACACTCAGTTACGAGTGGGACACTCGGGTGTTGGCCTTCGATGCAGATGTACAAGAAGTGTTACTGGACTCAATGGGCCTCGCGAACCGCGGAACGTTCGTCCTCATTATCGAAATCCTGATTGTCGCAATCGCACTGCTCGTAACCTATTTCGGCTGGATGCAACTGCGGACGCGCTCACGCGCGGACCGGGTGAAGACGTCCTATGAACGCTTTTGTCGAAAGGCCGCCCGCCTGGGTGCGCGGCGCGACCCCTGGGAAGGGCCCTCAGATTTCTCAAGACGCGCCGCGCTGTTGTTGCCTGACCAATCGGAGCGCATTCGTCAAATTTCGGATATCTACATCGCGCTGCGCTATGCGGCCGAACCTGCAAGTGTAGCTGTAGCTCTCGACGGGTTCGCGAAAGAGGTTCGCGCGTTTGGCAGATATCGGTAGGAACGGTGCACTGATGGAAAGCTGACGCCGTGTCCCGAACTGGAATTGGCGAAAAGTGCAAGATAATAGCAAGAGCGCCAATACTAGGCAACGGTCTGACTAATAGCCTTGACATCGTCGGACGGCGATAGGCAGAATCACACTCGCGTTAAGTAGGTTTGTCCTCCACCACCTCCACCTGACGTGCTTTCCGCCGGGGTTAACCCGTGAACGAAAGTCTCGTTTGCACAAAAACGTAAGAAACAGCCCACTTCAGCGAAATGAAAGAAAGAATCATCACTCCATTAATTCCGTTTAGAAAATCAATTGCACTAACTCTCACCGGGTTTTTGCTTGCTTGCTTTGCACAAAGTGCACAATCGAATGAACCGACCGATGGAGTTGGCGGACAACTCCCGGACGTAACCCAACGCTATGATTTCAATTTGGATGGCCATCCTGACTTCGTCCTCAACCGCGGCCCCGCAACCGGTATTTGGTATTTAGATAGCATTATTTTCCTGAGCGGCGCTTTAGCTCCGACTCTGCCACCCTTTGGCTGGAGGCTAATTGATGCAGCGGACTTTAACGGAGATGGGCATCCTGATTACGCCCTTTTCAATAATAGCACCCGTCAAACAGCGATCTGGTATCTCAACAACAATGTTTTCATTAGTGGCGCGTACGGTCCAACCGTGCCGGCCGGCTGGGCATTGGTGGCAGTCGGGGACTTCAACGGCGACGGTAAACCGGACTATGTCCTTTACAATTCAAGTACCCGTCAAACAGCGATCTGGTATCTGAATAACAACGTTCTCGTGAGCGCCGGGTTTGGGCCAACTCTGCCATTCCTTTGGAAAATCGTGGGAACGGCGGATTTTAATCTAAACGGGCGTACTGACTACCTTCTTTTCAATACAAACACCGGTCAGACTGCGATCTGGTACATGTCGGGACGGACACGCGTAGGTGCCGTGTATGGTCCTTCGGTTGGGGTCACCTTCTATCAATTGAAGGGTGCTGCCGATTACAGTGGAGAGGGGTATCCTGATTACATTCTTTTTAATATAAGCACCCATCAAACACTGATTTTGTTTCTGCATAACAATGTGTCTGTAGGCTCCGCCTTCGGCCCGACTCTACCGGCCGAATGGACGTTAACCTTGCCCTGAAAGCTGGCGCACCATCCGGGAGCGCAGCGGAGACGGTGTGCTTTCGGCTCCGTCTCGGCCTCGTCACAAATACTTTTCGGGAATTGGATCCTCTACGCTCTCCTGTTGCCAATAGATATTTACGATCCACCAGCGATTGCCGTCGTAAAACAGCTGTATGCTATTGATTCCGCGCATGAACGGTTCCGGATCGTCTTCGCTGTGACGCGATTCATACGTGCTCCAGACGTGAGCGATGTGTCCGAATTGTTCGGTGCGACGCGCAATTTCTTTTTCGAAAAATCCGTGCTCGGCAAAATACGGTTCCACGCGTGCGATGAAACCTTCTACGTCCAGGATTTGCGGTGCCAGACCGTCATTCGCTCCTGCCTTGGCAGTCGGAATTAGACGCGCACCTGGATAATACAACGACCGTTCGCGATCCCAATCGCGTTTCTGGCCAGCCGGTCCCGAAATCGAATCATAAGCAGCCGCGATAATCGCATCGAGCGACGCTACATCAGACGGATTACTTTCTGACTTCGACATTGGATGTTAGGCGTTCGATGTTTTTCTCTACCGTCCCTCAACTCTCAACTATTAACCCTGTCTGACCTGTTGAAGAACTTTCATCGCGGCATTATGCCCGGGAATCCCGCTGACTGCCCCGCCACGCAGTGCACTCGATCCGCAAAAAAACACGTTCTCGTATTCGGTCTCCACTCCCCACTTGCCGACTTGTTCTTTTCGTTCCGCAAACGGCCAGGACGGGGCGCTTTGAAAAATGTTACCCTGAAACATCCCCAACGCGTCCTCGATATCGACCGGACTTTTGCTCTCGATACAGAGGCTGCCATCACGCGCCACGGCCAGGCAATCCTCCAGCGGCTCGTCCAACCACTGATTGACGCTCTCGATGAATCTTTTCTCGGCATGCTTTCGCATGGTCCTGTTATCGCGCACAAACAAGTTCCATGGCGCATCCAGTCCGAACAACGTCATCGTATGGAAACCTTTCTCTCGCAGCTCGGGCGCAAGAATGCTGTCGTCGGTCAATGTGTGGCAATAAACTTCGCATGGTGCTTTGTTCGGCAGCCGCCCGCTACATGCCTGATCGTAGCTGACATTCATTTGCTCGTAGCTTTCGTCGCTGTGAAACGTCCCGCACCAAGCCTGATCCGATTTATATCTCGTCGCCTTCAATTTCGGCAACCGTTGCAGGAGCATGTTGATCTTAAACACGGAGCCTTCGTCCGTGGCATCCGGCTGGTACAACTGACCGATATACTTTGCCAACACGTTGCGACCAAAATTTACCAGGAGATATCGCGCTTCGACGGTTTGTTGTTCTCCATCCTTGTAAAAATCAACTGTTCGCTGTTCCCCGGCCAGGCCGAGCGCGCGAAGGTCGATGTTTGTGAATATTTCCGCGCCAGCGTTCCGCGCCGCTTGCTCCAGTTCGCGTACTACCGCACCCATGCCGCCGACCGGCACCTTCCATTCGCCTGTTTTGTTACCGATAAGATGATAAATGAAACAACGATTCTGCAGGAGCGACGGATCGCGTGGATGTGTCAGGACACCGATTTTTGCATCGGTGAAAACAAGACCACGGACCAGATCGTTTTTTAAGTACCGTTCGATTGCAGTCCCGAGCGGTTCCTCCACCAGGCTACGCCAGGCTTCGCGAGAAACATCATCGGCATTGAAGCGCCGTCGAAACTCCTCTCTCGCGATCAATGGTTCCAGCATCGCGTCCCAAACCTTTTCAGCAAAAACGCGCGAGAGATTGTAAAACTCTTTCATCTGCGTGAATTCCGTGTCGCTCCCGGTCAGTTCGAACATCGACTGGCGACCGACTTCCTCGTCCACGTTGCTTAGGAGCAAACCATCGTGTTGCCCGTGGTTGAGATAAGGGGTAAACGACGCCGTCGCTCGTCGGCGCAATTCAAGTTTCAATCCGAGGTCCCGAATGACTTTCTCCGGCAACAAACTGACGAGATAGGAATACCGCGATAGGTGCGCGTCGTAATCTGGAAACACTTTCTGCGAAGTCGCGGCGCCGCCGATGTAATTGTTTTTTTCCAGAAGCAGAACACTCAGGCCTGCGCGCCCAAGATAGCTCGCCGCCACAAGACCATTGTGTCCTGCGCCGAGGATTACCACATCGTACTGCGATTTCATGGCCGCATGCTTACATCAAACATCGCAAAGCAAACATCAAACATTTCTGTGCGGAAAGACTTATGCGTACGGCATGAGAGAGCGATTGCAGCATTTATATGTAAAACGACACGTGTTGCGGGAGGGGACATCGATGCCATGCTTAATAATGAACGAGACGCAAGTTCTCGGCGCACTGATCTGCTTCGGGTGTGTGACTGCGATGGCGGTGGAACAAAGCGCGACAACGTCACCTTCAGCGTCACCGGCGGAATTGGAGTTCGATCATGTTTGGATTGTGGTGACACGCGATGCCCCGGAACGAGCAGCGTTGGAAAAAACGGGGTTGAAGATTTCGCCTGATGTGAATCGTCACGACGGACAAGGAACAGCGTCAATCACGGCTGAGTTTCAGAATTCTTACATCGAGCTGATGTGGCCGGACCCAACGGTTTCGGTTGCGCCCGGCGCTGAGCGCGGCGTCGAAAAGTTCAAGAATAGAATGAACTGGCGGACGAGTGGCTGGTGCCCGATCGGCATCGGACTTCATCGGATGGGAACCGCGACGCCGTTGCCGTTTCCCACTTGGACGATCGCGCCGGATTGGATGCCGAAAGGAACAGCGATTGAAATCTTGACAGCGCGGGACGACACAAAGAGCCCGTCGTTCTTCATCGAGCCCGATGTCCTCGCGGTGAAAGAAAAGGGAAAGACCGACAAGAACGATCCCAAGGTCGGAGCGGTGCAGCATGGAATCGGAGTCCAACGAATCACCGAGATTCGATTAGTTAGGCCAAAAGGATATCAGCCCGTGCCTGCGTTCGCGTATTTGGAAAACGCCAGGATTTTACGGTCCAGCGAGGGAAATGAATGGGCCGTCGAAATCACGTTCGACGGCGGGCAGAAACGTCAGACAAAAGATCTACGTCCCGATCTACCGTTAGTCATTCATTATTAGGAATCGCTTCCGCGCCGTTGCGACCGGATTGCCAGGTGGCAGAAATATGATGATAAATGTCATTGCTGCCAGCTCTTTCCGCGAAGAATTTGAGTGTCATGAATGCACGAACAAACATCACGAATCGAAGATTACTAAATCCAACAGCGGAACTCGGCTTGCTGGCTGCAATTACGCTTGTGGTTCTGGGTCAACTTTCGGGTTCAAATCTAGCTAAAGCCCCGAGCACGTCCGAAGGGAATCATGCTGCGGTCAAAATAAACCCGCTCAAGCCGCCAGCCCAGGGCAGCATACCTGTGGCTTTTCTCATTTCGGAAGGCGCGGTAATGATCGATTTCACCGGGCCTTGGGAAGTTTTTCAAGATGTGATGGTTCCCGGAAGGACGGATCATCCGTTCCATCTTTATACGGTGTCCGAATCGACTTCGCCCATCCATACGAGCGGCGGGATGAAAATAGTCCCCGAGTACACATTTGGAAATGCTCCAGCTCCGAAGGTAATCGTTATCCCTGCACAGAGTGAACCGAGCGAGGCGACGCTGGAGTGGATTCGTAAATCGACAAAGTCTACCGACGTGACCATGTCGGTTTGCACTGGCGCATTTGTGCTGGCAAAGACCGGTCTTTTGTCGGGCAAAGCCGCGACCACATTTCACGGCGCGTTTGTTTCTTTCGCCAATGAGTTTCCGGAAATCCACCTCAAGCGCGGAGCGAGGTTCGTCGAAGAGGGAAACCTTGCCACCGCGGGCGGACTTTCCTCAGGCATCGATCTGGCGCTCCGAGTGGTCGAGCGCTACTTCGGCCGCGAGATCGCGCAGAAGACAGCTTATAACATGGAATATCAGGGGCTCGGCTGGATGAATCCTGATTCGAATCAGGCTTACTCCGCGACGCCGGTTTCCACAGCTGAACACCCACTCTGCGTAGTATGCGGAATGGATGTCGATCCTGCCAACGGTCCAAAGTCCGTTTTTAAAGGCGCGACCTACTATTTTTGTTCAGATGCTGACAAGAAAACATTCGACGCCGCACCGGATAAATTTGTGAACACCGACAGGAAAGGCTTGTGACGAGTGAGTGGCAAGTGGAGACGGGATATCATGCGGTCCGAAGCGAACTTTCCCCTCTCCTCCTCGATCGAGGAGAGAATGGAGCAGCGGGGCAGCTGCGACATGGCCGGCAAAGCCGCGAGGTAGCGGTCGAGCGACTGGGAGGACGCGAGATACAATTAAGGTGATGAATCGATGAATCAAAGTCCGTCTCGCGCAACGCGCCGAGTGGTTTTCGTGGCTGCGCCCGGCACTGAGATCCTCGACTTGGTTGGACCGCTGCAAGTCTTTGCACGGTCGTCGGAAATTTTCGTCAGGCAAAATCCGGGCGCACCACCAATCTATTCAGTTGAAGTCGTGACTACATCCCCTCACCGCTCTCTTGTCGCGAATTGTGGTTTGCGAATCACCGCACACAAAACTTTTCGCGAGCTACGCGGAAACATCGACACACTGCTCGTAGCCGGTGGGACCGCGATTGAGAATGATCAAGTAGGTACGGAAGTGATCCGCTCGTTGAAAACTATTGCCAGACGAATTCGGCGAATCGGCTCCGTCTGCACCGGCGCCATGTTGCTGGCGCGAGCCGGTTTGCTTGACGGTCGACGCGCCACGACGCATTGGAACTGGTGCGAGGTTTTGATCAGGCGCGCGCCGCGCGCACGTGTCGATCCTGACCCGATATTTGTCCGCGACAAAAATGTCTATACGTCGGCGGGTGTTACGGCCGGGATGGACCTGGCTCTTGCGCTGGTGGAAGAAGACCACGGCTCGCGACTGGCGTTACAGGTCGCGCGCAATCTGGTGCTCTATTTGCGCCGGCCAGGCGGCCAATCGCAATTCAGCGCCGCCTTATCATTGCAACTGACCGACCGAAAACCCTTACGCGAACTCGAGGCATGGGTGCTCGATAACTTAAACAAACCGCTGACTGTGCCGGTGCTGGCGCAACGGGTAGCGATGAGTCCCCGAAACTTCGCGCGCGTCTTCACCAAGGAATTGAAAACCACGCCCGCGAAGTTCGTCGAGCGTCTTCGCGTCGAAACCGCTCGTCGCCGGCTGGAAGAAAGTCAAAACAGTATGGAGTCGATCGCAAGCGAGTGCGGTTTCGGGAATGTGAATTCGATGCGCAATGTCTTTCAGCGCACATTGAAAATTGCACCTGGGCAATATCGTCGCCATTTTCGGCACACGAAACGACAACGCAGGTGAAAGCTTCGAAATACACTGGCGTTTTGGCGCGCGTCTATCTCGGAATCAGTTTCTTCTTCAGCGATCACGGCAATGCCCAGCCGAACGAAGCCGCCGGTTTTCTCAAATTCGCGCTGAAAAATGGTTATTCCTGGTACCAAGGTTTGCTTAACTCAGCGGTTGTCCCGCACGCCGCGACTTTTGCCAAGCTGGTGGTGATCGGCGAAATCTACATTGGGATCGCGCTCGTAATCGGCCTCACCACCCGTTTGGCCACCGCCCTCGCGCTGTTCTTGCTTCTTAATTATATGTGCGCGAAAGGAGCGGTCCCGTGGGGCCCCGGTATCGATCAATCCGATATCCTTCTCGCGCTCATCATTTTCTTGAGCGACGCCGGTCGCACCTTCGGAATCGACAAACTATTGGCCGACCGGTTCCCCAAGTTCTGGATTTTCTAGCCGACCCCGAAGCAGTAGAATTTCAGTTTCTTGTCATGTCGTAACTCGCTAACGAAGGAGAATCGAAAATGTCAGCGTTTCCCGAGTCGAGATCTCGGATTTTTGATCTTGCGCGGAGCAGGATTCTTGCTCGCAGCGACTTTCGGCGTGCAAAAGATCGGCTGGTATTGGACAGCTTTTCACGCCGGGAAATCTTTATCAGCCATTGGATTGGCGCCGTTAATCGCAAGAATGGGTTTTCCAATCCCGGTGGTGCTCGCCTTGTGAATCACATTTAACGAATCAATTGGCGCTTTTCTGATCGGGTGTGGTTTTTTAACCAGAATACTGGCCGCTAGCGCCGCGCTTGGGATGGCCGGAGCACTCTACACCAGTGTTCGCCTGGACGAGGACTGGCTGCGAGCAGCGCTTTATCTGATCGTCTTTGTTGCCCTGCCTTTGATCGGCCCTGGAAAATTTTCTGTCGACCATCTGATCAAAAGCAAAACTGCTGCTCCCGCGCCGCCGCACTAAGGCAGCAATGTCCGGTGAGAGCGGGGAAAGAAAAGTCTCTCGCAATGTGCTTTTGCGGCGAGATAACATTTCTAGCCGATGGCCGCATTTGAATATCTTTCCGTTCTTATCTCAATCATCCTCGCTCTGGGCATGACACGTGTGCTGGGCGGCGTGGGTGAAATGCTGCAAGCTCGCTCCCATCGACGGATTTACTGGGTCCATGCCGTCTGGATCATTAATCTCTTCCTCTATCTGGTGATCGCATGGTGGATTTTCTACCGATGGCGCAATCAGGAACCATGGAGATTCTTGCTGTTCATCTTTGTACTGATCTCGCCGACACTCTTATATCTGGCGTCGCTCCTGCTCTTTCCAAGGGAAGGCGATGTCGATGCTGCTGTTGATTACAAGACGCACTACTACGCGAATCATCGCGCCTTCTTTATTCTGTTCGCTCTATTTACACCGGTCGATATTGCTGACTCGCTGCTCAAAGGCGTCTCGCACTTCCTTGCACTAGGGCCGCAATATTTTATCAGCAACGCCCTTTACTTCGCCGGCCTAACGACTGCTGCGATCACACGAAACGAGCGCTATCATGAGTTCTACGCGATCTTCTTTCTCGTCCAAACTATCGTCGTCAGCTTCCTGATTTTTCAGACGCTTGTGTAAACACGCACCACGCGAGGCATGTTTGCCCTCTGGTTTACAGAGCCGGTTTTCAGTTCTCAGCTTTCGCGCCGATTTGCAGCACGACACGAAATCGCGCTTTGCCGCTCATCATCCGGTCATAGGCCTCCGCTGCTCGATCGAGCGAAAAAACTTCGTTCATCGATTGCACACCATTTAACGCGCTGAATTTGAGCGTATCCTGTGAATCGATTGAGGTCCCCGAGTACCAGCCTTTCACCGCACGCTGTCCGGTGATCAGCAGAATCGGATCCACGGAGAGTGGGCCGGCCGCGCCGATCACGATGAGCGTTCCGTTAGGTCCAAGTCCGC
>Ga0209059_1000500_pt1 | contig 18022 bp, 13 predicted proteins | sample GraSoiAngelo_151_FD_186165 | JGI IMG/M metagenome (GOLD analysis project Ga0209059, IMG submission 186165) | Grasslands soil microbial communities from the Angelo Coastal Reserve, California, USA - 14_1009_12_20cm (SPAdes) (version 2) | ecosystem: Environmental > Terrestrial > Soil > Grasslands ...
ATATTCGTGCGCATAGGCGAGCTGGCAGTAAGCGTCGAAAAATGACGGATCGCGCTTCACCGCCTCATCCAAAAGCTCGATTGCCTTCCGCACGTCCGGGTCGTACGTCGCGCTGAAAGCTGCCTTGAGGAGAAGTGACTTCGCCCGGCTGTAAAGGTCGAAAGCCGCCAGATCAGTCGTGGGCGGCTGCTCGATGGCTCTCTTCTCGTTAGGCGAGAGCTTCGCCTGCAACTGCCCGGCAATGGTTTTGGCGATCTCGCTTTGTATCGCGAAGACATCGGCCAGGTCGCGATCATAGGTCTGCGCCCAAACATTCGCGCCATTGCGCGAGTCGATCAGCTGCGCATTCACCCGCACGCGATTGGCCGCACGTTGCACGCGCCCTTCTAACAAAAACGCGACGCCAAGTTGCTGGCCAATCTCGCGCAGATTGCGCTACGCATCAGTCTTATACTGCATGACGGAAGTGCGGCTGATCACTTTCAGATCCGCGATTCTGGCGAGGTTGATGAGGATTTCATCCTGCATGCCATCGGCGAAGTAGGCATTGGCCTTTTCCTCGCTTAAATTCTCAAATGGCAGGACGGCGATCGATTTACTTTCGATGGCAACTGCGAATGGCGGTTGTTTCGCGGCTTCCATGCCTTGTTGCGAATGTAAGAACCGAAAGACCGTCACTCCCGCCGCCACGGCCGCGACGATGACAATCAAAGCGGTTAGCTTGCGTCCGGTCTTGCGCGTGATTCTACGATCGACGTCTCCTTCGAGCTTGATTCCCTCCGGCGTCATCTCGAACGCCCACGCACAAACCACGGCGATAGGAAAACCGACGATCGTGAGCAGGACGACCAGCCTGACGATCCAGTTTGGAATATTGAAGAAAGGAAAGACCTGTGTCGCAACCTGGATGAGCAACCAGGCCACTACGACGTAGGCGACCGCGACGCTGTAAACACGGCGCCGTTTGAGTTCTGTGAAAAACGTGCGCGCATTCACGGCCCAGACAATAGACACCAGTGTGCCGATCCCGGAGACTATTTCGGACCGGAGGAGTTGGCGAGCTTTTGGAAGCGCGGATCGTTCCGCAGCGGATCGAACATCGGATCGAGTCGGAGGAGCGCAGGCGTGAGTGGCATGCCTGTGGCCAAACCGCCATTGCCCGGCCGGGAAAGTATCCCTTCCAAAACGGTAATCGCGCGATTGGGTTCGCCCACACGCGTGGCGACTCGGGCAAGGATTTCCAGCGTTTGCATCCCATTCGCAGCCTCTTTTTCGATCGGATTGAGGGCCATCGCCCGCTGGACTAAAGCGAGGGCAGCGGCTTTGTTACCAAGGCTTGCTGTGATGAGAGCGAGATCATCGAGCAGCGCCCAATTTTCGGGTTGATCCTTAACAAGGGCTTCCAGCTCGGCGCGCGCTTGCCGCCACGTTTCTCTCGCGGCTTCGTTATCACCGGCGACTTCCTGCGCCCAACCTAGCCAGAAGCGTAGCTCACCATTAAGATAACCTATGTTTGGATCAGGCGAGGTTAGTAGCTCCTTCAGCCGCAAAATAATTTCAGCCGGACGGCGCTCGAGGATAGCTTGATAACTTACTTGTTCCCACCCCGTCGGATCGCCGGCAGCAGGTCGGAGGGGAGTGAGAATGCTCGCGGCCCGCGGCAGATCGCCTTGGGCTTGCGCGATAGCGCCCTTTTCTACCAGGGCATCAATGTCATCGGGCACAATCTCCAAAATCTGATCGAGCTTTCGGAGCGCTTCCGGGAAATCACGAAGCGTAATATAGAATTGCGCATGACGAGTGAGCAGATTCAGATTGCGCGGGTCAAGCCGCTCGGCTTCCTCAAAGTACGATTCGGCTCGTTCCCACTGTCCCTGATCCCGTGCGAGCAAGGCGAGCGATAAACGAACCAGGCTGCTATTAGGTAGGAGCTCCCGGGCCTGTTCATAGGAACGTCGCGCGCCCTCGAAATCTCCCACGCAACCGTACTGATAATAGCCCTTGGCTATCCACGCCTCTCCCAGGCTGGGGTCCAGACCCAGCGCCGTTTCCATCGCCTGCCGCGCCTCGTCGCGCAGAGCGACGGTTGGCTGAATGTTCGTCGTGTGGTAGCCGCGCGCATCGACGTATGCAAGCAAGGCCCAGGCAAGCGCGAACTTCGGATCCAGCCGCACCGCTTCTCTCAGGTATTTCTGTGCGCCAAGATAGTTGGCAGGTGTGTTTTGCGTTTTCAAGGTATAAGCCAGACCGCGCAAATATGCGTCGTAAGCTTCGGGATTGTCCGTAGGTTTTGCGGCGATGACTTGCTCTTCCCGGCCGGTAAGATGGACGCGTAACTGATCGGCGATCGCTTTGGCTATTTCGCTCTCGACTGCAAAAATGTCAGTCAGTTTGCGATCAAAGCTATCGGCCCAGAGATGGGAATCAGTGGCTGCTTTGATCAGCTGCACGTTCACGCGCACGGCGTCACCGCTCTTCTGCACGCTGCCTTCCAAAATGTGGGCAACGCCAAGTTGCTGGGCGATCTCCCGCAAATTCTCAGGCGTGCTCTTATAGTGCTGGGTCGAAGTGCGCGAGATGACCTTCAGATCGGCGATCTTGGCGAGTCGGGTCAGAATCTCGTCCTGGATCCCATCTGTGAAGTAGGCGTTCGATCGATCGTCACTGAGGTTTTCAAAAGGAAGGACGGCAATCGACTTGCGATCGATCTCGGGTGCAGGTGGAGCTTGCTTTCCTTGTTCGATCGCTTGTTGCGAGTGCAATAATCGAAACAGCATTAGTCCCGTCGCCGCGGCGGCGACGACAACGACTACAGCGGTCAGCTTGCGACCAGTCTTACGAGCGACTTTGCGATCAACCTCGTTTTCGCGCTTAATTCCTTCAGACGTCAGCTCAAAGGCCCAGGAAAGAACCAGCGCAATGGGAAATCCGATCACCAACGCGACCACCACCATCTGGACCGCCCAGTTCGGAATTTCGAAGAACGGAAAAACCTGTGTTGCGACTTGAATCAAGAGCCAGGAAACGACAGCGTAGGCGACCGCGACTTTGTAAACGTTGCGCCGTTTCAGCTCGGCGAAAAAGTTGCGATTGCTCATCGGGGCTGTTAGGCGCCAAGCGTATAGAAGACAAAAAACCAAATGTTTTGGACTAACATCCCGCCCACGCCGATCCATTGCAGCCAACGCGGCCTTCCCCAACCAGCGAGCACTGCAAAAACGCCGAGAGCCAACCCAACCAACTCTGCCCCGATCCACTCGTTAGGCTTCCATCCTGGAACGTTGTTCCGGTCGGCGTAGGTCGCGAGCCCGCCCATCACGGCCAACGCCAGGGTCGCAGAGAAAATAATCCGGCGCTGTCGCTCAAAGAAAGCCGGCATATCGAGCGGTCCGCCTTCGCTATAAGGCATGGCTACGAGTGAACAGCTAAAGTAATTCGGGACCACCCAGCCGAGCTGAAGCAGCATTTCAGCAAGCGACCAATGCTTGATATTCTGGAGCTCCCAAAGACCTAGCCAGTTGATGATCACACCGAGCGCAGCGTTGACCATCGACACCGTAAGCAGGGCGGAGTAGCGCACGCGGTCGCGAGCTAGCAGCAATTGCGACGCGCTCGAGAAAACATGTGTCAACGCGATGGCGAAGATAAAGGATACAAGGACGCTGACGTGTTGAAACATTAGCTTAGGTGCGACGGCTAAGGTCCCTCATGCTCTTTCATTATGAGGAGTTGTTGAAACCCGGGATCATTGCGAATCGGGTCCCAAACAGGATCAATTTTTAGTCGCGCAATGGAAACGGTCTCGCCCGCGGGGATGGTAAGTAACCGGCGGAGAATTGCGATCGCGCCGGATGCGGCTCCGGTGCGAGCTTCGACTTCGGCAAGGCCGGCCAGATTGGAATTACCGAGAAGCGCATCTTTCTCCGGCGGGAGTAAGTCCACAGCCTGCCGCGCGAGTTTGAGAGCGTCGGCGTCACGTTTGAGGGCGACATAGACCCAGATCAATTCTCTCATTGAAACGCGCTCGTCTGGCCGCTCGCGTAATCTTTCCTCGAGCAGTTGCCTCGCTTTTTCTGCGTCGGCTTGTGCGCCGGTGAAATCGCCGGCCAGAGCGCGAATAGTAGCTTTCGCGGAGAGCCGTCTGCGTTGATCTGCCGCGGTATCGGCACTGGTCTCCCAAACCTTCAGGGCCGCTTCGAAATCGCGGGCGAAAACAAAGGTATACGCGCGATCACCGGTCACGCTCGCAACGATACCGGAAGCGGACGACGAGATGAGATCATTCGTGGAGGGAAAGGTCGCCAGCACGCCTTGCGCTTTTTTTATGTCACCGCTCCCGTTCAAAATTGCGAGGAGCAACGCGCGCATACCGATCACGTCGGCCGGGTCGATGCTAAGCGCATACTTGCCGACGCGCTCGGCGTCTTGCCACATACGCAAGATACAATAAGTCTGACTAAGATTTCCGGCTACATCGGCATTGCGCGGATCCTGCTCGAGAGACTTCTTGAGCGTGTCCAAACAGCGTAGCCATTGCCCTTGCCGGCGATAGACATAACCCGAATATTCGAGCGCTTGCGCGTTGTTAGGCTGTAACTGAAGCGCGCGCCCAAACTCGGCCAATGCCTGTTCGTACTGCCGATAGCCGTAGTAATAAAAAAGGCCGAGCGCGACGTGCGCTTGCGCCAGGTCTGGAGCCAGAGCCAGCGCGTGCTCTACCGTTTTTTTAACTTCCGCCAGCTCCGCTTCGGTGAACGTTTCCACGAACCAGTGTTGACCCAAACGACACTCAGCAAGGCGAGCCATGGCGAGCGCAAAATTTGGGTCGCGCGCAATGGCTTGCTGATACCACGCGATAGCTTGGTCGAAAGACTCCGGCCTCAAGGAAGCATTCGCCGCACGGAGCTGGGACTCGCCTTTCAGAAACAGATCATACGCTGCGGTGTCTTTGGTTGGCGCGGTGGCGAGCGTGCTAGCTTCGGCCGGGGAGAGCTTCGCCTGAAGCGCATCGGCGATTTCCTGCGCTACTTCGCTCTCGACCGCAAAGACATCCTTGATGTCGCGATCGTATGTCTTCGCCCATAAGTGTGAGTCTGCCTTGGCATCGATGAGCTGAACGTTGACGCGAACCTTGTCGTCCGCTTTTTGAACGCTGCCTTCGAGAACCGTAGCTACACCGAGCTGCTGCGAAACGGTTCGCAGATCTTCGGGCTTGCTTTTGTATCTCGCGGTAGAAGTGCGCGAGATCACTTTCAAATCCGCGATGCTCGCGAGCTTCGTCAGGATTTCATCCTGAATGCCGTCGGCGAAATAAGCGGCACCCTTGTCGTCGCTGAGATTTTCGAATGGCAACACCGCGATCGATTTTTGCGGGATGGATGAACCTGTAGCCGCCTCGGTGCGAGCCGCACCGGCGGTATTTCGGGCCGTGTAGCGACCGACAAAAATCAATCCGATCGAAAACGCCGCGCCAACGATCACGATATAAATCCAGGCGTGAGATTTTCTGTTTCCTTGCGCCGCAAGGTCGACATCTTCCGTGCGTTTCAATCCTTGCGGAGTCAATTCAAACGCCCACGCGATGACGAGCGCGATTGGAAATCCAATGAAGATCGCGAGCACGATTAATCTGGAAGCCCAATTTGGAATTTCAAAGATTGGGAAAACCTGTGTGGTAACTTGGACCAGCAGCCAACCAACGACCGCATACGCAACTGCCACCTTGTAAACGTTGCGCCGCTTCAGTTCGGAAAAAAAATTGTTCATCGCTCGCTACATAACCAACTAGCGCTTCAACGCGCGGCGAGTCTTATAAGGCAGAGCGCGTTGCCTTAGACCCAGCACCGACTCAAACTCCGGATCCTTGTGCACCAGCTCCGCGCCTGCCGCCATCGCCTGGGCCGCAATAATTGCTTCGGCGGTCGAAAGCCGGTGACGGCTGCGTAACCAACCTGCCTCCGCGCATTGCGAGAGGGAGGCAGATTCAATTTGCGCCGGCAGGCTGAGCACGACTTGCAACTCGTCCCGTGCCACGCTTTCGCCGTGCGTCCTGCTCAAACTGGAGACGACTTCTGTTAACGTCACGGCGGAGAGATAGACCGCGCCGCGATCGCGCTCCGATTGCTCCAAAAGCTCGCGCACGATATCCATCCCCGCTTCTCCGTAGAGCAGCGTGAGAACGGCGCTGCTATCGAGCCAGCTTACGGTCTTCTCTCTCACGGTCTTCGCGCCGCTGCTTGAGCAAAGCCGCGACCAGGTCGGGGCCGCCCTTGTATTTGCCGATGAGGGAACGCCAGCCTTCTTTCGGCAGAGGACGACCCACGAGTTTGCTATCCTGCACTTCCCACGCGATCTGCGCTCCGGGCTCGAGTTCCAGCTCGTCACAGAGTCGTTTTGGTATCGAGACTTGTCGCTTTGCTGACAAGGTTGTTTTCATACATTTATCGTCGAGTAAAACAATAGACATGTCAATCTTACCGAATCGGCTAGAGTAAAAATTGCGCCGCTTTAGCTCCTTCTGAATCATCTCATTTCTTGATCCGTGTTATCCGCGTGATCCGTGGTTTAATTGTCCTTTGGGGCAAGCGAGGCGACGATTTTTTCGAAGCGCGGATCGCCGCGGAGCGGGTCCCAGACCGGGAACAGTTTCAAGGCGCCGTAGCTCAGCATGAGCGATGCGGCGGGAGCACGCAGCCCAGCTTCCAGTTGCTGCAAGGCAAACTCCTTGTCGCCCGCCCACGCTGCCGTAATGGCGAAATATTGAAGCACGCGGCTGCCGTTGTTGACATCTTTTTCCACCGGCATGAGCGCGATCGCCCGACGGCCTTCGTCCAAGGCCAGGTCTTTCCGCCCAAGTGCAGCATCGATTAAGCCGAGGACGCAGAGCGCCGGTCCGTAGTCCGGCTGCGCCTGCGCGATCTTCTCCTGCTGGGCGCGAGCCGCTTCAAACGCAGTGTGCGCTCTTGCCTCATCTTTGGTCATGCGCGCCAGCAGACCTTCCCCAAAGCTGCGGCTCAGATTAATCACCCCTTCGTTCCAACAGGGATTGTCGCCCACCGCGACGAGTGCTCGTTCGGCCGCAGCCGGATCGCGTTCGGCCAGACCGCAAAAGAACCAGTTATCCGCGGCGCTGGCGATGGCGCCCGGTCCTTGCGCGAGGATTGCATCGATCGTCTGGCGCAGCGGCCGGGTGTCTGCTTTCCAGCAGAGATAAAATAGTCCACGATTGGCCCGCGTTTCGACGTTGTCTGGCACGATCGCTAACGCGCGATCCAGCGCAGCGATTTCCTCGGCATGGCGCCCCAGGAATTGGTAACTGAGCGCGATCTGTTGCAGAGTAAAAAAGTTGCGCGGGTCCAGCTCCACCGCGCGCTGCAGATTACGCAGACCTTCCTCCTGCTGGCCGCGCCGCCGCAGAATGTAGCCGGTGAATTCGAAGAGACGCGGATCATTGGGTAACCCTCGCCGCGCGATCTCCAATTCGGCGAGGGCAGCAGCATAGTCGCGCAGCCCGTAGTAGAGATATTGTGCGCGCGCCAAATGCGTTTCCGCTGCATCCGGCCGCAGCCGGGTCGCGGATTGGACCGCAGCTTCAGCCAGGGCAAGCCGGGCGGGAGTGTGATCAAACCCCCTTACTGCATAAAGGTATTCGTGCGCATAGGCGAGCTGGCAGTAAGCGTCGAAAAATGAGGGATCGCGCTTGACCGCTTCATCCAGAAGTTCAATTGCCTTCCGCAGGTCTGGATCCCTCGACGCGCTGAAACCTGTCGTGAGGAGAAGTGACTTCGCCCGGCTGTAAAGGTCGAAAGCCGCCAGATCAGTGGTGGGCGGCTGCTCGATGGCTTTCTTCTCGTTAGGCGAGAGCTTGGCCTGTAACTGGTCGGCTATCGCCTTGGCGATCTCGCTTTGGATGGCGAACACATCGGCCAGATCGCGATCGTAGGTTTGCGCCCAGAGATGCGCATCATTGCGGGCGTCGATCAACTGCGCATTCACCCGCACTTTGTTAGCCGCGCGTTGCACGCTGCCTTCCAGCAAATGCGCGACGCCTAGCTCCTCACCAATCTTGCGCAGGTTACGTGCAAGTCCGCTCTTATACTGCATCACGGAAGTGCGGCTGATGACTTTCAGCTCCGCGATCCTTGCCAGGTCAGTTAGAATTTCATCCTGCACACCGTCAGTGAAATATTCGTTCTGCTTTTCCTCGCTCAGATTCTCGAACGGCAGCACGGCGATCGACTTTTCCGGGATCGGTATTCCCGTGGCCTGGTTGACGCCGTGGCGCAAAACGAACCGATCTGTCAGCAGCAGCACCACCGCGACCGCGAGCACGCCGATGATCGCAAAGTCGAGTTTGCGCCCGGTGTGGTGCGTGATCGACTCGGCCGGATCGATCTCACTTTCGCGCTTCAAACCTTCCGGCGTGAATTCGTAGAACCAGGCGAACGCGATCCAGAACGGAAAACCGATCCCTGCAGCGACCAAGAACCAGCGCGTTGCCCATTCAGGCGCACCGAGCGACGGGCCCAGTTGAGAGATTCCCTGCGCGAGCGCCCAAACGGCGCCGGCATAGAAGATCGCCGCGCGCAGAACGTTGCGCCGTTTCAGCTCGGCGAAAAAATTATCGACCTTCACTATTGTGTTTTTGGCGCAACGACTTTTTGTACGAGCGCTTCAAAACGCGGATCGCCGTGCAACGGATCGAGCAGTGGATCGACCTTGATCCAGCTAATGTTGGAGCCGTCGCGTTCCTCGAAATCCTGTTCGAGCCAGCGAAGCGCTTCATCTTTATTGTTCAGGCTCAGATAAAGCAGAGTGCGCAAGTAGCCAACTACCTCGCGCTGCTGACTTACCTTGTCTAGATCGCTCAGCATCCGCAGCGCGGCATCCTTGTCGCCAGCGTGAGCTTTAGCCTGCGCGCAAAGCATCGACACATATATATTGTCGCCTAATCGCTTTGCCTTTTCGTATTCGGCAATCGCGCCAGAAAGGTCGCCCGCAGCTTGAAGAGCGATGCCGAGATTAAAGTGTGCGTAGAAGAATGTGGGGTCGATCTCAAGCGTCTTTCGCAATTGCATGGCGGACTCCTCGTAGCGGTGGGCGTAGTAAAAGATTGTGCCGAAGTCCGTGTTAATAACTGGCGATAGCGGATCCAACTCCACCGCGCGCTTGCCCTGAGCAATGGCCTCCTCGAATCGTCCTAGAGCTGCCAGGGTGTCGTTGCCAAGCCAGTGATGTGCTGTCGCGTCGTTCGGCTGGAGTTCGATCGCGCGTTTGTATTCGCGCATGGCTCCGGTCAAATCGATTTCGCTAAAGAACAGTACTTTGCCGAGTGCGGCGTGGGCTTCGGCCAGATTGGAATCAAGACGGAGGGCTTTGAGAGCCGCGTCTTTGGCTTTCGAGAACGCATCGAGCCGGTCCGCCCCCGCGTAAAAAGGGAGCAGGATGTAGGCTTTCGCGAGACCAGCGTAGGCGAGCGCATAATTCGGATCGCGCGCAATCGCCTGCTCGTAATAGGCGATCGCTTTGGGAATGTTGTCGCCGGATCGCTTTTCCCACAGTGATTTTCCTTTGTGATAAAGCTCGTACGCTTCTGTGTCGGTCGTCGGTTGCGCAGCCATCATCTGCTTCTCCGAACCGGAGAGCTTCGCTTGTAATTGGTCGGCAATCGCTTTCGCAATGTCGCTCTCGACCGCAAAGATGTCGGTCAGTTTACGGTCATAAATTTCTGCCCAGAGATGCGAATTCGTCATCGCGTTAATCAGCTGCACAGTAACGCGGACCTGATCATTTGCTTTTTGCACGCTACCTTCCAGAATATTGAGAGCGCCGAGTTGCTTGGCGATGTCGGGCAAATTTTCCGGTGCGCTCTTGAATTTCTGTGTCGAAGTGCGGGCGATGACTTTCAAATCCGCGACTTTCGCAAGGCGCGTCAGAATCTCGTCCTGAACGCCTTCAGCGAAAAACGCGTTATCGGGATCGCGGCTTAGATTATCGAACGGAAGAACCGCAATTGATTTCGCCGGCAATTCGTTAGACGCGGACGCAACGCTTTTGTTTCCTGCGGTGTATCTGCCAAGAAAAAATAGCGTGACCGAAATCGTAGCGGCGATCACGACGACGTAGATCCACGCGTGTTTCTTGCGCCCGGTCGCTGCAGACCCCGGCATCGCGTCAGCGACTTCGGTGCGTTTGATTCCCTCTGGAGTCGCTTCAAATGCCCACGCGATCACGAGCGCGATCGGAAATCCAATTGCAATCAAAATGATCACCAAGCGTACGATCCAATTTGGAATTTCGAGGAACGGAAAAATCTGCGTGGCGATTTGCGCGATTACCCAACCGACGACAGCGTACGCGACTGCCACCTTGTAAACGTTGCGCCGCCTTAGCTCGGCGAAGAAGTTGCGCAAATTCATTTCAGCCTCTGAAAAAACTTATTTCGGCGCGAGTGAGGCCACGATTTTGTCAAACTTGGGATTACCGTGCAGCGGTTTCCACAGTGGGTGAAATTTGAGACGCGCGTAGTTAATGTAACTCGGTATCGACACCAGTTTTTGAAGCACTTCGATCGCGCGATCGTGTTCACCGGTCCGGGTATAAACCTGGGCGAGGCCTTCCAGCACCAATGCGCCGTCGTAGATGTCTTTCGAGAGCGGCATCAGATCGATGGCGTGCTGTGCTTCTTGCAGGGCGAGTTCTTTCTGGCCCAGGCCCGCATCGATCTGGGCAAGGACTGCAATCGTTCGCGCGTGTTCGGGTTTAATGATCAATCTCTGCTCCAAGATTGTCCGCGCGGTGGAGAAAGCAGCAGTGGCACGCGCGGAATCGCCTTTTGCCGTCGCGATCATCGCCTCAAACCAGGCTTTGGGGAAGTAGAAACTGTAATCGATGTCTTGAAAGTCTTCGAGCGGCGACGCGGCGAGGACTCGTTCCGCTTCGCTAAAATTGCCGTCGATCAGTGCCAGGAATACTCGGACAGGAGTTTGTCCTCCGCCTACATCCATATCCGGGTTTTTGGCCAGCACCTCGCGCAACGCTGTTGAGTTGCCTGTTCCATTGAAAAGAGCTGAGTTCCGCCGAAAGAAAACAATTGGCGTGCGTTCGCCCGCAGCAAGAACGCCCTCATAAACCTGCGCCGCTAAAAGGTGCCTGCGTTGCAGGTTGTATGTATCGGCCAACAGATTGTAAGCATTCGGATTTCGCGGATCGAGAGCGACAGCAGTAGAGAAATCGCGCTCCGCCTGAGACCAATTGTTGCGACGTCGATTGATGTAGCCGTCGAGAATAAAAAACGGCGTGCTGTTAGGCAGACCCGGACGCGCGACGGCGAGTTCGGCCAGCGCGCCGTCGTAATCTCGATGACAACGAAAAAGAAAATCGGCTTTTGCGAAATGGGCTTCAGCTGAATCCGGTCGGAGCCTCAATGCAGTGTTGATTGCTGTCTCGGCGAGACGAATCCGGTCGCGTGTTGGATCGAGATCGAAGAAGTAAAGCAAATCGTTTGCGCGGGCCGCATAACAATACGCGGACAGAAAGTTTTCGTCCCGTTTGATCGCCTCTTGCAGTAATTGCAATGCTTTCAGCAACGCGGCTCGCACGTCCTCGGCGATGAGATAGCTGTCGACGATTTGTTTCGCTTGAAGATAAAGCTCAAAGGCGACCAAATCTTGAGTTGGGCGTTCTTCAATCTCGGCTTTTTGCTGGGGCGAAAGTTTTGCCTTGAGCTGCGAGACAATTGATTGCGCAAGCTCACTTTGAATTGCGAACAGATCTGCCGCCGTCCGATCGTAGGTCTCTGCCCAAACGTGTGTATCGGTCCGAGCATCGATCAATTGCGCATTAATGCGGAGCCGGTCCCGCGACCGCTGGACGGAACCTTCAACGATATACGCGACCCCGAGTTGTTTACCGATCTCGCGCAGGTTGCGTTGCACACCGCTCTTGTATTGGCGCGAGCTCGTGTGGCTGATGACTTTCAGCTCCGAGACCTTGGCCAGATTGGTAAGGATTTGGTCCTGCACACCATCGGCGAAGTAACTATTCGTTTTGTCGTCGCTTAAGTTCTCAAACGGCAGCACCGCAATCGATTTTGCCGAAGTGTCTGCCGCCGCGCTAGGTCTTGTGGGTGCGCTGTAGCGGCCAACAAAAAACAATCCGATCGAAACAAAACCTCCAATCACCGCGACATAAATCCAAGCCTGAGACTTTATGCGCGGCTGCGCAAGATCGGCATCTTCGGTTCGTTTTAGCCCTTCAGGCGTAAGCTCAAACACCCAAGCCAGAACAAGCGCAATCGGAAAACCAAGGACGATCAACAAGACAATCAGTTGAATGATCCGGTTTGAAACTCCGAACACAGGAAAAACTTGTGAGATGCCTTGGGCGAGTGCCCAACCTGCGACTGCGTACGCGACAGCGACCTTGTAAACGTTGCGCCGCTTCAGCTCCCCGAAGAAGGCCCTGGGATTCACGGCTTTGCTTTTGCCATATAGTCAGTTGCGAACAATCATAGCATCACGCCCGATTCCATGCACGACATCCGCAAAAGTCCAGGTGAAGCAGCTTGAAAATCTGTACAAGCCAATCAAAATCATGAACCCGCAGGATCGAGATCGTCATGGCACATCAATCAACTGAATCAAAACGTCTCCTGTCACACACCATTGCCGAATGGGCTTGCTCCCTGAATTACGAGCATCTTTCGCCCGAGGGGATTCAGGCGGCGAAACTATTCTGGTTCGACTCCATCGGCTGCGCGCTGGGTGGCAGTCAGCAGGATGATGCAAAGATTTTGCTGAAGCATTATCGCGCAATGTCCGCCACGGCGGACTCGTCCGTTGGCGAGGGCGGTGGGAAAGGCCGAGCCACGGCGTTCGTGTCTGGCTTCAAGACCAATCCAGTCGATGCGGCGTTTTTGAATGGTCACATGATCCGCGCCATGGATTACAACGACATTTACTGGAAAGCCGATCCATGCCACCCGAGCGATCTCATCGCGGCGCCTCTGGCTCTTTGCGAAAGCGAAGACTTGAGCGGAAAAGATTTAATTCTCGCGACGATCATTGCCTACGAAATCGAGATGCGCCTGTGTGAAATCGGGCGTCCTGGTGTGCGCGAATACGGGTGGCATCACGCCACGCTGAGCGCCTTTGCTGCGCCGGTGGCAGCGGGCCGCGTGTTGAATCTCACACCGGAACAAATGGTGTCGGCTATCGGGATTAGCGCGTCGCGCACATTTTGCCCGGGTGCGGTGACGGCCGGCAAATTGACGAACATGAAGAACACTGTCGATCCGTGGGCTGGGCGCATGGGCGCCGAAAGCGCGCTCCTTGCGCGAGAAGGATTTTCAGGACCAGAGCACATTATCGATGGCAAGGAAGGTTTGTTCGCCGTGTTCGGTCACGTGCAATACAAGGGACAGCCGGCAACGTTCGACGGTGAGGGGTTAGTCAAGGATTTGCCGACGTCTCCCAGGTCGCACTACCGCATCCTTGATTGCGGGATGAAAAGTTTCCCAATCGAAGCCCTAAGTCACGCGCCGCTGACCGCCATGATGAAGACGGTTAAGGAAAACGACATCAAAGCCGATGAGGTGAAGGAAATTAAAGTCGAAGTGATCGCACGCGCCGCAGATATTCTTGGCGATCCGCACAAGTATCGACCGGACTCTAAAGAAACGGCCGATCACTCATTGCCCTATTGCATGGCCGTCGGGCTGGTCGATGGCATGGTGACACCACTGCAATTCCGAGAAGAAAGGGTGCGCGACCAGTCACTGATTCCGATCATGGACAAAATCAAAGTGGTCGCTAATGAAGAATTCGAAGCGCTCTTTCCCAAGTTCCAACCGAGTCGCGTGACTATCACCACCAACGACGGCAAATCGCATTCCACTCGCGTCGATGTGCCCAAAGGTGATCCCCGGGATCCAATGACCGAGGAAGAAATCGCCGTCAAATTCACTGCGCTCGGCGACGACGTAATCGGGAAGGATCAATGCGAGAAATTGCGGAAGTGCATCATGAACATCGACAGCGCCGAGAACATTTATGAACTTCTGGAGCTGACGGTCGCGCGTTAGCTGTAGCCACCGGCCTGTGGCCGGTCCTACCGCAGCGAGAAATCCAGACGACAAGCGTTCCATGATCGGAAGCTAACGGGTACAAATTTCGCGTGAAGCGTGACTTCGGACGGCGACCACTCCGCCTAGATCGGATCTTCGCAACAGGTCCTCTTTATTTCGTCACGTTCTGCACACACGAACGACAGCGGTTCCTGGCAAAGGATGAGGTCCACACTGCATTCGTTCTTTTTGCCAAGCGCGGGGACGAGTTCAATGTCGCAGTAGGGCGCTATGTGATTATGCCCGATCACGTTCATCTATTCGTCCGAGGAGGCCACGATTTCAGACTCGATCCATGGATCGGCGCGCTAAAGCAAACGCTGGCAAAGGCCGCCAGGTTGTACCGCGCAAAAGGACAGATATGGGAGGAAGGATTTTTCGATCACGTTTTGCGAAGCAATGAGAGCTACTCGCAAAAGTGGACTTACGTTCGTGAGAATCCCGCTCGCGCCGGATTGGTTAAATCAGCAAAGGACTGCGCTTATCAGGGAGAGATCGTTTACATCGATCGCGCTTGATCTGCTGTAGCCACCGGCCTGTGGCCGGTACCAGAGAAAAGAATTGAAGGACGGCCCACAGGGCCGTGGCTACAGGATTCGGCGATGGCCGTTGGGACTACGCCGTTGAACTCCCCTCGCCTGCGCCAAACTGAATTCCCTGCGCCAGCGGCAGTTCGCTCGAAAAATTGATCGTATTCGTCTGGCGTCGCATGTAGCTTTTCCAGCAATCGCTTCCGCTTTCGCGGCCGCCGCCGGTATTTTTTTCCCCGCCGAATGCGCCGCCAATTTCCGCGCCGCTGGTTCCGGTGTTCACATTCGCGATGCCGCAATCGCTGCCGATTGAGCTCACGAATTTTTCGGCTTCGCGTACGTCGTTCGTGAAAATCGATGAGGTCAATCCTTGCGGCACGTTGTTCTGGATCGCGATTGCTTCGTCAAAATCGCGATATGTCATCAAGTAAAGCAATGGACCAAATGTTTCGTGCTCCACGATCTCGAAATCCGGCTTGGCAGTTGCCAGACACGGTTTCATGTAACAATCGCCCGGAACGGTGAGCCGCTCCCCGCCGTAAAGGACTTCGCCGCCTTCATCTTTCAATCGCTGAATCGAATGCTGGACCAAGTCGACAGCGCTCTTATCGATGAGCGGGCCCATCACGGTCTTGCGATCGAGCGGATTCCCGATCGCCAAAGATTTGTATGCGCTCAAAAGCTTGCGTCGGACCTTGGACGCAATCGACTCGTGCACGATTACGCGCCTTGTGGAAGTGCAACGTTGTCCCGCTGTACCCACAGCGCCGAAAAAGATCGATTGCGTAGCCATATCGATGTCGGCGCTCGGCGCGACGATGAGCGCGTTGTTGCCGCCGAGCTCCATGATTGTTTTCCCCAGGCGCCCATGAACAGTTTGCGCAACGTGCAAACCCATATTCACAGAGCCGGTGGCTGAGACCAATGGAATCCGCGGATCATCGGCTAATTTTTGGCCGACTGTTTTGCGATCCCCAATCAGCAACGAGAAGATCGCCGGATCGGCTCCGGTCTCACGACAAACGCGCTCGCAAATTTTTGTCACAGCAATGGCGGTAAGCGGCGTTTTTTCTGAAGGTTTCCAGACCGTTGCGTCACCACAGACTGCGGCCAAAGCAGCATTCCATGACCAAACCGCGACGGGGAAATTAAAAGCGCTAATCACTGCGATGACGCCTAGCGGATGCCATTGCTCCATCAGCCGGTGACTCGGTCGTTCCGATTGGATCGTAAGGCCATATAACATGCGCGATTGGCCGACCGCGAAATCGCAGATATCAATCATCTCCTGCACTTCGCCTTCGCCTTCGGCGATAATTTTTCCGGTCTCCAGCGTGACGAGCTGGCCGAGCTCGTGTTTCAGGTCGCGCAGTGCGTTGCCAAGACGGCGAACAGTGTCGCCGCGCACCGGACCCGGAGTCGTACGCCATTTCAAGAACGCTTCCTGAGCACGCGCAATCGCCTTGTTGTAATCATCATCCGATGCGGTACGCACACTTGCGATTCTCCGCCCATCAATCGGCGAAATCTTGTCGATCTTCGCAGCGCCACCGCGCCATTCGCCATCGAAGACGCCTTCGTTAACTTCAGTAAGACCGAGCTTTTCGAGAACAGGTTGCATAATTTAAATGGTGGGATCCCGCGGTTGCGGGACGCCGTCCGTCAATCGTCGGCGCACCGGGCGGTCGCGCCCTACCAAAATTATTTTCGTTTGCGACAAAACTGCCGCATCGATTCCATCGCTTCATCGATCACTTCTGCCGTGATATCAAGCGGCGGGCGAAACCGAATTGAATTCTCACCCGAGCGAAGCGTCAGTACGCCAAGATCGAAAAAGCCTTTCCAAAACTGCTCGCGTGTTTTTGCGTCAGGCAAATCGAAGGCAAGAAATAGTCCCCGCCCGCGCGCAGCAGAAATCAATGGCTCTTCCTTTTGCAGATCGCGGAGTTGATCCAAAAAGTATGCGCCTACCTTACCGGCATTCTCGACCAAATGTTCCTTCTCGATGATGCGCAAAAAATGAGTCGAGCGCACCATATCAGTGAAATTCCCTCCCCAGGTTGAGTTCAACCGGCTGGATAACCGAAAAGCGTTATCCTTCACTTCATCAATGCGCGGACCGGCCATCACTCCGCACACCTGCGCTTTCTTCCCGAACGCCAGCAGATCTGGCACAACGTCGAAATGTTCGCAGCACCAGTTGCGTCCCGTTGCGCCCATGCCGCATTGCACTTCATCAAAGATGAGAAGAATGTCGTTCTCGTCGCAAATCTTTCGCAATTTCTGCAGCCAGTCGCCGCGGAAATGATTGTCACCGCCTTCGCCCTGGATCGGCTCAATGATAATGGCGCAAATGTCGATGTTACGCTGGTCAATGAGGTCGCGAATTTCGCGCTCGGCTTTCTGTTCGCGCGCAATCACATCGGCTTCTCGCTCCGATTCTGGCAACGAAAAGTCGATGTGCGGACATGATACGCGCGGCCAATCGAACTTGGCGAACAAATCGGTCTTGCGCGGATCCGTATTCGTGAGGCTCATCGTATAACCGCTGCGTCCGTGAAAGGCGCGGCGGAAATGCAAAATCTGGGTGCCGCGCTCGCCGCGGCCCGCCGCCATGTTCTTGCGTACCTTCCAATCCATCGCCGCCTTCAAACAATTCTCGACTGCCATTGCGCCACCCTCGATGAAAAGATAACGCTCCAGCGGGGGCAAACCGAACACGCGCCCAAAGGTCTCCACAAACTCCGCGTAGTCTTCCGAGTAAACGTCCGAGTTGGCGACTTTGACCTTTGCCGCACGAAGGAGATCGCGCTGCACCGCGGGATTATCAAAGTATGGATGATTGAATCCGATCGGCATCGAGCCGAAGAATCCGTAGAGATCGATGAGGCGTTTGTTAGTGACGGCGTTGTGTAAGTAGGACCCCCGACTCTTGTCGAGGTCGACAACGACCTTGAAGCCATCGAGCAGGACGTGTTGCTCGATTGTTTCGAGAATTTTCGACGGCGCTATTGCTTTTTGTTCTTCGCTCTTTGTGGCGCGGCTTCGAGATGAAGCCGCCTCCGTGAGCACGGACGGCATACTCATTGTTGATCGTAAGCTGTGGCGCTGATGCGGTCAATGGTAGCACAGGCATCTTGCCTGTGCGGCAGACGGGCGTCTCGCCTGCCGATTATTATTTTCAGACACCAGGCGAGACGCCCGGTCTCCCCAACAGCCAGGATGGCTATGCTACACAATCCCGTCGCGCAGGAGCTCGTGCTTTCCTGCGAGTAAATCTTGCACCAGAGCGTAGCCGCGTTTGTCCACATTGCGCATTGTGCCCGCGAAATGATGATCGATTCTCATCCGAGCCGAACGACAGAAA
>Ga0209059_1000511_pt1 | contig 17793 bp, 12 predicted proteins | sample GraSoiAngelo_151_FD_186165 | JGI IMG/M metagenome (GOLD analysis project Ga0209059, IMG submission 186165) | Grasslands soil microbial communities from the Angelo Coastal Reserve, California, USA - 14_1009_12_20cm (SPAdes) (version 2) | ecosystem: Environmental > Terrestrial > Soil > Grasslands ...
TGGTCGGGGAGAGAGGATTTGAACCTCCGACCCCCTGGTCCCGAACCAGGTGCTCTACCAGGCTGAGCCACTCCCCGACATCGTTTCCACGGAGTGCTCACGGCAATAGAAAAGCGAGCCGTGACCACGCATTCTGTTGTGATTATAACATTCGCATTATTGAGGCCGTCGTGTGAGGTTGAGTGCGCCGCCCTTGTCGATTCCGTCCACGATGCTTCAACAGTCTGATCGAGGATTTCCTATAGAATGACCTTTCCGTCCGCTGCACTCCTAAATTTTCATGATTGCGCTGACTGCGGCAACGTTGCTGACACCGATGGAGCGGATTGACCAGCCCCTGCTGCTGATCGAGGATGGCGTTATCCGCAGGCTCGGCACGCGCGCGAACAGCGAGATCCCGGCAAATTGCCGCATCGTGGATTTACAAGACGCAACCCTTGCGCCAGGCCTGATTGACATTCACATTCATGGTGGTGCCGGGCACGACATTATGGAAGCGAATGCGGAAGCGCTGCCCGCGCTGGAGCGGCTTCTGGTTTGTCACGGGGTGAGCAGTTATTTCCCAACTACAGTCACGGCTCCGCTCGAGGCGACGCTCGCGGCGTTAGAACGATTGGCGGCGGCCGTCGAATCTTCACAAGAGAATCATGCGGGCGAACCTCGAGCCGTCCCGCTGGGAATCCATCTCGAGGGACCCTTTATTAGTCATACACGTCGCGGCGTGCATCCAGCGCAAGACTTGCTGCCGCCTACGGTTCAAACGTTTGGACGTTTCTGGCAAGCGGCTCGTGGTCACATTCGCATTATGACGATCGCTCCAGAATTGCCCGGAGCGTCCGAAGTGATCTCTGATGCGGCGCGGCTCGGTGTGTGCGTCAGCCTCGGGCATTCCAACGCCGATCTGAATTCCACCCGCGCAGCGGTAACAGCCGGCGCCAGGCACGCGACTCACACATTTAATGCCATGCGCCCGCTGTCGCATCGCGATCCGGGGATTCTGGCCGAAGTGCTGACTGATTCACGAGTTTCTGCCGACATCATTGCTGATGGCGTTCACGTCGACCCCGCTGTGGTGGAGCTCTTTTTGAAAGCCAAGGGAGCCGATGCTGCGGTGCTGATTACCGATGCAACGGCTGCGACCGGAATGCCCGAAGGGCGCTATCGTCTCGGCTCCTGCGAAGTAGAAGTGAAGGACGGAAGATCTCTCATTGACGGAAAACTCGCGGGAAGCATCCTCACTATGGATCGTGCTCTCCGTAACGTGATGCAGTACGCCCATTGGGATCTGCAAAACGCGCTTCGCTTGGCTACGGTAAACCCCGCGCGGGTAGCGGGTTTTAACAATCATGGCGAGGTGAAGGAGGGCGCGCCAGCCGACCTGGTGGTGCTCGGCCCAAAGGGCGAAGTTAGAAAGACTATCGTACGCGGCGCGGGAATTTGAGCGTCAGTTCACTTCGGGGAGAAAAGAATGGCCGATAAAGGGAGATTTCCTCATTACATGATTAAGGAAATCTTCGACCAGCCGCAAGGTCTGCGCGACACCATCCAGCCGCGCGTTTCGCTGGAACAGGGCATCGTGAAGCTCGACGAAGTCCGCATCAGTCCCGAGGAGCTGAGGGATTTGCGGCGCATCAGCATTGTTGCTTCCGGAACCAGCCGCCATGCGGGTATGGCTGGCCAGTACATGATTCAGGAACTGACAAACATTCCGGTTGACGTGGATTACGCGAGCGAATTCGAGTACCGCAACCCGCTTATTGGCCGAGGCGAGCTCACAATTGTTATCACGCAATCAGGCGAAACTGCCGATACAACCGCAGCGCAGCGAGAAGCGCGCGCAAAGGGATCCCGCACGATTGCGATTTCCAATGTTGTGGATTCCACCATTGCGCGCGAGGCCGACGGCGTCATCTACACAAATGCGGGTCCGGAGATCAGCATCGCCTCAACCAAGGCTTTTACCGCGCAGATGGCCGTGCTTTTTCTGTTTGCACTTTATCTCGGTCAGGTGCGCGAAAAATTGAGCAAGGAACAGGTGCGGCGCTACATCCGCGAACTACTCGATCTCCCGGGCAAAGTCGACACAGTGCTGCAGTCGGCGCCGGAATGCGAGCGGCTGGGTGAGAAATATCACAAAGTGGAGGATTTCCTCTTCCTCGGCCGTGCGATTCATTACCCCATTGCCATGGATGGCGCTTTAAAGCTGAAGGAAGTTTCCTACATTCACGCGGAAGGGTATCCGACCGGCGAGACCAAGCACGGCCCGAATGCGCTGATCGATGAAAGCCTGCCGGTAGTAATCATCGCCACCTGCGACCGCAACGATCCCGGCTCGGTGCTGCGCTATGAGAAGAATCTCGCCAATATAAAAGGCTTCAAAGAACAATCCGGACGGGTAATCGCCATCGCTACGCAGGGCGATGAGGCAATTCGCCGGCTCGCAGACCAAACGATTTTTATTCCAGAAGCTCCGGAGCTGCTTTCGCCCATTCTCGAGATCGTGCCGCTGCAGCTGTTCGCGTATTACATGACAGTGCAAAAAGGGCTGGACGTGGATCGCCCGCGCAACCTGGTAAAGTCGGTAATGTTGGAGTAGGCCCGCCTAGTTGGGTTTCCGATCTTTTGCATCCGATAAAAACCGCAGAAGTGCCGCGTCGGTTGCGCATTTGAACTTTTCCAACAGAGACGCCTCTGCCCCCAGCATGGTGTCCCCGGCTGGCTTTTGCCGGATGCTCTGGCGCAATCTGTCGCCTGCCTCGGACTCGTTGGTCATCACTTGTATGTAAAACCAGAGAAAATGGCGCATCTGATCCAGAGCCGATTTGAGGACCCGAAGAGATTCCATCTCCGGCAACTGGCTGAGCGCTTCCATTAGTTCAGGATCAGTTGGAGCTTGCATGGCCGCACAGTTGAGCTCCCGCTGGATGGCCCGCAAATCCTCGGTCACCCGTACAATGCGGGTATTGATATCGTGGAGATAATCGTCTCGTTCCATGGGCCCGGCTTTCTCGAGCTGAATGAGGTTTCACCATCTCACTCAGGCCCTAGCGCGAATAGATGTCCCCCGTGCATGCGCTTTCGTAATTCTCTGATGTGAGCCCTTTTGAGACCCGTATGTCGAAGCACATACTGCTGAAAACTCGCTCGAGGCGCTGGTTTCACGCGAGCATAAACTGCATTTATCCGCGGAACTGGTTCGACCGCTTCGAAAAATTTCAAAGCTTGCATCACGCCGCGCGGAGTCCATAGCCAAGGGGCGTTGGGACTCGCGAACCAGCCCAGTCTGTTCGTCAATTCTTCGCCCCATCCATCGGTCCTGCTAAAATGCCTTGCTTTATCGGAAGTCCTGAACTTTTGGGACCACAAGAACGTATCTATATTGTGGTGTTGAGGCTTGGAGTGTCTCCGTAGGTGGACGCTTCTCGCCGAGACCAGGAGTTCCGGGGAGTGCTGGTTGGAAGACGCCCAGGTCGTAGCACTGCTGGTCCGTCGCTGTATCGCCGGCGACGCAGGGGCCTGGGAAGATATCGTACAGCGATATCATCGGAGGATTTACAACATCTGCTATCGTTTCGCAGGATCGGCTGATGACGCGCAAGACCTCACGCAGGAGGTCTTCATCAAGGTTTATCGCACTCTGAATTCTTACGATCTGGGGCGCGGCGCATTCATGACGTGGGTAACAAGCATCACCCGTAATCTGCTGGTGGACCATTTTCGGAAGAGCAAACAGGATCGTTTGACGGATTCGCTGGATGCCGGAGCTTCCGAACACGAAGAAGCCCAGCCCTTGAGTGAACAGATTCAAGACAAGGCCGCACCACCGGACGCGAGCGTGCAGCATCGCGAAACTCGCGAAACGGTTCATCGGGCGTTGCAGAAGCTATCACCGGAACTGCGGGAGGCAGTGGTGTTGCGTGACCTGCAGGACATGGACTATCGAGAAATTGCCACGGTCCTGAAGGTTCCCGAAGGCACAGTCAAGTCCCGAATCAACCGCGGGCGCACGGAACTTGCGCGCCTGCTTCAACGTACCTATAGGCAGGTGATGTGATGCCAGGAGAGAGCAAAAACGGTATGCAATGCGCTGAGTTTGAGGCGCTGTTGAGCGAGGCCGTCGAGCAGGCGTTGAGCGGGAGTCGGCTGGAAAGCTTCCAGGCGCACGCCCAAGCGTGTGTTGTTTGCGGGCCTCTGCTGGCGGAAGCCGAGGAGGGGCACCGTTGGCTGAAGTCGCTCGAAGAAGTTGATCCTCCGGCTAATCTGGTCCACAACATCCTTATCGCGACCACGGGGCGGGAAAGCACCCGCGCGCGGAAAGAGGGCATTTCCTGGAAGGAAGCGGCGGCAGGATGGCTGCGTCCAATATTTGCCCTGGTTTTCGCGGTGGCGCGCCAGCCGAGATTCGCGATGTCATTTGGCATGGCCTTCTTCTCGCTTTCGATCACGTTGAGCATGGCAGGAGTGAAAGTAAGTGATCTGCGTCATGCCGATCTGCGGCCCAGCGCTCTGCGCCGCACTTACTACGAAACCACCGGCAGAATCGTGAAGTACTACGACAACATTCGATTCGTGTACGAAATTGAATCGCGGCTGCGGGAATTCAAGCGGGCCACCACGCCTGCCCAACCCGCTCCGGAAAAAAAGGAAAAGGAGCGCAAGAACAACACAAGTGGACAGCCCGAACAAAAACAGGAACGCAACTACAGCCAGTGGGAGAACCATCCAGTGTTAGCCGCTGTGCCAGACCAGCCCCCTGTAGTGTCGGTGACCACCACATACAGGAGGAATTCATGAACTGCGCCAACCATCCCGCTATTCAGGCGGCGGCTTACTGCCGTACCTGCGGGAAAGCGTTGTGCACCAACTGCACCCGCCCGGTGCAGGGAGTGATTTATTGCGAAAACTGCCTGGCGGCTCGGCTCGGACATCCGCCACAGGGCGCATATCAGCCTGGAGTGACGGTATCCGCAGAGACGCGGCTGCCGAGCCCAGGCCTGGCTGCCGCACTGGGATTCATCCCCGGAGTCGGGGCCATGTACAACGGCCAGTTCATAAAAGGGGTCATCCACGTCATGGTTTTTGTTGTCATGATTTGGATGGCAAATGAATATGGCCCGATTATGGTGCCCGTCTTCTTTGCGTATTTCTTCTACTCGGTCTTCGACGCTTACAAGACAGCACACGCGATTGAGATGGGCCAGCCGGTGCCGGATCCATTTGGTCTTGAGCGAATGTTCGGAGGGCAGAGCGCGGGCGCTGCTTCGGTGCCGGGGAGTTCAGTTCCGCCCAATGCTGTTGTTCCCGGCCAAGTGATTCCGGCTACTGCTGATCTACGCGGGCCACGGCATTCAGCCCCGGTGGGGGCAATCGTCCTCATCGCGCTCGGCGTTCTCTTCTTGTTAGGGAACATCGGTTGGTTCGAATTTCGTTGGGTGCACTACTTATTGCCCCTCACGCTGATCGGAATTGGTGGATGGTTGTTCGCTAGACGAGTTGGCCTGTTCGGCGTCGCGCCGGGGGTCTGCCCGTGCGAGCGCTGTCGCTCTCGGTGTCTGATGGGACCGGCGGTCTTAATGACGCTTGGGTTTCAGATTTTACTTCATAGTCTGGGCGTAATCAGTTTTGTCCGAACATTACCCGGCCTGCTGATCGTGTTTGGTTTGGTGAGAGTTTTTCAGGGTAACGCGTCGACCGCTGGCCATCTCGGGCCGCCATCGGCGCCCGGTGAAGCACCTCCGACTGGCGGCTCAACCGGCGAGGTTCAGCCGCCTCCTAATGAGATCCAATCACCGCCTACTGAGGTGCACAATGGCTAGCCCAGTCCAAGCGCCGCCTCCATTACAGCGTCACCGCTCGTTCGCAGGGCCGGTGGTGCTGATTATCCTCGGGACAGTCCTGCTCCTGGCGACGATGGGAGTGGTGCAATCGGAGCCATTGCTGCGCTGGTTTGGAAGTTACTGGCCCGCGCTGATCATTCTCTGGGGAGTGATCAAGCTGATTGAACACCATCGCGCCGAGCGCGAAGGAGTTCGCCCACGCGGAATCGGCGCCGGCGGCGTGCTCCTGTTGATTATGATCATTATCTTCGGGCTGGCAGCTACGCAGGCCTCGCGCGTCAATTGGCGAGAGCTTGGCGATGAAATTAATATGGACCAGAACGATTGCCGGGGCTGGCCATCATGGTTCGGCCATTGTTATAGCTACGACGATCAGCTTCAGCAGGACTTCCCAGCGGGCAGCAGCCTGCGCGTGGTGAGTAATCGCGGCGCGGTCACTGTAACCCCCTCCGACGAGAATCAGATCCATATCGTCGTGCGTAAGCGAGTCAGCGCGCATGACCAGAGCGACGCAGACAAATGGAATGCGGGAACGAAGCCCCAGATTACGACGAGCGGAAATATTCTGATTTTGAATGCGAATACGGAGGGCGCGGGCGACCACTGGATCGCAACCGATATGGACGTTTCCATTCCCCGCAAGGCATCAGTTGTAATTTCCGCCCGGCGCGGCAACGTGAGCGTTACCGGGCGGGATGGCGACACAGAAGTTTCCGGCCAGCATAGTGAAGTTTCACTTTCCGACATAAACGGCAAGGCCAACGTGAACCTGGATGGCGGTTCAATGCGCATCTCCGCTATCAGTTCCGACGTTGCCATTCAAGGCCGAGGCAACGATGTGTCTCTCGAAGATATAAAAGGAGCCGCGCGGCTCAGCGGCGAGTTCGACAGTATCAAGCTTTCAAGGGTAGCGAACGGCGTCAGCTTTAAGTCGGCGCGCACGGACCTGGAGTTTTCCCGCCTGAACGGCGATCTCGACCTGGATTCAGGTGATATGCGAGCGGTTGATGTTATTGGACCATTTCGCATGCTGACTCGCTCGAAAGATATCCGCCTGACGGGCGTGAGCGGCGACGTGCGCTTGCAAAATGGCAATGGCACGGTTGAAATTCGCATGAGCAAGCTGGGCAACGTGCAGGTGGACAATCACAACGGCGATGTCCAGATTTACCTTCCAGAAAAAACTGGGTTCCAACTGCAAGCGCGAGGCGGCGAGGTTGAAACGGACTTCGCTGAACTGAAGATCGCAAGCGGTGGAGATCAGGCAAGCGCTGCGGGCACAGTTGGCACAGGCGGCCCTCGCCTGGTGATCAATAATGAGCATGGGAGCATTGAGATTCGCAAAGGCTCAGCCGTCGCAGAAACCGCGCCGCCGAAAGCGCCAAAGCCGCCGCGTGAACCGCAAGCGCCGGTAGAACCCACCGAAAATTAGGCGCTTTTTAGTTTAAATGGAGGACAGGCGTCCCCGCCCGTCGCCCTTACTTCCCACCCCACGCGCATGTTATGTTCAATCTCTTCCGATATTCAGAATGATCCGCTCGTACAAAGGCATCATGCCGACCGTTCCGGATTCCTGCTATGTGGATTCGTCGGCCCAGATCATCGGAGATGTAGTGCTCGGCGAGCACGCCAGCATCTGGATGAATGCCGTTCTGCGCGGCGACGTGCATTCCATCCACATCGGCGCGCATTCGAACGTGCAGGATTGTAGCGTGCTCCACGGCATGAAGCAGCAATACGGCGTGTTCGTGGGCGAATACGTGACCGTGGGACACTCAGTCACGCTGCACGGTTGCACGATTGAAGATCGCTGCCTGATCGGGATGGGATCGATTATTCTGAATGGCGCGAGGATCGGCGCTGGATCGATTATCGCCGCGGGGACGCTGATTCCGGAAAAAGCTGTTGCTGAACCCGGGTCCCTGTGGATGGGATGCCCTGGAAAATTCCGGCGCAAGCTGGAGGGGAAAGATCAGGAAACAATTCTGCGGTACGCGAAGAATTATTTGGAGTACAAAGACTCGTACTTGAAAGCCATGAAGTAGAGAGGACGCAAACAAAATCTGTCATCCTGAGCGAAGCGTGCAGGTCGCGAAGCGGAGTGCATGCGCAGTCGAAGGACCCCGATGAAGTCGGGAGTTCAGATGGCATTGTGGGGAATTCTCCGGCTGAGTTGATCCGGGGAGAGAATCCTTTGTAGCCTTTTTGCAGCGATCTAGTTCCGAGGGGTCCTTCGACTTCGCGAGTTCATTCGCTTCGCGAAGTGAACTCGCTTCGCTCAGGATGACAGTCTTTAAGCTACGAGCTAGGCGCTCATGATCAAAGCTATCCGTGGAACTCGCGATCTGCTGCCGCCGGAAACGGCGCTGTGGAATTTTGTCGAGGCGGCCGTTCGTGATGTGTTCCGCGTCTACAACTTCCACGAGATTCGCACGCCGATTTTCGAAGACACACAGTTATTCACGCGAAGTGTAGGTGAGGAGACCGATATTGTCGCGAAGGAGATGTACACGTGGCACGATCGAGGCGGTGCCGAGAGTGAGCAGTTTGCTCATTTGCGCGATTTATTGCAGACCAGATTAAGCATGCAGGTGCCCCCGCAACACGATGAGGAATTGCTGAATGCCGTTCGTCCATTAGCCGAGTGGAAAGGTCAGTCCCTCACCCTCCGTCCCGAAAACACCGCCGGCGTGGTCCGCGCCTACATCGAGCACAAGCTCTGGGAACGCGGTCTGAACAAGCTCTACTACATCGGCCCGCAGTTTCGTCGGGAGCGCCCGCAGAAGGGACGCTACCGGCAGTTCTATCAGATTGGCGCTGAGATTATCGGGCCAGCGAGTGCAGGTAGCGAGTCTCCCGCGCGCGACGCGGAAGTGCTGGAACTGCTGGCGACGTTGCTTGACCGGCTGGGCATTACGGATTGGACCCTCCAGCTTAATTCCATCGGCTGTCCTAACGATCGGGCCAAGTATAACGACGCTTTGCGCGAGGCGCTGGCGCCAGTGGTAGGACAGATGGATCCCGACTGCCAGCGCCGGGCAGTGACTAATCCGCTGCGCGTTTTCGATTGCAAAGTTCCTGAAGATCAGCCGATTATCGAGAAGCTGCCGCGCATCAGCCAGTTCCTCGATGAGCCGTGCCGCAAGCACTTCGAACAAGTGCAGGAAATCTTAAAGTCGGTCGGGGTCGAGTTCCAGCTAAACGACCGTCTGGTGCGCGGCCTCGACTACTACACGCGCACGGCATTCGAATTCACCCACGGCGCTCTCGGCGCGCAGAATGCGATTCTTGGCGGCGGACGCTATGATGGCCTCTCCGAATCGCTTGGCGGCCCCAGCGCTCCGGGGATAGGCTTTGCTATCGGCGAGGACCGCCTGGTTATGGCGCTCAAGGAATCTGGCGAGACAGTGCAACGCAAGCCGGACGTCTACGTCGCGCCGCTAGGGCCCGGCATGAATCGCCGAGCCGCGCGGCTGGCTCGCGAACTACGTCGCGATGATCTGATCACTGAGCTCGGTGATGAGAGCTTCCGGCTAAAGAAATCGCTTGAGACTGCCAGCAAAATCGGCGCGCGCTTTGCCTTGATTGTCGGCGAGAATGAAGTCAAATCAGGCGCGTTTGCGCTGAAAAATCTGCAAAGTGGAGAGCAAGTTTCCGTGCCTCGCGCCGAGCTGGTACAAAAGATTAAATCCAGCCGTTGAGCTAAGAGGAGCGTTCATGAAACACAATTTTACCGTGCTAGCGATTTGCATTTTTGCCGCGCTGGCATGCTGCGCACAAACACCAGCCGACCAGGGGCAAGTAACTCCCCTTCAGACTATGCTCTTTGATAACACAAAAACTATTTTCGAGGCCCAGAAAACCAAAAACGTGAGCACCCTCGATGGCTTTCTGACCAGCGATTTTCGCCAGGTAGGCAGCGAAGGCATGCTGCACGACCGCAAGGAATTTCTTGATGACGCTGTTGAGGGTTACCTCAAGGAATATAGCCTGTACGATGTGAAACTGGTGCACGTGGATGACAACGCGGTCATCCTAACCTACAAAGGCATTCTGCACCAGCTTGAGGGTGACGATGTGCTCGCCCCGCGCTATCAGCACTTCTCCGATTTGTGGATCAAGCAAGGCGATCAGTGGAAGCTGAAGTACCGACAGTCTACGCCTCGCCGGCCGATCGATTGAGACGGGCTACGTGCACCGCATTTATAATTCCTGATTCGGCTCTCCACCACATTTCTAATTGAAAGGTAAAACTTGCTCGACTTCCTCGGCGATTTGCGGCGGACTCACATGTGCGGCGCACTGCGCGCATCGGATGCAGAAAAGAAAGCTGTGCTCATGGGCTGGGTGAACCGCCGGCGCGATCTGGGAAATTTGATTTTTATCGACGTTCGGGATCGCACGGGAATTACTCAGGTCGTATTCCACAAAGAAAACAATCCCGCGCTGCACCAGAAAGCAGGAGAGCTGCGCAACGAATACGTGATCGCTGCGATTGGCGCGGTTAAGCTGCGCGAGCCAAACACAATAAACAAGAACATCGGCACCGGCGAAATAGAACTGATCGCAGAGGAGTTGCGCATTCTGAACGAAGCCAAACAGCCGCAATTTCTCCCCGGCGATTCGGTTCTGCCCAATGAAGAACTGCGCCTGAAATATCGCTACATTGATCTCCGCCGCGATGCTATGCAGTTCAATATCGAATTGCGGCACAAGGTGGCGATTGCCATCCGCGATTATCTTTCATCGCAGGGATTTTTCGAAATCGAGACGCCTTTCATGACTCGCTCCACGCCCGAGGGCGCTCGGGATTATCTCGTTCCGAGCCGTGTGCAGCCCGGCCATTTTTACGCGTTACCGCAGTCGCCGCAATTGTTCAAGCAAATCCTGATGATTTCGGGCTTCGATAAATATTTTCAAATTGTGCGCTGCTTCCGCGACGAAGACTTGCGAGCCGACCGGCAGCCCGAGTTTACACAAATCGATTTGGAGATCTCCTATCCGCAACCGGAGCGCGTGTGGGAGGTGGTTGAAGGATTCTTAACCGCAGCTTTTAAATCCGCAGGACACGAAATCAAGACGCCATTTTCCCGAATGACCTACGACGAGGCTATACGCCTGTATGGCAGCGATAAGCCGGATATGCGCCTTCCCGCAATGACCGATGTTCGAGAGGCATTCGCGGCAGAGAATCTCGCGACGTTGGGAGTAAGTCCAAACCTGCCTGTGATGGCAATTCGCATTCCGAAAGTTGGAGAGCTCTCCCGCAAAGAGCGGGACGACATCAAACCGCTCTTTGTCTCGAAAGACGGCGCCAAGCTGTTCGAAGATTTTAAGCGCCTGGAGAAGAGCTTCCCTGAGGCTGCCGCCACGATTCGCGAAAAAAACGGCGCTCAAGCCGATGACCTGATCGTGATCGTTGCCGGCAATCATAAGCCGGGCGAACACAAGTCCGCAGGCGGTGTTAAGCCGGAAGTCAAACAGCACGATCATGCGGTTTACACATCAGCCGGCCTGCTGCGGGTCGCGCTCGCTCAAAAATATGCCGCGCAGCATGGAGCATTTGCGCGCAGTGATTTCCATTTTCTTTGGGTGACCGATTTCCCGATGTTCGAGTGGGATGAGGACGGCAAGCGTTGGGCCGCCGCCCATCATCCATTTACCTCGCCGCACGAGCGCGATATGGATAAATTGGAATCTGATCCTTCTTCTCCCGAGCTAGGCGCTGTGCGGGCGCTTGCTTATGACGTGGTCCTGAACGGCACAGAGCTTGGCTCGGGATCCATCCGTATTCACCGCCAGGATATTCAGCGCAAGATCTTCCGTGCGCTCGGACTTACCGAAGAAGAAGCTCGCGCCCGCTTTGGATTTTTCCTGGAGGCACTCGAGTATGGAACGCCGCCGCATGGTGGCATTGCGTTAGGCCTCGATCGCATTGTCATGATCCTCGCCGGTGCAGATAGCTTGCGCGAAGTCATTCCGTTCCCCAAGACGGCCCGAGCGGTGGACCTGATGGTAGATGCACCCACACCCGTCAGCGAGGCACAGTTGAAGGAGTTGGGAATTCAAGTCCGCCGGTCGAAGGATTAACCTAGTCCATGCTCCAATAAATTCGTCTTATCCCGTCTATAAAAATAACTTTGTAAAAATATTTCTGATCCAACCGAAAACAATTATGCGTTGGACGGCGCCCAGTGATCCACGTTATTGTGCGCATGTTGACCGAAGGTTAATAACTCGGGACAGCGAAAAGCAGTGTGAGGACTGGGAGAGGTCGCTCTCGCTGCTTCATGTGGGCCACCGGCTTGAGCTGCAATACCCCACGTCTCCGGATTTTTTAAGTTCAAGCCGCGCCCACGCCAGAGACGGGATCTGCTGGTAGGTGGCTTCACACTCTTTTAAAATTCCTGCCTTGGAGTTGCCGACTACGGCCATATCTCAGGCATCTCGAGACGATGTCGCGCTGAGGCCCGAGCAATCCGCGCTGCAGCAGCTCTACGCCGATCGATCGGCAGACATTCGTAAGCAATTCGACCAATCCCACGACGGGCGGGCTGCTATCCAGGCGCGCTCAGATCTGATTGATCGCATCATTATTGAATTGTGGAATGCTGCCAGCCTTAGCACAGAAGACAAAATTAGTTTGGTGGCGCTCGCTGGCTACGGCCGCCAGCAGATGTTCCCTTGCTCAGATGTCGATTTAATGTTTCTCTCGCGAACGCCGTTGTGCCAGCACTCGCAGAAGCAAGTGATTCCTAAGATTTGCCAGGCCCTCTGGGATCTGCATCTTCGTGTCAGTCCGACCGTTCGTACATTGGATGAATGCGGCAAACTGCACCGCGACAATACCGAGTTCAATATCTCACTGCTCGATTGTCGCAATATCTGTGGTGATGCAGAGCTCTTTTACAAGCTTAAGTCCGAGGTAATTCCAAGAACAGTCAGGCGCGAAGCTCTTGAATTGCAGCAGCGATTGATCGATCTTACTGCAGATCGCCACGAGAAGTTCGGCCAGACAATCTTTCATCTGGAGCCCAACATAAAAGAGTGCCCGGGAGGCATGCGGGACTACCAGGTTGCAACGTGGCTGGCATTAATTTCAGAAATCGAAAAGAGCGGGTGCTGGCCGGCCGGCAACAATCCTGTGCCTTCCACGCTGTCAATATCGAGCCATGCTGCATTTGATTTTCTCTGCGCCGTGCGCTGTTTTCTGCATTATCAGCAAGCGCGCGATCTCAATACTTTGACGTATGAACTGCAATCCGAGGCAGCGGCCGCCGGAATCGGACTTAAGGAGCGTGTAGAGACGAACCCAGCCGAGTGGATGCGCCAGTATTTCCGCCACGCGCGATCGATCCAGCGGTTGGACGTGCTTTTCGATGAAATTCGCCCGGCGCGATCGGGTCTTTATCGCCTATTTGAGAGCCGCAAGTCGCGTTTATCGAACGCCGATTTTTCGGTGGTAGATGGCCGCGTATTCCTGCGCCAGCTTTCATCGGTTGAGGATCCAGCCATTCTCTTTGCCCTTTTCGAATTTATAGCACGGCATGGCCTAAAGCTGAGTAGCGAAACTGAGCGCTGCGTTGAGTCAGCGTTGGCAAAGGCCCCTGAATTCGGCAAGCTTCCCCTGTGGGACTATCTCCGCCAAATTCTGGTGCTGCTTCATGCTGGTAAGGCGCTGCGTGCCATGCATCGGCTGGGGCTTCTTGTTTATTTATTCCCTGAATTCCAGGCCATCGATTCGCTGGTTATCCGCGATTACTTCCACCGTTACACGGTGGATGAGCATTCCTTCGTCGCAATTGAGAATATTCACGCTCTGCGCGCTTCCACGGGCGATCTGGAACGCCGTTTTCGCGACATTCTTGCGGGAGTTGAGCATCCGGAACTACTATTTCTTGCCATCCTGTTTCACGATGTCGGCAAGGGAATGGCGGCGGAAAACCACTTGGATGGCAGTATCTCGGCGTTGCAGAGCGTCTCGCAGCACCTCCAACTCGAGCCAGCGGACCGTGAAATGGTCCAATTCCTGGTAGCTAATCACTTGCGCATCTCAGAAACCATTATGCGGCGCGACATCTTCGATCCTGGAGTAGTGCAGGAATTTTGCAATGCGATCGGGACTACAGAGAAATTGAGATTGCTGACGCTGCTTACTTATGCGGATATCAAAGCCGTGAACCCGGAGGCTCTCACTCCCTGGAAGGCGGAAATGTTGTGGCAGCTCTACGTCAGCTCCTCTAATTACCTGACCCGTAGTGTTGACGATCAACGCGTGCATACTCAAAATACCGCTGAGCCGCAGCTTGCCCAGATTACTGCGTTCGCTCACGACTTGAATCCAGATTCCCTGGGTAAGTTTTTGGAAGGCTTTCCCAAACGCTATCTGCTGACACATTCGCCCAGCGAGATCGTCTCACATTACCATGCGCATGAACGTCTGAAAACCGGTGAAGCGCAAATCGAGATACTTAGGCGCAACGGCCACTTCGAGTTGATGCTGTTGACTCTCGACCGTCCAGCACTTTTCACCGCTGTCGTCGGGCTGCTCTCTTCCTGGGGAATGGATATTTTGAAAGCCGAAGCGTTCGCCAACCAGACCGGCGTTGTCCTGGATACGTTTCGATTTTCCGACCGGTTCTGCACGCTCGACATGAACCCCGGCGAGATCCCGCGACTGAAGCGGCAACTTAGAGATGCAGTATCAGGCGGCATCAATATTTCGGATCTGATGGAGAAGAAATTTCAGCCTCCGGCAAAGAGCCCGAAAGTGCGAATTGAATCGCGAGTGCACGTCGACAATAGCGTTTCGGCTCATAGCACTTTGTTGGAAATCACGGCGCAAGACCGCCCGGGACTGCTTTACGATATCGGCTCGACGCTGACCGAGCTGGGCTGCAATATTGAAGTCGCCATGATCGATACCCAGGGTCACACTGCCTTGGATGTTTTTTACCTCACGCGAAGTGGTGACAAGCTGGCCCCTCAGCATCAGAACGAATTACGCAATGCTCTGCTCGCGCAACTCTGAGTTGTGAACCCAAGTAAGCTCCCTCACTGCACAAAATCCCACGGTTGATTTATGCTTGACTGCCTTTCAGGAGAGAGCATTTGATCCCAATTCGCCGTGTGATCGTTTGTATTATTTCTCTCATTTCGATTTCCGCAACTCTTGCCCCCGCCCAGCAGTTCGATCCCAAGCTTTATCAGGAACTGCGCTGGCGATTGATCGGCCCATTTCGCGGCGGGCGCAGCGTGGCTATCTCTGGGATACAGTCGCAGCCGAATGTCTTCTTTATGGCGGCGAATAACGGCGGCGTCTGGAGAACAACGGACTATGGGCGCACTTGGAATCCCATTTTTGATGATCAGCCCACTGGCTCAATCGGCGCTTTGGCTATCGCAGCATCGAATCCTGACGTGATTTACGTGGGCAGCGGCGAAGGCCTTCGCCGGCCTGATCTTTCGACCGGCGACGGAATTTATAAATCGCTGGATGGGGGCCGTACCTGGAAACATCTCGGATTGCGCGATGGGCAGCAGATTGGCGCCATCATCGTTGATCCTCAGGATCCCAATCGCGTTTTCGCCGGCGTGCTTGGTCATCCCTACGGACCCAATGCCGAGCGTGGCGTGTTTCGTTCGCTTGATGGCGGCGCCACATGGGACAAAGTTCTATATAAAGACGGAAATACCGGTGCGATTGATCTGGAGTTCGATCCGGCTAACGCTCAAATTGTTTATGCGGACTTGTGGGCTTCCCGCCGCCCGCCTTGGACCGCAGGGAATTCTTACAGCGGCCCCGGAAGCGGCCTGTACAAATCTACAGACGGCGGGAGTACGTGGAAACAACTGACGAAAGGCCTGCCCACATGGAACGATCATCTGGGCCGCATCGGATTCGGAATCGCGCCCAGCGACTCCAATCGCATTTACGCTTTGGTGGACTCTCCAAAACTCGGTGGTCTCTACCGCTCGGATGACGCTGGAGAAAGCTGGGAACGGATCAACTCGGACGACCGCCTTTGGGGGCGCGGCGATGATTTCGCTTGCGTCCGTGTTGATCCGAAGGACAAAGATAGTGTGTATGTGGCAAACATCTCAACCTATCACTCAACCGATGGCGGTCGCAACTTCACGGCAATCAAAGGCGCTCCCGGAGGCGATGACTACCACACGATTTGGATCAATCCGCAGAATCCGCAGATCATCGCGTTAGCGGTCGATCAGGGCGTCGTCATCAGCGTGAACGGCGGCGAAACCTGGAGCTCATGGTACAACCAGCCCACGGCGCAGTTTTATCACGTGATTACTGACAATCAATTTCCTTACTGGGTCTATGGCGGCCAGCAGGAAAGTGGAAGCATCGGAATCGCAAGCCGCAGCGACTTTGGCGAGATCACATTTCGTGATTGGTATCCGGTCGGAGTCGAAGAGTACGGGTATGTTGCGCCCGACCCGCTTGACCCCAATATTATTTATGGCGGCAAGGCGACCCGGTTCAACCGTCTGACCGGGCAGACGCAGGATGTTTCACCCGTTGTCCTGCGTACCGGAAAGTATCGGTTCAACCGAACAGCACCGTTGATCTTTTCGCCCGTCGATCCCCACATTCTGTATCTCGGATCGAATGTTCTGTTTAAGACAACTGACGGCGGCATCAGCTGGCAAATCGTCAGCCCGGACTTGACGCGCGAAGATCCTGGCGTGCCGTCCAACCTCGGTGCTTTTGCTGAGTCGCACAAAGACAAAGGCAAACACCGAGGCGTGATTTACTCCCTTGCTCCTTCCCCGAAGGATGTGAATCTCATCTGGGCAGGCACAGATGATGGTCTTATCCATGTTACGCATGATGGAGGAAAAACCTGGCAGAATGTCACTCCGCCTGAGCTGACCCCCTGGAGCAAGCTGGCCCAGATGGATGCGTCACATTTCGATACGGCTACGTTGTATGCGGCGGTGAATCGCTTCCGTCTTGATGATCTTCATCCGTACATCTATCGCACTCACGATGGAGGCAAGAGTTGGACGAAAATCGTCAACGGGATTCCTGATGACGAGCCGGTCAATACGGTTCGCGAAGATCCGCAACGCAAGGGTCTTCTTTTTGCGGGAACTGAGCGCACTGTGTATGTCTCATTTGATGATGGCGATCACTGGCAGTCGCTGCGGCTGAATCTTCCGGCAACCTCGATTCGAGACTTGGTCATTCACGGCGACGATATAGTAGTCGGTACGCATGGGCGATCGTTCTGGATACTCGATAACATCACCCCTCTGCGGCAGGTGAATTCCGAAGCCGTGGGTGCGGATGTTTACTTCTTCGCTCCTCAAAGCACCTATCGCATGCGTCGGGACAACAACACCGATACGCCACTCCCGACCGAAGAACCGGCGGGCAAGAATCCTCCCGATGGCGCGATACTCGATTACTTTCTTAGGTCCAGTGCCGGTGAAGTTGGGATCGAAATTATGGACACCGCAGGCAAGCTCATCCGCAAGTTCTCGAGCGCTGACAAGCCTGAAGCGGTCGATGAGAAAAAACTCAACATTCCTACATATTGGATTCGCCCGCAGCAGATTGTTTCCAATTCTGCGGGCATGCATCGCTTCGTTTGGGATCTGCATTATCCCGCGCCGGAATCTGTTCAGCACGAATATCCGATTTCAGCTATCTATCGCGACACGCCTCGTTCTCCATTCGGCCCAACGGCGCTACCCGGCAGCTATACGATAAGGCTAACCGGCAACGGGAAAAGCTCTACGCAGCCGCTTACGCTCAAAATGGACCCGCGGGTTAAGACCTCCGCTGACGATCTCCGCCGGCAGTTTGACTTGGAGACTGGCATCGTCGACGTCATGAATCAAAGTTACGGAGCACTGCAACAAGTTCGCAGCCTGCGCGAGCAGTTGAAAAGTGTGAAAGCTCGCGTGAAGCAGGGTCAAATGCAGCGAG
>Ga0209059_1000512_pt1 | contig 17788 bp, 13 predicted proteins | sample GraSoiAngelo_151_FD_186165 | JGI IMG/M metagenome (GOLD analysis project Ga0209059, IMG submission 186165) | Grasslands soil microbial communities from the Angelo Coastal Reserve, California, USA - 14_1009_12_20cm (SPAdes) (version 2) | ecosystem: Environmental > Terrestrial > Soil > Grasslands ...
GCCCTCTACTTCGGCGCGGTGCTGACCGAACGGACGCTCGTCCCCGAAGAAAACGCGATTCGGGGTGAGACCCGTTTCGACGACTGGCTAAGCCAGTCCGCATCCGGAAAGGAAGTAGCGACCCGGCCGGTTTGAGCAGTCGAAACTCCTGCGTTAGTCGAAACTCCTGCGTTAGGGGTGGCGGCCTTACGTCAAGGCAGTGCTGGACGCCACGACTGCTAGCTGAGCGAAAGACGGGACTCTATGTCCCCAATGTTGAAACAGTTGGGCTGGTCCGAGACGAGCGCGGGTGGCTCCGGCTCGCGGGCTGAGTCCAAAGCGCGCTGACCTACAGATAGACGATCGCGACGGACGCCTTCGCCGAAAGAATTCGCGGAATTCGGAACAAACTGCGCCAGCCGTGCCTAGCACCAATCGGCCCCGACCCGCAACCCATGACGGACATTGGGGTGACTCGTCGTCACACTCCACGACATACCACACACGGGGAGGTGGACGATGAAGGCGATAGTGGTGACGGACCACGCTGCGGGAACGGCCGGGATGAGGCTGGTGGAGAGGCCCGAGCCGCGGGCAGCGATAAACGACGTCGTCGTTCAGGTTCATGCGTCGGGATTCGTCCCGACTGAGATGGCGTGGCCCTCGACCTGGACCGATCGCCTCGACCGTGACCGAACACCGTCGATCCCTGGGCACGAGCTGGCCGGAGTCGTCACCGTCCTCGGCTATGGCACGACGGGGCTGTCGGTCGGACAGCGGGTGTTCGGCCTCACCGACTGGACTCGCGACGGCACCCTGGCCGAGTACGCGGCCGTCGAGGCACGCAACCTCGCGCCCTTGCCGGGCGACGTCGACTTCACGGTGGGGGCGAGCCTGCCGATCTCGGGCCTGACTGCGTGGCAGGGACTCTTCCAGCACGGCCGGCTTCAGGCGGGGCAGAGCGTCCTCGCGCACGGCGCGGCCGGCGCAGTCGGGTCGATGGTGGCGCAACTCGCACGATTGGCGGGCGCCTACGTCATCGGCACCGGACGCGCGGCCGACCGCGAGAAGGCGCTCGACTTCGGAGCGCAGGAGTTCGTCGACCTCGAGAACGACGTCCTCGAAGACGTCGGCGGCGTCGACCTGGTTTTCGATGTCATCGGCGGCGACATCGGGAAGCGGTCCACGGGCCTGATCCGGGCCGCAGGAACATTGGTGTCCGTCGTCGGACCGCCGGAGACGCGGCCCGCTGACGGCCTGGCGATCGACTTCGTTGTCGAGTCCGATCGTGCCCAACTGGGTGAGGTTGTCCAGCGGGTGCGGGACGGACGACTGCGGACGAACATCGGCAACGTCGCGCCCCTCGACGATGCCCTCGCGGCCCTCAACCCGACCGAGCGACGCCCGGGGAAGACGATTATTCGCGTTCGCTCTTGAGGCCTCGAGCGCTCCCTCGGAGGCAGCGCCGATCCCATGACCCCGGCCTAGTTGGCAGCCGTAGTTGGACGCGGTCTGAGGGCGTACTCGGAGCGGAAGACGGGACTCGAACCCGCGACCCTCACCTTGGCAAGGTGATGCTCTACCAACTGAGCCACTTCCGCGTGTCCTTATAGGTTAGCGAGGGATCGGCAGGCCGACAACAGATAGCCACCGGACCGGAAGCTGCGCCCCGTCAACGCGATGCTTGCCATCTTGCGTACGAACCATCTTGAGCGAGATCGTCATCGTCTTCGTCCAGTTGCGTCCCCGAACAACCCGCCCGCCACCCGAATGTGGGCCCATGCGTTTCGGTCCTCGCACAAGAAATAGTGCGCGTTACGAAAAGGCGCGCATTAGCCGTTGAGCAGCTATTGCGAACCGATTGAGGTCACCTCGCGGGCTCCAGCCTCTTCACAGGACTGTGACCCGAAGACCAAAAGCTTCTCAACGAAAACGTCATTCACTTTTGCCGACTCCGCCGTTCGCGCACGGATTCGCGTATTGAGAGGAAATGGCTACGTCTGAAAACGGGCCGCCCGATCCGCGACCGACCGCACCGCGGCTTAGCGGATTCGAGGGCGCGCGCGAATCTGAGGGGAACGGTCACATCCGCGAGCCTGCGGCCGCGCGTTTGATCGAGAGCGAACGGCAGCAACTCCAAGCTCGTCAAACCAAGCGAGCGACCCGGATGCGCCTCGGAATCTTCGGCACCGGGTACGCCGGCCTTATCACATCCGTGTGCCTCGCTGAGCTTGGCCACACCGTCACGGCTGTCGACAAAGATCCCGATATCGTGGCGACCCTTTCGCAAGGACAATCGACCATCCACGAGCCCGGCTTACCCGAGCTACTGGTCAACAACATCAAGGCAGGCAGACTTAAATTCACGACGCGGTCCGAGGACGCGATTGCCGGCTCGGACATCATCTTCGTCTGCGTTGGGACGCCGCCGCGGAGCGACGGACGGGCCGATCTGTGCCAGGTCGAGGAAGTCGCCCGCACGATCGCTCCACTACTAGACAGCTACAAGCTCATCGTGGAGAAAAGCACAGTCCCTGCCCGAACCGCTCGTTGGATCAGCTGGACCATTCGTCGGCTTGCGGGACCAGAGGCCGAATTCGACGTCGCGAGCAATCCGGAGTTTCTCCGCGAAGGTACGGCGGTTCGGGATTTCCTTCAGCCGGACCGGATCGTCATCGGCGCCGATAGCGGGCGCGCGCGATCTCTGCTGCTCGATCTCTACAGGCCCAACTTCGACTGCCCGATCGTGCTCACGAGCGTGACAACAGCGGAACTCATCAAGCAAACGGCCAACGCGTTCCTCGCCGCCAAGATCTCATTCATCAACGTGATGTCCGACCTATGCGAGACCCTTGGAGTGGACGTCGCCACGGTCGCACGCGGCATCGGTCTGGACCCACGGATCGGGGGCCAGTTCCTGAATGCGGGCCTCGGCTTCGGTGGGTCGTGCTTGCCCAAAGACCTGAGCGCGCTCATCAAGGTCGCCGAAGAGAACGGCGTGGACAGCGGGATGCTCAAGGAGGTCCAGCGCATCAACAGCGCACGAGTCGAGCGGCTGCTCGCCAAGCTCGAGACGGCGTTGTGGGTCGTGCGGCACAAAGTCGTGGCGGTGCTCGGCGTGGCGTTCAAGGCGAACACCGACGACATTCGCGGCGCCACGAGCCTCACGGTGGTCCCATGGCTCCGCGCCGCAGGGGCGAACCTCAGGGTCTACGACCCCGCCGCCATGCAAAAGCTGGAGGCGCTCTACCCGCCTGATGACGATCTGATGTATGCACAATCGGCGTGTGAGGCGGCCCGCGGGGCGCACGCCCTGGTCATCCTCACCGACTGGGATGAGTTTCGGTCGCTCGATCTCGAGCGACTCCGGTCCCTCATGCGGACGCCGATTGTCATCGATGGACGCAATCTCTTCACTCCCGCAAAGATGCAGGCGGCCGGGTTCGAGTACTACAGCCTCGGGCACGGTGACGTGACCCCGAGCGTCGAAACCCACAGAACCAAGGTATGAGCGGCGTCCGCCAACCGGCGCGCACGGTGTTGATCACCGGTGCGGCGGGTTTTCTGGGATCTCATCTCTGCGACCGCTTCGTCGCGCAGGGTTGGCACGTCATCGGGGTCGACAACCTTCTCACCGGGATGCCACGGAACCTCGCCCAGATGAACGGGAATGGGCACTTCCGGTTCGTGCGGCAGGACGTCGCGAAACCTCTGGCCATCGATGGCTACCTCGATCTCGTCCTCCACTTCGCATCACCGGCAAGCCCGCGTGACTACCTAAGGCATCCCATCGCGACGCTTGAGGTCGATAGCGTGGGCACGTTCAATACGCTCGAGCTGGCCGACGCGCGCCGCGCCCGTTATCTGCTCGCGTCAACCAGCGAGGTGTACGGAGACCCGCAGGTGCATCCGCAGCCCGAAACATACTGGGGACACGTCAACCCGACCGGGCCGCGGAGCGTGTATGACGAGGGCAAGCGCTTCGCGGAGGCGCTGACGATGGCGTATCACCGCTCGCGCGGCCTGGATGCGCGAATCGTCCGGATCTTCAACACGTACGGTCCGCGCATGCGCGCCGACGATGGCCGTGTCATTCCGCAGTTCATCACGTGCGCGCTTTCGGGAACTCCGCTGCCGGTCCAGGGCGACGGCCGCCAAACGAGGAGCTTCTGTTTCGTGGACGACCTGGTCGAGGGCATCTACCGCCTCGCAACCTACGAGGGTCTCGCGGGCGAGGTCGTCAACCTCGGAAACACGGAGGAGGTCAGCCTTCTCGAGCTCATCGAGAGCGTCGCGTCGCTCATCGGACGAACGCCGCAGCTCGCCTATCTGCCCCTTCCTCAGGACGATCCTTCCCGCCGGCGCCCCGACATACGCAGGGCCGAGCTCGCCCTCGGATGGACTCCGCAGGTGCCGCTCCGCGAGGGGCTGCGCAGGACGATTGACTGGTTCGCGAGGGCCGGGTGATGGCCGACATGCTTCCGATCGTCGCCTCATCCGTGCCGCCGTCCCATCGGCCGCAGGCGCGTGGCAAGTTCCTCTTCGCGGGCACCGAAAAGGTCTACGTCCGCGGCGTCGTGTACGGGGCGTTCCGTCCCGACGCGGCTGGCCGCGAGTACCAGGACCAGGACGCGATCGAGCGTGACTTCGCCCTCATGCGCGCCTATGGATTCAACGCGGTGCGCATCCCGCATACGACGCCGCCCCGCTCGCTGCTGGACGCGGCGCAGCGGAACGGCCTGTTGGTCATGGTCGGATTGTCGGCAGAGCAGTACCTGGGCTTCCTCATCGATCGAAAGAAGAGCCTGTCCGAGATCGAGACGCTCGTTCGGTCGAAGGTCCGCGATAGCGCCGGCCACCCTGCGCTTCTCTGCTACGCGCTCGGCAACGAGATCCCGGCGTCGATCGCGCGGTGGCTCGGGCGCCAGAGCATCGAGCGGTACTTGGAGAAGCTGTACCGAGCGGTGAAGGCGGAGGACGCCGCCTCACTTGTCACTTACGTGAACTACCCCACGACCGAATATCTGCAGCTCCCCTTCCTCGACGTTCTCTCCTTCAACGTCTATCTCGAGTCGCGCCAGGCCTTCGAGGCGTACCTCGATCGCCTGCAGAATCTCGCCGGGAACCGGCCGCTCATCATGAGCGAGCTCGGCCTCGACAGCCTCCGCAACGGTGAGGTCGTCCAGGCGACGTCACTCGATTGGCAGATAAGGACGGCATTCGCACGCGGATCAGCTGGCGCCTTCGTCTTCTCCTGGACCGACGAGTGGTGGCGGGGCGGTCACGATGTCGACGATTGGGCCTTCGGCGTCACACACGCGGACCGCTCGCCGAAGCCCGCGCTCGCTACGGTCCGAGAGGCGTTCGGCGAGGTACCGTTCGCCGTGGACCTCCGCTGGCCTCGGATCTCGGTCATCGTCTGCACCTACAACGGGGCGCGCACGATCCGCGACTGCCTCGACGCGCTGGAGCGACTCACGTATCCGAATTACGAAGTGATCGTCGTCGACGACGGATCGACGGACACGACCGCGGCGATCGCGCGCCGCCACACCTGCCGCCTCATTCAGACCGAGAACCGCGGCCTAGCCAGCGCGCGCAACACCGGCCTCGAGGCAGCCACGGGCGAGATCGTGGCCTACATCGATGACGACGCGTACCCCGATCCGGACTGGCTCACCTACCTCGCGGCCGCCTTCGCGGGCACGTCGCACGTCGGCGTGGGCGGTCCGAACATCGCGCCTCCGGACGACGGGCGCACCGCCGAGTGCGTCGCGCGCGCTCCGGGTGGGCCAGTACACGTCCTGCTCAGCGATAGCGAAGCCGAGCACATCCCCGGCTGCAACATGGCATTCCGCAAGGACCGCCTCGAGGCGATCGGGGGGTTTGATCCGCGGTTCCGCACGGCCGGCGACGACGTCGACGTGTGCTGGCGGCTACAGGCACGGAACTGGACCCTCGGATTCAGCGCGGCGGCTCAGGTCTGGCACCACCCGCGACGCTCAGTTCGCGCCTACTGGAGGCAGCAACGGGGCTACGGCCGAGCGGAGGCGATGCTCGAGCGCAAGTGGCCGGAGAAGTACAACGGCCCCGGCCATGTGACTTGGTCGGGCCGCGTGTACGGCCAGGGTCTCGTCCGGTTCGGCCGCGGCCGCATCTATCACGGCGCCTGGGGAAGCGCTCCCTTTCAGTCGCTTTATCAAGCGGCGCCCAGCACGTTCTGGTCGCTCGTCGCTACGCCGGAGTGGATGCTCGTGGTCGTCGCGCTCGGTGGCCTCTCGCTCCTCGGCTTGCTCTGGCGGCCACTGCTCCTCGGGCTCGTCCTCTTCGTGATCGCAGCGCTGCTTCCTCTGATCAGCGCGGGCCTCGCGGCGGCTCGCGCGACCTTTCCAATTTCCTACGGGCCGCGCACAAGGGCTCAGCTGCGCATCCTCGTGGGATTTCTCTACCTCACCCAGCCGCTCGCGCGACTTCTGGGACGGCTCCAAGCCGGCCTTACCCCGTGGCGACGGCGCGGAACGCCCGGACTCGCGTCACCGCTGCCGCGGACCGTCTCGCTGTGGAGCGACCACTGGCGCGATCTCGAGGAAAGACTGCGCGCCATCGAGGCGACGCTCAAGCTCGCCGGTGCCGTGGTCAAGCGCGGGAGCGACTACGAGCGCTGGGACCTGGAAGTCCGCGGCGGATTTCTCGGAGCGGTTCGCTTGCTCGTCGCCGCCGAGGATCACGGCGCCGGTGCACAGCTCGTGCGTTTCCGCTCGTGGCCTCGATGCTCGTATGCGGCGATCGCGATCGCCGCATTCCTCGCGGCGCTTGCCGGCGGGGCGACGATGGCCCAAGCCTGGCCCGCGGCGGCGATCCTCGGTGCGCTGACGGCAATCCTGGTGGTGCGGATCGCGCGCGACTGCGCGCACGCGGCGGCGACGATCTCGCGCGCGCTCGAGCGCTCCGCCGGAGAGACATGAAGACGATGGCGACGTACAGCGACGTCGTCGTCTTCCGACGGCTGCTCCGCGAGGCGCGACCATCGTGGCCATACATCGCCCTGCTGTTCCTGCTGAGCCTGCTCGCGAGTCCCCTGGCGCTGCTGACGCCGCTTCCCCTCAAGATCGCGGTCGACAGCGTGATCGGCTCGCGTCCGCTCCCCGGCGTCATCGCGCCGTTCGTGCCCGGCGGCATCGCGAGCTCCCCGGAGCTCCTGCTGATTTTCTCCGTGGGCCTCCTGCTGGCGGTCGTGCTGCTCACCCAGCTCCAGCTGCTCGCCGTCTCGGTGCTCGGCGCGTTCATCAACGAAAAGCTCGTGCTCGGCTTCCGGACGCGGCTCTTCCATCACGTCCAGCGCATGTCGCTCGCCTATCACGACACGCGCGGCACCGCCGACACCACATACCGCATCCACCACGACGCGCCCGCGATCCAGAACATCGTGACCGACGGGGTGATCCCGTTCATCGCGGCGGCGGCGACGTTCGTCGGCATGGTCTACGTGATGACACGGATCGACTTGCCCATCGCCATGATCGCCCTCGGTATCTCGCCTGGCCTGGTCATCGCCGCACGGCTCTTCCGCCCACGCCTGCGCCGGCAGTCCCGAGCGCTGAGGAAGCTCGACAGCCACGCGCTCGGCATCATCCAGGAGATCCTCGGCGCGCTCCGCGTCGTCAAAGCGTTCGGACAAGAAGGGCACGAGGTAGAGCGCTTCGTCCGGCGCTCTCGAGAGGCGATGCGCGCGAGGCTGCGGCTCGCCGGCCTTGAAGGGAGCTACCAGCTCGTCGTGGGAATGACCGCGACGGTCGGAACGGCAGCGGTGCTGCTCATCGGGATCGGCCACGTTCGATCCGGCTTGCTGACGCTCGGCGAGCTGCTCCTGGTGATGGGTTACTTGAACCAGCTCTACGAGCCGCTCCGCACGATCAGCAAGAAGGTCGCCTCCTTGCAGCTGCACCTCGCCAGCGCCGAGCGGGCGTTCGCGCTGCTGGACGAACCGCTGGACGTGGAAGAGCGGCCGCACGCGCGGCCGGTCTCGCGCGCGAGCGGCGCCATCGCCTTTCACCACGTCTCCTTCGCGTACGGTCCCGAGCGTCCCGTCCTGCACGACATCTCGTTCGCCATCGAATCGGGAACGCGGCTCGGCATCGTGGGCGCCTCCGGCGCGGGCAAGAGCACTCTCATCAGCCTCCTCACCCGGTTCTACGACCCGACCGCCGGACATGTCGACCTCGACGGGGCCGATCTGCGCGACCTCCGCGTCGCTGATCTCCGCCGGCAGTTCGCCGTCGTCCAGCAGGATCCGGTGCTCTTCTCCACGACGGTCGCCGAAAACATCGCCTACGCCAGACCCGGCGCGGGCCGGGCCGAGGTGATCGCGGCGGCGCAGGCGGCGAACGCCCACGAGTTCATCGTCCGGCTTCCAGACGGGTACGACACGCAGGTCGGCGAGCGTGGGATCCAACTTTCGGGAGGACAGCGTCAACGGATCGCCATCGCGCGCGCATTCCTCGCGGACAGTCCGATCCTCATCCTCGACGAGCCAACGAGCGCCGTCGACGCCGAGGCGGAAGCGGCGATCGTCGACGCGATCTCGCGGTTGATGCGCGGCCGCACGGTCGTCTTGATCACGCATCGGTCGAGCCTGCTGAACAGCTGCACCTCGCTCGTGGCGCTCGAGCACGGCCGCGTCGCCTCTCAAACGACGTCGGTCGAGCCTGTGGTCGTCTCACGTCGAGGGCTATCCGCCGCTCTCACGCGGCAGCCAACCCTGATGAGCCACCCCGCCGTTCAGGCCTGGCGTCAGCTCTATCCGGACTCTGAGCCGGCGCGTATCGCGCCGCTGCGGGTCTCGGCGCGAAAGCCGACGGTGTACCGGCTGGAGGGGGCGGGCCCGGCAGGAGTCGCGATCATCGCCAAACGGTCGCGCGCAAGCGACGCGCGGATCGAGCGCACCGTTTACGAGGAGATCCTGCCGAACCTGAAAGTCCCTTCGCTCCACTATTACGGCTTCCTCGAGGGCGCGGACGGGACGTTCTGTTGGAGCTTCCTCGAGGAGGCGTGTGGCGCGAAGTACTCCACGCTTCTTGCCACAAACCGCGAGCAGGCCGCCCGATGGCTCGGGATGCTGCACACCTCGGCCGCGGAGGTCGCGGCCGTGGCACAGCTTCGTGACGCAGGTCCGAACCGCTACCGGGAATTCCTGCGCGCCGCCCGCGAAGCGATCCCGCAGCAGTTCGGCAATCCCGTGCTGACCGGGGAGGACATCGAATACCTCGAGAGCGTCCTCGGAGGTGTCGCTGAGATGGAGGCGCGCTGGAGTGAAATCGAGGAGCTCTGCGCCGACGCGCCGAAGACGCTGGTGCACGGCGATTTCAACGGGAAGAACATCCGCCTCGGCGCAGCGGGCGACGGCACCACCTGCCTCGTCTTCGACTGGGAAGACGTCGGATGGGGCGTGCCCGCCGTCGATTTGGCGCAGCAGGCCGTGCCCGCCAGCAATCTGGCGGCGAGCCCCGACATCTCCACCTACTACGCGTCGGTGCGAGAGCGCTGGCCCAACGTGAGCGGCGAGGCCTGGCGTCGGCTCGCTTACTGCGGGAGCGTCTTCCGCACGCTTGCGGCGCTTTACTGGGAAGCCCCGGGTCTCGGGACCGAATGGGCCTCGACGAACGTGGCAAACATCCGGCTCTACGAGGCCGAGCGGATCAACGCTCTGTCGCGGATCGGATGGGATGGACGCTCAGCGTCCCGATCCGCCGCCGATCTGATCACGGCGGGAGAAAGGTCGTGAGCACCACGGTCTGCCTCGCCGCGGCTCGGACGGTCGCGTATCCGCAGGGCAGCGGGCACCTCTGGGTCTACCTTCAGTGGGCCCTTGGTCTGCGGGCGCTGGGCTGCGACGTCTTCTGGCTCGAAGGGATCGACCCTCGGGATCCCGAGCAGCAGTCCCTTGAGAGAGTGGCGGCGCTCAAAGTCCGCTTGGAGCCGTACGGCTTCGCGGAGTCGCTCGCGCTTTTTTCACTCACCGGCGCGCCGTTGCCGCCCATCGTTGCCGGGAGCGCGCTAGACCTCGACGCGGCCGCGGAGGCCGACCTCCTCCTCAATCTCTGGCATTCGCTGCCTCCATCCGTGGTCAGCCGTTTCCGGCGAACCGCTTTCGTCGACACCGACCCCGGCCTGCTGCAGATCTGGATGACACGGGGCGACATCCGTGTGGCGCCGCACCACATCTTCTTCACTATCGGCGAGACCGTCGGCACTCCGGACGCGCTCTTTCCCGACTGCGGCTTGCGCTGGCATTACACGCGACCACCGGTCTTCCTCGCGCAGTGGCCGCCGATCCCCGGTCGCTCGAGTGCGCCATACACGACGGTCACCCATTGGTGGGGCAGCGCATTCGAGTTCGAGGGACGGATCATCAACGAGGAGAAGCACGTCGCGTTCCTCGAATACCAGGACCTTCCCTCCAAGACGACCGTACATCTCGAGCTCGCCATCTGCCTCGCGGAGCATTACGAGGAGTGGCGCTCGCGCATGGAACCGTTCGGATGGAAGATCCGCGAGGCCTGGGACGTGAGCGCAACACCCCAGTCCTACCGCGCGTACATCCAACAGTCGAGAGGCGAGTTCAGCTGCGCGAAGCCGTCCTGTGTGACCCTCGCGAACGCGTGGATCAGCGACCGGACGCTCTGCTACCTCGCGAGCGGCAAGCCGGCCGTCGTCCAGCACACGGGGAAGAGCCGCTTTTTGCCGGATGCCGAGGGCCTCTTCCGCTTCCGCGACATGGACGAAGCTGTCCGCGCCCTCGCCGCCGCGGAATCGGACTACGCGCGCCATTCGCGTCTCGCGCGCGCGCTTGCTGAGGAGTTCGACGCGCGCGACGTCGTCGCCCGCGTCTTGGAGCAGGCGCTCGCCACAAGGCGCGCCGACCGCGAGCGGCCCGAGGCAGCGGTGACACGCTCATGAAGTGGCTCATCGTCACCGGAGACGACTTCGGCCTGACTCCTGGCGTCAACCGGGGGATCCTCGAGGCGCATCGTCTCGGAATCCTCACGAGCGCGAGCCTCATGGTGAACAGGCCGGCGAGCGAGGCGGCGGCGATCCTCGCTCGTGAGTACCCAGCCCTGAGCTTGGGACTGCATCTCGAGCTTCCCACGGACCACCCCGAGCGCGGCGATGCGGAGATCGAGCGGCAGGTCACGCGGTTCGAGGAGCTCGTCGGCGGCCACCCCACCCACCTTGACGCGCACCACAACGCGCACCATGACCCCCGGTTCCTTCCTGCGGTACTCGCATGGGGCCGGCGCACGGCGTTGCCGGTGCGTGGTCACTCTGATGTGAGCCATGTCTCGAAGTTCTACGGGCAATGGGGCGGCGAGACTCATCTCGAGCAGATCGGGGTCGAATCGCTCATTCGCCTGCTCGACGAGGAGGTCCGCTCTGGAGTCACCGAGCTGGCCTGCCATCCCGGTCATGTGGAGTCCGGATTTCCTTCGAGCTACGCCGCGGAGCGCGAGGTGGAGCTCCGGACGCTGTGCGATGCGAAGGTGCGTCAAGCCATCGTCGAGCGTGAGATCGAGCTCATCGGATTCCGGGAGCTCGCCCGACTCGGCACGCTTCGCGGAGGTCAAGACCGATCGTCGCGACCGCAGGTGTCTTCCAGATGATGAAAGTGCGGATCGGGTTTTTGACGCGCGCGTTCAGTCCGGAGACCCGGAGCTCGGTGCCGCTCGTCATGCGGGCGCTCGTGGAGGCGGGCGCGATCGTCGACGTCGTCCACCCCCTCGTCGGGCCGACGGACCTCGCAGGGCTCCGGATCCAGCACGACCTCTATGTCCTGAAGCAGATGAGCGGGCTCGCCGTCAGCCTCGCCGGGGTCCTGCACGCCCAGGGCGCGGCGATCGTGAATCCGTATCCGGTGACGCTGGCGCTGTCCGACAAGATCGTGACCTTCCGAGTGCTTCAGCGCGCCGGAGTTCCGCTGCCCGACACCTATGTTTTCTCGGACCCGATCACCGTGGCCCCTCTGCTCGAGACCGGGCCCCTGATCGTGAAGCCGGTCCGTGGCTGGGATGGCCACGGCGTCAGGATCATCTCGAAAGCCTCCGAGCTGGCGGATCTTCCGGCGCGAAAGGAGCCGATGTTCGCGCAGCGCTACATCCCGCCGGAGGGTCACGAGCTGAAAATGTTCGCGATCGGCGGCCGCGTCTTCGGCGTGAGGAGAGACGTGCAGCTGGATGCCGAAGACGGCAAGCCTGGCGAGCCCTTCACGCCCACCCCGGAGCTGCGCCGGGTGGTGCTGCGATGCGGCCACGCCTTCGGCGTCGACCTCTATGGCGTCGACATCATCGAACGCGGGGGGATCCCGTACGTCGTCGATATGAACAGCATTCCCGGCTTCAAGGGCGTCCCGGACGCGCCGCTGCGTGTCGCAAGATACCTGTATACGGCGGCGCTGCGCGCCGCTCGCGGCGAGCCAGTGTTCGAGTCGGCCGTTCAACGCGAGTTGGCAGGGACGGCGGAACGCACGTGAGCGTCACCGTATGCCTCGCTCCCGCACGCACGATCGAGTACCGAGAGGGCGGCGGGCATCTTTGGGTCTACCTCAACTGGGCGCTCGGTCTACGCGCCTCCGGATGCCGCGTGATCTGGCTCGAAGGCATCGACCTCAGCGAGAAGGCGATCGCGCGGCGGCGGCGACACGGGACCGATGCGGCGACCTCTCTGGCCACGCTCAAGGCAAGACTGGAGCCCTACGGTTTCGCGGACGCGATCGCGCTGTTCTCGTTAAACGATGAGCCGCTGCCGCGCGACCTGACCGCGGGGTGCCTCGACCTGGAGGCTGCCGCGGAGGCTGACCTGCTGCTGAATCTGTGGCACTCGCTACCGGAGCCCGTCGTGCGCCGGTTCCGGCGGACCACCTTGGTGGACACCGATCCCGGGCTGCTGCAGATCTGGATGACCACGGGCGAGCTGCATGTTGCGCCGCACGACATCTATTTCACTGTCGGAGAAACGGTCGGCACACCGGCCGCGGAGTTCCCGGACTGCGGCCTCGAGTGGCAGCACACGCCGCCGCCCGTGTTCCTGCCCGAGTGGCCGCCAGCGCGGGCGGAGCCCGGCGCCGCGTACACGACCGTCGCGCACTGGTGGGGCGGGACGGTTCGGTTTGATGGAAGGGAGCTGAGCAACGACAAGCTGACCGGGTTCCTCGAGTTTGCGGAACTGCCGGCCCACACCGCGGTCCCCCTCGAGCAGGCGATCAGTCTCGGGCGCCAATACGAGGAGTGGCGCGAGCGCCTGGTGCATCTCGGCTGGAGGCTCCGTGAAGCGTGGGACGTGAGCGCAACGCCCGAGCAGTACCGCGCGTACCTCGCGCAATCGCGGGGCGAGTTCAGCTACGCGAAGCCGGTGTACGTCGAGCTCATGACCGGGTGGGTCAGCGACCGGACCGCCTGCTACCTGGCCAGCGGAAAGCCTGCTGTCGTGCAGTACACGGGCCCGAGTCGCTTCCTGCCGGACGCGGAAGGTGTATTCCGTTTCCGGACCGTGGACGATGCGGCAGATGCGCTCGCGCGGGTCGAGTCCGATTACGAGCGGCAGTGCCGCTCGGCGCGTGCCCTGGCTGAGGAGCACTTCGACGCGTCCCGCGTCGTCGCGCGGGTGCTGGAGCGTGCGCTGAATCAACCGGTGGCCCATCTGGGAACGGCAAGAGCGATATGAGCACGGCGGTCGGCGCTCGCGACCTTCGCGACGCGCTCGAAGGCATGGAGGAACCAGGAGCCGCCGAGCTGGTCGACGCTCTCAAAACGATTCTCCGCGAAGACGATCCGGCCCTCTGGGCGTATGAGCTCGTGCCCCTCAAGCATCGCGTGTACCGGCTTCGACTCGGTGCGAGCCGGACGTTCGATTCGCTGATCCTCAAGCGCAGTGAACCGTCGATCGCAGAGGTCAATCGACTGGTCGCAGAGCGCTGGCTTCCGGCGCTGGATCTCGGCGGTCGCTGTGCCCCGCTGCTCGCCACCACGGCCGATCGGCAGGGGCGCTGGTTCTGGCAGATCTACGAGGATCTCGGTGAGCACACCCTCGAGCGAGATTCGGAACCGGCACACGTAGCTGGGACCATCGACCTTATCGCCACGCTGCACCTACGAGGAATGGGGCACGCGCTGCTGCCCGAGGTCCGCCACCATACCAAGGACCTTGGGCTCGCCTTCTTCATCTCAAACGTGAACGACTCGATCCGCGGACTCGAGGAGATCGGGCGCGACCGCACCGGATCAAGGGAGCTGCATGCGCTGGCCGATGGCCTGCTCGCGCGGTTACGTCCGCTCGTCGTCGACCTTTCTGGCAGGGCAGAGGTCTTCAAGAGAGCAGCCGGACCAGACACGATCCTCCACGGCGATCTCTGGCGAGCGAATGCGTTCGCGAGGGTCTCGGGGGAGCGCGTAGACGTCCGGCTCATCGACTGGGACCACGTTGGTGTGGGGCCGCTCACCTACGACCTCTCGACGTTCCTCCTACGGTTTCCGCCGGCCGAGCGGTCGTGGATCCTTCATCGCTACCGAGACAGGCTGTCGGTCGCGGGTCGCGCGCTGCCCTCGGAGGGTGATCTGAACACACTGTTCGAGACCGCGGAGTACGCACGCTTCGCGAATCGATTGTCCTGGGCCGCGATGGCGTGGCTGCACGAAGGCGCCGGATGGGTCCCCATCGAACTCGCCGAGATCGAGCGGTGGTTCGAGGACTGGCGTCCGACTCTCACCGAATAGGCCGCATGCGCGAGCATTTGGCCGAGTCTCGCGGCGAGGTCATCCCTTCAGCTCGTTTCCGTTCCGGAGCAGCAGCATTGACGCAGTGAAACCGTGGACGAAATTGCGGCCGGCCACGGGGCCGAGCTCGCCCGCCGCGAAGAAACCGGCGATCGGTATCTCACCAAAGGCGCGTCGCAGCGCGCCGACATCGTGATTCGGCTCGCCGAAGAGCGCCTGTCCACGCCCATTGCACGAAAAGAGGAGCGCCCCCGCCACCGGCGAGACGCCTTCGAGTCTCAGGATTTCGCGCAGATCCTCGCGCGCTGAAGTGGCGTCGCGCACCTGGAACTGGATGGTCTGCCCCACCTCGGCCATATCGCTGATCGCGATGGAGCCGTTGTCGCGATCGATGCCGACGAGGTTGCGGATCACGAAGTCGCCCCGACCGAGCTCCGGTTTGAGCTCAGTGGTGGCCTGCCCGACATGAAGCCCCTGCCGCATGAGGACCTGGTCGCGCTCGCTCGCACCCGAATACAAGTCCTCGATCCGCTTGACCGCGGATTGTCCCCCGAGCTCGTAGACGATGTTGCGCTCGGCGCGCGTGATCGCGAACGTCTCGCCAACCGGGCGACAGCCCTGCGACACGATCGCGCTCGCGTCGCGTGCGCCTTCGAGGATCGCGCCGACCGCGCCTTCGCTCACGATCTCGTCGTCTTGTAGGAGCCTCGTCCGTCCAGCGACGAGACCGCCGGAGGCCATACCGCCCACGACCGGGAGTCCCGGAGCGTGCTCGTTGAAGTGATCGAGCAGCAAATGGGCCGGGAAACTGAACGGATCCGCGAGCATGACGAGCACGCTATCCGGCGCGCGCGTGGGCACCTCCTCGAGGCCATCGAAGATCGCGTGCTCTTCCTCTTCGGTGTAAGTCAGGCGGAACGGACGGATCGTCACCTCTGGGAGCGTCGCGGCCCACACCGCGACGGCCGGCGCGTCTTCGACTTCGCGGTCCCCACCGATCACCCCGCCCGCCACGCAGCCGAGGAGTGCGCCGCCTCCGATGCTGGCGTTCGCGCTCTGCATGATCGACTCGAGCTCGTCCTCGAACTGCGGAGCGACGAAGAGGAACGCGAGGTCCGGGATCGCGCCGGCGAGCGGTCGGAGCGCCGCATCGAGCGCGTCTTCGGTGGCCGCGAGGCCGGAGCGGCGGGTCGACAACCCGGCTCCGACGCGCATCGCGGCAAGACGAGTAGCCATCTCAAAACAGTCTTGCATCTCGCTTGCCTCATTCGAGAAAGTGAGCAATCCCTCAGGGTGATGCGGTCGTGACCAGCTCCCTCAACGTGCCGTCGAGGTCGGCCGCGAGCGCAGGATCGGCGGGACGGATCTCATTGACGAGCACATCGACTGCCACAGCCATGGCGCGCACGAGCTCTTTGCTGGTGAGCTCACGGATGATCGCGCCCTCGAACGCCGCGAGGATCTCGCGCGGCAGGGCATCGGCGCCGCGACCGTACGCCGACGGAAGGCCGTGGCGAATGCACGCGAGTGCGATGGCTTGATCGCGGATCGCGCTGACCATGTACTCGCCTTGCCACCACAGGCCGCGCGCGATCGCGGAGCGTGCATGGAGCGCGTAGAGCCAACCCCAGCCCACGAGATCGTGGACCCTTGGCGCTCGCTCAGTAGTCAGCTCGTTGGCTCGTCCGAAAAGGAGCCGAAATGTTGGCGCTCGGGGACCGAACTCGCTCTCCGGCACACACGCGACATCCACCTGGAGGGTGGAGGGCAGGAGAAAAACGCGATAGACCCATGCGCCTGCCGTGATGTCGAAATGATCGAGTGCCCCGTAGCGCTTCTTCAGCCAGACGACGCGGTCGTCGAGCACGGCGCTGACGTCCGCGGCGGTGCGTACTCCGAACGCGAGATCGATATCGGAATACCGATCCTCGCGACCCACCGAGGCGGACCCGGTCAGGGCGGCACCGGTGATGCGCGGATCGTCACGCGCGAGCGCAACGAGCTCGGACCTGATCTTTTCGCGGTCTTCCGGGGTGTACATCGGGCCGAAGGCTAGCTGTGCCGAGGGCCAGAATCGAACTCGGGACACATGGTTACGAGCAACGACAAATGGTTCAACGAGATCGACGGCGAGCAGGCGTTTCCGTTCACGCGTATCAGGGACGTCGGCGAAGTTAGAGCTCGAGCGGCGGGTAGTAGGTCTCCGCGCCCAGGCGCTTGACCTCGGTAAGCCAGTCCGTCGAGTAAAAGCGCTCGCGATCCGCTCCGGCCAGCGTCCAGGCCTGCCGCCGGTAGGTCCAGTTGTCCGGCTGCAGCCTCATGGCCTCCCCAAACCAGTACGCCGCGCGCTCGCTCTGGCCGCGCCGGTGCAGTGCGAGGCCAAGTGCGAACGAGGCGGCGGCGGACGAGACCTCCGGCGGAATGGGCCGGCTCCGACGCACGACCTCGTCGGCGGGCAGCGCGAAGCGGCTGCCCGCGCCGCGCTCCACCCAGTCCCGTAGGGCGGCGATGTAGCGCTCCGCTTCGTAGCGGAGTCCGCGGACGACTCGGATCGACTCGGCGCGGAGTGGCGGATCATCGGGCCGCGGCTCGCGGTCCGCGAACGCCGGCCGCCGAGGCCACGCAGGCTCCGGCGGGCGCACGATCGTCCCCGTCTCATCGATCCACACGCCGCTCGGCACGTTCACGATGCCGAGGACCTCATCGCACAGATGTCGTTCGTCGATGAGGGACGGGTGATCGGCCTTGGCGGCTTCGATCCATGGGCGCGCGGCGATCGCGCCTCCGCTGTCAAGCGCGATAGTCACGATCTCGAGGCCCCTCGGCCGCAGGACCGCTCGCAGCTCCTGCCACACGGGCAGGCTGAGTCGGCACCCTCACCACGACGCCCACGCGACCAACAGCACTTTGGTGCCGCGCAGCGACGACAAGCGGAAGGGATTCCCATCGACACGGGGCAGTTCGAGTTCCGGCACGCTCGCGGACGCAAGCGCGCGGCCACCCGACTCCGGTCCGAGTGCCCACAGCCCGCTCTCCGCGTCATGCAC